>Ga0318563_10000075_pt1 | contig 38801 bp, 23 predicted proteins | sample GRESIP066b5f19_FD_203689 | JGI IMG/M metagenome (GOLD analysis project Ga0318563, IMG submission 203689) | Tropical soil microbial communities from Luquillo Experimental Forest, Puerto Rico - GRE.SIPMG.066b5f19 | ecosystem: Environmental > Terrestrial > Soil > Tropical forest > Bulk soil... | reverse complement strand
CAAAAATGTAGACGTTAGCGGTGCCATCAAAGTTTATGTTTCCCAGGGTGATACCAAACCTGTAAAAGTGGAGGGGGATGAAAATCTTTTGAAATTCATAGATGTGGTTCAGGAAGGCGACCAGATCATTGTGAGGAACAAGCCTGGCTACAACCTGGTTCCGACCGGGGATTTGCGCGTTTATGTCTGCTCACCCGTCTATAACAACATAGAAGTTTCCGGAGCGAGCGACATCATCGGAGAGTCGAAGATCAATAACCCAGAGACCCTCGAGCTTCATGCGAGCGGTGCCGGCAATATCAGGATGGAAGTGGACGCACCGAAATTAAAAGCGGAGATTACAGGTACCGGAACGATTGACCTGAAAGGACAGACAAAGGATGTCGACCTCGAACTAAGCGGAGCTGGTCATGCCAATTGCTATGACCTGCTTGCAGAAAATGCATCAGTAGATATTTCCGGTGTTGGCAACGCCGAAGTGTACGCCAGCGTAAAGCTGAACGCGACGGTCAGTGGAGCTGGCAGTGTCAGTTACAAGGGAAATGCCACCACAGTAAGCCAGCATGTGAGCGGAGTCGGCAGCGTAAACAAGGCAAATTAGATATCCCTGACTATACCCATCGACAGGGCAGCCTGCATTACACGATGCAGGCTGTTCAATTTTATATCCCCGTTAACTTTATTTTTTGGATTTTCACCTTGTGAAAAAGATGCTCCTCTTATGGGTGATCCTGGCCACTTCATATGGCGAAATGTCCGGACAGACAAAAGCAAACTCCGGGGAAGCCTTTATCAATGAAATTTTTAACAAGGTCGCCGACAGCACCCTCTCCCGGTACTATCTTCTTTCAACATCAGTGCCCTGCAGTTTCAAGAGATTTGATTTCGACGAATGGATGAAATACGGATTAAAAGAAAAAGTCCCTTTTGAAATATTAAATGAACTGGCAAAAAACGCATTCCTGGATAAGACAACATCCCAATGGGACCAGTCAAAATTGCTAAAGGCCATATGCATTCCCGGCGATCAGGCGAAGGCGATCCTTTCCTGTTGTCCGGCGCCTGGGGACGGCCATCCTCCCGCATGGCAGCCGGGAAAGAAGGCCTTACTCAGTCAAAAGAAAGCGTGGGAGGAAAAACCCCGGGAGGAAAGAATGGTTTTTTGTTTTTCAAAGCCCGCATTCACGGCAGATAGCCGGTATGCCGTCATCGATGTTGCTTTCCGCTGCGACGACAAGGCTTGTGGAATGGGAAGTACCTATATTTTCAGACGGGAAGGCCAGGAATGGATCATTGCGGGAGAGATGATCGCATGGGCCAACTGACTTTTTCTGCTGTTCAGAGATCGACATACCTGACCCGGATCCATATATCCCGGTTTCTGCCTTTATCATCGGTGCATGAAATTTTCACCGGGCCTTCGACAGGAATGAAGAACTGTTTTGCCCTGGCTTCCCCAGACTTATAAAACCTGTTGTTGATATACCAGTAAACTGTACTGACATCATTTCCCACATTACAAGTAAGCTGCAATGGTTCCGGGTCTTTTCTATTTATCAGGTATTCCGATCCGTTGTAAGGAGAAGTGACCTGCGGCGCACCGTCCTGGAATAATTTCTCGCAAGCCGGATTGTGGGGCGGAATTTTCTGATAGGCAATATTATGCTCTTCGAAATACTGCTGCATTTCAGGAGGAACCATCTTATACAATTTCTTCTTATAGCCTGCCCCAGGCATGCAGACCTTGCAATAGGAAATTCTTTCATCCGGCGAAACCATGATTTCCTGTTCGTTGTCACATTTTTTAGAAGAAGATATACCAGGGATAAAATAATCCATCACGATATTGCTGCAATGATCGTCCGGAACCATACCCGTTTCGGAGCATACCTGCCGCCTGTCACAGTCCGGAGGCTGGCGAAACCACTCCTCATCAGAATCGTAATCAATGGTATTGAAAACTCTGAAAAGAAGAGGTGTGGCCACGTTGGCACCACTGAGTTCGGGAACCCCCATTGCAGAAAAATTTCCAACCCACACGCCGATGGTAAAATGACGGTTGTATCCAATGCTCCACGCATCACGCCGTCCATAGGAAGTGCCCGTTTTCCAGGCAATCTTTGGCATATGGACCGTACTTTCCCAGGTTAAAGGAAAATCCGGGCGGCTGATCCGGGACAGTATCTCATCAATCATGAATGCTGCGGCCGGGCTAAGGATGGTCGTACCCCCTGATTCTGCGCTTCCACCCCGGGACAGGGTATCCGTTTGAACATAGGAAGGTTTAATGTATATGCCATTATTGGCAAATACAGAATAGAGGCCCGTCAGTTCCTCCAGGGAAGCCCCGCATCCACCCAGGATCATGGACAATCCAAGTTTTTTCTGGTCCTTCCTGATCTGCATGAAGTCGCAGGCGATGAGCTTTCTGATCAGCAGGTCCTGCCCCAGAGCATGCAAACTTTTAACGGCAGGGATGTTCAGGGAGTGCTCCAGCGCATATTCCATGGTCACGTACCCGTTGAATTTCCTGTCGTAATTCTCAGGGGCATACCCGTTGTAATTTACGGCTACATCGGTTATGAGTTTTCTGGGCGTAAGCAGACCTGCATCCAGGCACAAACCATAAAGCAGCGGCTTAAGGGTGCTGCCGGGCTGGCGGACCGCCGCTGCCCCGTTTACCTGGCCCGCGTCCGTGCTGTCACCGAATGAGGCTGACCCAACATAGGCAACGACCTTGTGAGTCGTGTTGTCAATAACCACGACAGCTGCATTTCGGATGTTCATGGACCGGACGGACCTGGAGTAGTCCGCCACAATTTTTTCTATTTTAAGCTGGGTATTCAGATCTATATTGGTGCGGATGAAGTCACCACCCTGCCTCCTTAGTTTGTTGGACAGATGTGGAACCAACCGGGGAATCTGGCCCCTGACCGCCCGCAAAGGTTCCTTAAGCGCATCTTCTATCTCTTTTTTGGTAAAGACCTTGTCGCTGGCAAATCTGTTCAGCCATTTGTTTCTTTCCTGCACAATCATATCGTTATTCCTGCCGATGACCAGCGAACCGGGCCTGTTGGGAATGATGGAAAGGGCCGTGATTTCCGCCAGCGATAAATGATCGGGATTCTTATTGAAATAGAGAATGGAAGCAGATTTTACCCCTTCAATATTACCACCGTAGGGCACCAGGTTTAAATACAGCTGCAGGATTTGGTCCTTAGAGTATTTCCATTCGAGCTGAAATGCGCGAAACATTTCAATGAATTTGTTTACATAGGTTCTTCGGCGGGGCTCCATTGCCCTGGCCACCTGCATGGTGATTGTTGAGGCTCCCGAAGTACGTTTCTCCCGGATCAGATTTCTGAACAGGGCCCTCCCTGCGGACAAAAAATTCACTCCCGGGTGATAATAGAAGTATTTATCCTCCTTTTCCACAATGGTCCTTCTCAGAACCGGTGAAATTTCGGTCAGTTCGGTTTTCATCCGCCACTGCTGGTCTTTTGTGAGGTAGGCATGTATCACTTCTCCCTTGTTATCAGTGACGATCGTTGAGTACTCAATTTTATCCGGGAGAGGAAAAACCGCATTCAGCAGAAAAAAAAGGATCAGGCCGGACATTATGGAAACAGCCAGCCATTTCAGAACAGTTCTGGTATTAGCTTTCGACCAGTTCATTCAGGATCATGCACCTGTCAAATTTTGCAAAGGACCGCAAAACCCGGGTACAGGGATGAAATTAAAGAAACAATTTTCATTCTTTCGGTTAATGCCGCATAAAATGTTCCTAAATCTACTTCCGCAGGCTATTGGCCCGAGTATTCCGGTTTTCATGATTTGGATAAACAGGTATTGCTTTAAGATCCTCCATCTGGATTAACAAATCTTTATCAACGGTTATTTGCAAGTGCAGGTCCCTGTTATGTACCTTTTCCCTGCAATTCCTTTCCCGGGTATGAATACCTCGTTTGACCCTCCCTGGCGATTCTTATTATTACATCCTGTAAACGCTACCGGCGATTCCATTTAGATTTCTCACGGGTTTTTGTATTTTGACAGTCCATAACCAAATTTCCCTTTAACCTGGCCAAACTATGCGTATCAAATTTCTCCTTCTGACAATCACCACCCTCTCTTTAATTTTCTTTGCCTGCAACCGCAATATTGTTAACCTTGAATATACCAACGCCAAAGATGAAGTGTCAGCACTGGGTAATCTTACCTTCAGATTTGACAAGCCCCTGGTTTCAGACAGCCTGCTGAATCGGTGGGATTCAACTGAATACATCAGTTTCGAGCCCAGAATATCCGGGCGATTTCGCTGGGAAACCCCGGATGAGTTGATTTTTTCTCCCTCACGGCCACTGTCACCGGCCACCTCATACAAAGCGGACCTGAAAACGGATATCCTCCAGTACAGCAGGTACGGAAAAATCGGCCAATCTGAAAATATCAGCTTCCACACGCCGGAACTTAAGCTTGAGAACAGCAATGCAACCTGGGTTGCCCAGGATGAGAAGGGCAGCAACTCCGTGCCCCAGGTCGACCTGTATTTTAACTACCCCGTTAACCCCGCCAACCTGAAGGAGAAGTTGCACCTTGAAATCGAAAACCACCCAGTTGAGTATGCGCTGCAAACATTGTCTGCCGAAAACAGGATTTCAATCCGACTGCTTAACCTGAAAATGGAAGACAAGGACTATGACACCAGGATAATTCTCGACAAGGGGCTGGTTCCTGAAGGAGGCACCCTTGCCACTTCGGATAAAACGGAAATCAGGGCAACGATACTGTCGCCATTCATTCTTGCCATCAATGATGTTGTTGCTGAACAGGATGGGGCCGGGGGGAGCGTCAAGGTTCTGACCAGCCAGCAGGTGTCCGCCGAAGACATCTCCAGCTACATAAAATTAGATCCGAAGGTCAGGTTCAGCGTAGAAGCCCAGGATGACGGGTTTTTGATCCACAGTGATTATTTTGATAACCGCAAAAGTTACGCTCTTACGATCATCAAAGGACTGCGCGGTCAGCTGGGTGGTGTCTTAAAGCAGGACTATACCAATAATGTAGCTTTTGGCCAGCTGGAACCTTCAATCAGTTTTGCCAGTACCAAAGGAATCTACCTGGCATCCAAAGGAGAGAAAAACATAGAGGTAAGGATTACAAATGTCCCGAAACTGAAACTCGTTGTATCCAAAATTTATGAAAACAATTTGCTTGCCGCCCAGAAAGGCAGGTATTACCCTCAGGAATTTCAGTCGAACAATAACTCCGGTGGAGAAGATGAAATGGGATATGATGACATTAGCAGTACGGTGGGTGATGTGATCTATGAAAAGGAAATAGATACCAGGTCATTACCTCAATACGGAAACAGCCGGCTGCTGAATGTGGATATAACGGACAAAATCCCTGATTTCAAGGGAATCTACCATATCATGTTAAGGTCAGTCACGGATTACTGGGTGAGGGACAGCAGGCTTGTTTCTCTTTCTGACATTGGGCTGATCGCCAAAGAGGGAAAGGAGAGAATCCTGGTATTTGCCAATTCCATTAAGAAGGGAACAGGCCTTGAAGGAGTCAATATTCTGGCATACGGTGCCAACAACCAGTTGCTGGGTATGGGTCCGACCAATGCCGAAGGGGTTGCCACCATTAACTATACCCGAAATGAGTTTTCCGGGTTCAGGCCGGCCATGGTCATTGCCAAAACAGCTGATGACTTCAACTATCTTCCCTTTAGCTCAGGAAGGGTAAATACATCACGGTTTGAAGTTGGGGGGAAACACAGCAACAGCACGGGTCTGGATGCATACATCTATGCGGAAAGGGATATTTACAGACCAGGAGAAAAGGTGAATTTTTCAGCCATTGTCCGTGACAAATCCTGGAAATCACCCGGTGAAATACCTATGAAGCTCAAGTTCCTCCTTCCCAACGGGAGAGAACTAAAGACATTTCGGAAGAATTTAAATGAGCAGGGCTCCCTGGAAGGTAGTATCGACCTCTCCCCTTCTGCGATTACGGGCTCCTATTCACTCGAACTATACACATCAACTGATGTCCTGCTGGCCACCCAGGCTTTTCGAATAGAAGAATTTGTACCTGACCGGATCAAGGTGACTGCAAAACTGGATAAGGAATTTCTCAGGCCGGGCGAAGATTCACGCCTTTCGATCCATGCCGTCAACTTTTTCGGACCCGCTGCCGCCGGCCGGAATTACGAATGCGAAATACAGGTCAAACAAAAGGCATTCTCCTCCCGAAAATACAAGAGCTACGACTTCAGTCTGGCCAATCAGAATTCTTTTTTTGATAAGATTGTCCGTGAAGGAAAGACAAATGATCAGGGAGATGCTTCTGAAAAATATGATGTCCCGGCCATGTACAAGAATCTCGGACTCCTGCAGACAAGTTTTTATGCCACTGTATTCGATGAAACGGGAAGGCCCGTCAGCCGAACCACTTCAGTCCCCATCTATACACAATCCATGTTCCTTGGTCTAGGCGATGATGGGTACTTTTATTACCCCCTGAACCAAAAAGTAAATTTCCCGCTTATTGCCCTGGACAAGGACGAAAGACTCGCCGCCGGTGCAACGGCAAAAATTGAGGTGGTGAAGCACGAGTACAGGACAGTGCTATCCAAAAGCGGCAGTTATTTCAGGTATGAATCCCAAAAAGAAGACAAATTGTTAAATTCCTCCATCATACCGGTCAATGGGGAGAACACCCTGTATTCCTTTGTTCCACGCTCTAGCGGGGAATACGAACTGCGGGTTTCTCTTCCCGGGGCAAACAGCTATGTAAGCAAGGAATTTTACAGCTACGGATCCTGGGGTGCCGAAAGTTCTTCTTTTGAAGTGAACAATGAGGGTCATATTGAAATTGAAGCAGACAAGGCTTCCTATAATACCGGGGAATCCGTAAAGGCCTTGTTCAAGGCACCTTTTAACGGACGAATGCTGGTAACCATTGAAACGGATAAAGTCATTTCTTACCAGTATGTGAACGTGGACAATCGGGCTGCATCAGTCGATCTCAAATTGAGTGAGGAAGAAGTCCCCAATGCATACATTTCGGCTACTTTGATTAAACCGCATGAAGTTTCTGATATTCCGCTGACTGTCGCACACGGATTCAAGAGCATTCAGGTGGAAGAACGGAACCGTAAAATGAAGGTTGCCATTGTCGCTCAAAAATCAGTTCGCTCCCGGACACACCAGAAAGTAACCGTCAGGGCCCTGCCAAACAGCATGGTTACCCTGGCAGCGGTCGACAACGGAGTTTTGCAGGTCTCGGATTTTGAAACCCCCGATGCTTATAATCATTTCTATGCGAAGCGAGCTCTGGAGGTAAATGATTTTGACCTGTATCCTCTTCTTTTCCCGGAAAGAAAGCCAAAACTCAGCAGCACAGGCGGGGATTCGGAATCTGATATGGCGAAGCGGACGAACCCTATGCCTGCCAAGAGAATTAAGATCCTCTCGTATTGGAGCGGAATCAGGCAGGTCAGTAGGAGCGGGGAAGTCGAATTTGAATTCGACGTTCCTTCTTTTTCAGGAGAGGTCAGGCTTATGGCCATAGCCTATAAAAATGAAAGTTTTGGATCTGCCGAAGAAAAAATGACTGTTGCTGACCCGATCGTACTCAGTACCGCATTGCCAAGATTCCTGAGCCCGAAGGACACTGTTGCTGTGGCAGTGACGGTGACCAATACCTCCTCCCGGCAGGCAACTGGCAGGGCTGAACTGAAAGTATCCGGACCTCTCCGGCTGGCAGGCCCCGATCAGCAGTCTCTCTCCCTAAACCCCAACAGTGAAACCAGGGCTGTATTTCAGGTGTTCGCTGAGCCAACTATCGGTGAGGGAAAAGTGACGGTTCAGGTGAGCAGCCTGGGAGAAAAATTTTCAGACGAAACGGAAATCAGCATACGTCCCAGTTCACCCCTGCAAAAAATAACAGGGAGTGGTTCGGTATCAGCCCTTTCAACACAAACCATTTCACTGTCAACAAATGATTTCATTCCCTCCAGCGTGGATCTTGAGTTGGTGGTCAGCAGGTCACCTGCCATTGAACTGGGTAAATACCTTAAATACCTGGTTGAATATCCTTACGGTTGCACTGAACAAACGGTATCAATTGCCTTTCCCCAACTGTATTTTGGAGATATGGCTGACCTGATGCATCTGTCCTCCGCAAATCGTCAGAGCGCAAACTTCAATATATTGGAAGCCATCCGGAAGATCAAGATGCGACAGTTGTATAACGGAGCGATCACTCTCTGGGACAATGAGGATACGGAAAACTGGTGGGCGACCATTTATTCTGCCCATTTCCTCTTGGAGGCCCGGAAAGCAGGATTTGATGTAGATAAACGACTGATGGAAACGGTCCTGGACTATATCAACAACCAGTTAAAGGACAAAAAAACAGTTAATTATTATTACAACAGGGATCAATCCAGGAGGATTGCCCCTAAGGAGGTAATCTATGGATTGTATGTACTGTCGCTGGCTGGCAGGCCCAATTTGGGTGTGATGAATTATTATAAATCAAATCCGGCCATCCTCTCCCTGGATTGCAAATATTTGCTTTCTGCCGCCTATGCACTGGCCGGAGACAAGAACAGCTTCAGGCAATTTTTGCCAGACCGCTTTGAGGGCGAGGAATCGGTGGCTCAAAGCGGGGGGAGTTTTTATTCCGATATCCGCGATGAATCTCTCGCGTTAAACGTCCTAGAGGAAGTGGATCCCGGAAATGGGCAGATACCCCTTATGGCCAAACATGTCACTGACAAATTGAAACAACGGACCTGGTTTACTACTCAGGAAATCGCATTCAGTTTTCTTTCGCTGGGCAAAATCGCGCGTCAGGCTGCCACATCAGGGTCCACGGCTGAGGTCAGGTTAAATGGCAAAACTGTCGGATCGATGAATGGGAACGATCTACGGTTGACGACAAAACAATTGTCGGGAAACCAGATCGAGCTGGCAGCAGGTGGTGGTGGCCGGGTTTATTATTTCTGGCAATCGCAGGGAATCAGTGCATCCGGGACCTACAGGGAGGAAGATAGCTATCTGAAGGTCCGCAGGCATTTTTATGACCGGTATGGGAGAACCATAACCGGAAATATGTTTAGGCAGAATGACCTGATCATCGTGGAACTCACGTTGGAGAAATCCTACAACACGGATATTGACAATGTGGTCATAACTGATATGCTGCCTGCAGGGTTTGAACTGGAGAACCCGCGTACAAAGGATATCCCGGGGATGGACTGGATTAAGGATGCAGCTACTCCCACGGCCCTCGATGTCCGTGACGATCGGATCAACCTGTTTGTAAATTCAACCGGGCTGCGACAAAGCTATTATTATGCGGTCAGGGCTGTTTCCCCGGGCGTATATCACATGGGCCCTGTAAGCGCAGATGCCATGTATAACGGAGAGTACCATTCGTACAATGGAGGGGGAGTGGTAAGGGTTATTCCCTAGGCCATGGACTGCGGTCTGGTTGTAATGGGAAGCGGAGGTCAGTCTAGCTTCCCCATTTCATCATATAGAACCCGGAAGCAATTCCAGGAGGTCCGGTCATCTCCCCGGGGGCTTTTTTGGTTGGTATAGAACCCGGTCAGGAAATCATCTGCCCTGGACCATACGGTCTGCAACATCCCCATGAACCGTTCTCTCATTTCAGCAGAGGACTGCTGCCTGAACGAAACCATATCATGTAACTGCACAACAGCAAATTCTGCCGTTCGCCAGGGACAGGTAACCACGCGGAACCCCTTCATGGCAAAATATACCGCTGTTTTATCGGCCCTTTCGTAGTGCCAGTCGCAAATAACCACATCTTTGGGAATCATATCCACTGCCCGGTAAGTATTGTTATAGCTGGCTTCCCACATTCCCAGTCCCGTCGCTTTCCCATCGAGGAGCCTGTCCCCCCACATCCACATCTCCCTTCCCTTTTGCTGCAGGTGGTCATGAATTGCCCGGACCTCCCCGGCATAGAGCACGGCCTTATCCATTCCCCCGCATCGCGGACATTTGTCCTCTCCAAGGTAAAAAACCTCATCCATTCCCGCGTGAAAGGCATCGGTTTCAAACGCATCGCATAGTTCGTCGATTACGGGAAATAAGATATCGTGCAATCCCGGATAAAGAGGGCAATAGCTGCGGCAATAGAGGTTGTCCGGGTTGGGCCAGACATATCGTTCCGGCATTTTGATGTAAGGGGTTTCGTCGAACTGCGGGTATTCCCTCAGCAATTTGCCGTTTCGATTGGCCCAGGACTGGTGGCCCAGCAGGTTGATCTGGGGAATAACCCGGATATCATTTTTCCGGCAGGCATGTACAATTTTTTTCACGTCGGGGCCAGAAAGAGCAAAGCTGTCCCTGAGTTCAGGATGTGAGGAGAACCGGTAACGGTAATCAATCAGCAACACGAGGGTATTGACCCTTCGGGGCGCCAACTCCCGGTTTATGAATTGTACAAAGGAATCTACCCCGCTTGGCCGGGGTGCGTCTATGCAAAATCCACGGACCGGAACCAGGCTGTCCGTCTTATGCTGGGCCTTTGGAACCATCTGCAATAAAAATAAAAATAGGAGCAGGAGAAGAACCTGCCGAGTAACGAGTTTCATGAATTGCATTTTTTGCGAGGTTGGGGTCGTCAGGCAAAACAGGTCTGAATCAATATACAGATTTCTGACAGAACAAATATGCCACCGGATAATCTTAACAAAAAGAAACGTGTCCTGGTTCACCGCCAGGACACGTCTGCCAAAACAGGGGGAGAAATCCTTTTACTTCAACCCGTATTTGTGCATATACCGGTCATACAACTGTGTCTGTTTGTTTTCCAGGCTTACTTCACGGCCCTGGATGAACACATGACTGATGAGGCTGGTACGCATGTCCAGTATATCGCCTTCGCTGATCACGATATTGGCATCCTTGCCTGCCTCAAGGGAGCCCGTGCGATTTTCGATTCCCAGGATTTTAGCACTGTTCAGGGTAATTGCCTGCAAGGCCTGCTCCCTGGTGAGACCATAGGCTGCAGCAGTTCCGGCATTGAACATCAGATTGCGGTAACGGCTTTCGTCATGCGCATCATTCAGTGCAAAAAGTACACCCGCTTTGAAGAGCTGGGCCGGCGTCTTATAAGGCTGGTCTACGTCATCGTCGTCAGTAGCTGGCAGCTCATGAAGCTGCTGAAGGATAACAGAAATATTGTTTTCTTTGAGCAGATCTGCAATCTGGAAGCTTTCGCTTCCTCCTACAATCACTACATCGAATCCAAACTCTTTGGCAAAATCGATCGCTATAAGCATTTGTTTTACCTGGTCCGCATGTACATATAGTTTCTGAGACTTATCAAAGAGTCCTTTTACAGCCTGGAATTTAAGATTGGTTTTCTGGTGGGTAGGCTCCTGCAGGTAGGCTTTGGCCTGCCGGAAGAAGGATTTAATCTCCTCCACTTTTTCCAGGGACTGCTTGGTCGGGTCAACGGGCGTCTGGGGCAACCCAAGGAAAATAGCAAAGCGGTTTGGCCTGGAAATAAAACTGGGCATGTTCAGATGAATGCCACAGTCCATTTTGTAGGCCGCGTCTTCCCAGGTCCACGCGTCCAGCTGGACGACGGAGGAGGAGCCTGTAATGGTACCTCCTTCCGGAGTGACTCCTGCCAGAACAATACCGTTCGATTTCAGGGTGTTGATAATTTTTGAATCGGTATTGTAGGCAACAATGGAACGAATATTCGGGTTCAGGTCTCCCAGTTCCAGGTAGTCATTGGATCCCCTTACACCATTGGCTATTTCCTTCAGGCCAAGGTCTGTGACCGGAAGGATCAAACCGGGGTAGACCTGTTTTCCTTTTGCATCGATCACTTTTGTTTGATCCTGGGGAACGATGATACCCTGGCCGACTCTGACAATTTTTCCGTTTTCGACCTGGATGGTCGCGTCATCTATAACCTGCCCGTTGCCAATATGGATGGTCCCGTGGGTAATGTACAGGTTACCCTTAAAATCTTTGGCCGGATAAACATCATCCTGGGACCTGGCAATAAGGACGAGGGCGGATAACAATAATATGCTGAAAAATTTTTTCATGATTCTTGTTTTACTTGTTTGAATTCAGATCTTCATCGCTCACATCCACTGTTATGAGCCCGTCATGGTGATCGTGATCACCACAGCTCAGCAGGACCTGGAAACTTGGCGTGGCGGGCTGAACCGGGTTTCCGGATTTTTTTTCTGACAGCATTTTCTGCACCAGCCTGTTCCTTTCCTCCCGAATACCCTTGCGAAGAGCTGCGTCATGCTCTGCATCATAGTAAACTGTCCCGTCGACAATGGTGGCGATGGATTTTGCGTAGATACTCAACGGATGATCACTCCAGAGCACCAGGTCGGCATCCTTTCCAACTTTGATGCTTCCCACCCGGTCATCCACATGCAGAGCCCTGGCAGGGTTGAGGGTAACCATTTTGAGCGCTTCTTCTTCCCCCATCCCGCCATATTTCACGCTTTTGGCAGCTTCCTGGTTCAACCTGCGGGCCTGTTCTGCATCATCGGAATTAATACAGACATTTAAACCAACTTTTTGCATGATGGTGGGATTATAGGCTATCGCATCCTGCACTTCCATCTTGTAAGCCCACCAGTCTGAAAAAGTAGACGTGTTGGCACCATGGGCCTTCATCACATCGGCCACTTTATATCCTTCCAGTATATGCGTAAAAGTATTAACGCGGAATCCGAAAACGTCAGCTACTTTCATCAGCGAGAGGATCTCGCTCTGAACATAGGAATGGCAGGTAATAAATCTTTTCTTATTCAGGATTTCAACCAGGGCATCCAGTTCGAGGTCCCTTCGGACTATGGAAGCTGCTCCCCCTTTCTTGCCCGCTGCGTCGGCTGCCTTCCATTCATTTTGGTAATCCACGGCTCTTCTGAATGCGTCTGTCAGGACTTCTTCAACACCCATACGGGTGTCCGGGAAACGATTGTTATTCTGGGAGGTTGTGCGCTTTACATTTTCACCAAGGGCGAATTTGATAAAAGGATCCCAGTTTTTGAATTTCAGATCTTCATCGTTGGCGCCCCACCGGAGTTTGATAAGCTGAGTCTGGCCCCCGATCGTATTGGCGGAACCGTGAAGAATATGCGAACTGGTGACCCCTCCGCTCAGCTGGCGGTAAATGTTGATGTCTTCGGGATTGAGGTTGTCCGCGATCCGGACCTCCGAGGTAACGGATTGCGCTCCTTCATTGATAGACGAGGCGGCAATATGCGAATGCTCGTCAATGATTCCTGCGGTCAGGTGTTTACCGGTACCGTCAAGGATGCGCGCGGAAGGGTCTGACAGATTTTTGCCGATCTGCTGTATTTTGCCATTCTTGACCAGGACATCCGTATTTTCGAGTTTTCCCTCTTTTTCATTGGTCCACACGGTAGCATTCCTGATCAGGATATTTTCCTGTTTGGGCAGAGTTTCCCAACCGTACCCATCGAATGGATATTGAACCTTACCTACATTTGCCGGAATTTTCTTTTTGGCACTATCGGCGGCAGGTGCCGGGGCCTTGACAAAGGTCGCCGTCCAGGTTAGGCCAAGGCCTGTGGAATCTTCGCCGTTGCCATTCCAGACATTTCCGTTCACCACACCGCTCAGCCGGAAGTAAGCACTGCTCCTGCCTGCTCCACCCCTCTCCCGGGGAGGCCCGGTGGCAGCACTGTCCCTGGCCGGGCGTTTTTTCGGGGCTGCCGAGGAAAAACTGAGCCTGATCAATTTTCCGTCGAAGCTGAATTTTGTAATCAGGGTATCCGTTGATATAACATTCGCTGCGCTGGGTCCCTGCACATCCAGTGTATAATTGAGAACACCTGATGCTGTCCGAACAGCCAGGTTGTAGGTCCCTTTGATGCTGTTCCATTCCTCCTCTTTTACGGCATATTTCTGGCCCTGTACCCAGTTTTCCAGGATTACGGTTTTTTCATTAAAAATAGGTCCGTTGCTGATCAGGAAATTGGCCAGCTTGCCGGTTTCGATACTTCCCACCTTGTCGTAAATACCCAGGAGGGTGGCCGGTGATTTGGTCAGAGCTTCAAAGGCCTTGTCTTCCGTCAAACCAAAATCAAAGGCCTTCCTGACATTGGTAAAGAACTGTTTGGTATCCTTCATATCAGCAGCTGTCAGGCAGAAAGTAACTCCTGCCTTTTCAAAGGCTGCCGGGTTGGATGGTGCCAGTTCCCAATGCTTCATGTCCGCCAGTGAAACAAACCGGGCGTCATTGGGGTCTTCGACATCCATGGCCTGCGGAAAATTAAGCGGAAGGATAAAACTTGCACCTGTACCAGCTATTTCTTTGATTCGCTGGTACTCATTGCCCCCGCCTTTTATGATGTATTGAACACCAAATTCATCTCCTATCCTGTCTGCCCTCAGGTCATTCCATTTGTCATTGGCCTCAAATATCTGGGGCAGCCCCTGATTGTCAAGCCAGGACTGGAGGCTGAGATTGGTCCCTTCCCCATCATGATCAGTTTTGCTTTTATACCACTGGGCATCTAGGTAAGTCTGGCGAAGCAGGGCAATGGTACCCATCATTGATGACGGATAGCTCTGGGTGGAAACTCCTTTACTGAATGAATAATGTGCAGAAGCCTTTTCCTTAACGATTACCAAATTTTCTTTGTCAGTAGCGAGGGTCACAACTACGCCAGTTCCTCTGGCAATCCCGTCTTTTTGATGGGTGAGTACAGTACCAAAACCAATTTCGCGGAGGGGTTTGGCTTTGGCATCATCCACTGCGAATAACCTTGAACCATCAGTTTCCGGTTTGATCGCCTGGTTCCATCCAAAAGAACCTTTTGTATTGGAAAGGAACTGGGCCGGAGCGCGGAAATCAAAACCGGTGCCCTGTCTTTGGGGGACAGGTATCCCATAATCACTGTAAATGTCAATAAATGAAGGATAAATAAATTTGCCACTACAGTCAATGGTTACTGCATCTTTGGGGACAGAAAGATTGTTTCCGACCGCAACAATCTTTCCTTCCTTGATGACCAGGGTGGCATTTTTGAGTACGGTCTGCCCATCCTTTGAAATGGTAGCATTCGTAAATGCATATATTTTCTGTCTGGGGTCAGCCACCCCGTTTACCGGAAAGGTAACCTGGGCCAGGGTGGAAATTGATGAGAGAAATAAACCCGTTAGCAGGGCAAATAGAATTCCCCGCGGGTTTCGTTGAAAAAATCTCATGCGTGGTAGTTTTAGTGGGTGAAAAATGAAAGTCGAATTTACTGAAATGGAGTAATTTCGGTTCAATATTTTCAAGGCCTGATAATCAAATGGATATTGCCTCCTATATCGACCATACTCTCCTGAAACCGGCCATTACATATATTGAAATAAAGAAAATATGTGAAGAGGCTGTTCAATATGGTTTTGCGGCGGTCTGTGTGCCCCCAACCCTGGCCAGGCAGGCCGGGGACTACCTGACAGGAAGTTCCGTAAGCCTGGCCACCGTCATTGGTTTCCCCTTAGGCTATTCGGTTACAGGAGCAAAAACAGCAGAAATAGAACAGGCCATAGCAGACCAGGTGGATGAACTGGATATAGTGATCAACCTGGTTCACCTGAAAAACGGACAATGGCCTCTCCTTGAAAAGGAGATGAAAGAACTTTCCTCCATAGCCCATGGTCATGGCAAACTGGTCAAGGTGATCATAGAAAGTGGATTGCTGACCGATGAGGAAATTATCAGGTGCTGTGAAATGTATAGCGGGCTGGGGGCTGATTTTCTGAAAACCTCGACAGGCTATGCTGAAAAAGGAGCCAGTATTGAGGCAGTCAGGTTGATGAAAAATCACCTGCCCGATGCAGTGAAAATTAAAGCCTCGGGTGGAATCAGGGACTATGACTTTGCTCAACAACTCATCCTCGCCGGGGCCAGCCGGCTCGGATGCAGTGCAAGTGTCGCCATAGTCAAAGGCGCTCTTTCAGCCAAAAATGCATGACCCGCCTGAATGCTGGCTGCATGAAGGCGATTTGTTTAATGAAACTGGAAATACAATGAAACCCGTCATGACCATCTTACTTCTCTTCGCTGGTAAATTATTTGCCCAGACTGATTCCGGTACAGTAGTGATCCACAAGGATCCCCGCATCGATCTGCTGGTTAAAAAACAGATCCAGATCAACGAGGAAACCACCAGGGATAGCCGAAGAAGCATGCCGGGATACCGAATAGAAGTGATCAATTCCAAGGACCGCAATAAGGTTTTTGCCGTTAAGTCCAGGCTTTACCAGCAATATCCGGAACTAAAGCCCTATCTTTTGTACCAGGAACCCAACTATAAGCTCAGAGTGGGCAATTTTAAAACACCGGATGAAGCAGAACCTTATCTTCGCCAGCTTTCCAAAATGTTTCCAAACGGTGTTTACATTATCCACGACATCATTGAGGTGAAGCCGGAAAACTGAATTCCGCGGCAGTCTGCCCCGTGTTTAAGCCTGGATAGCCTGCGACAAGAGGGCCGGGAATCTATGTTTGCCGTTCCGGTCCTGGTAATTTGATTTCAGTACTTACTGAAAATTATATGATGAAAGAAAAGATTAAAGAACTCTCCAGGCAATATGCCCCCGGATTTGTCGAAGTCCGTCATTATTTGCATGCCCATCCGGAGCTGAGCTACAGGGAATTTGAAACTTCGAAATTCGTCCAGGGAAAGTTGCGTGAAATCGGTATCCCCTTTGAAATCATGGCAGGTACTGGCGTGGTCGGACTCATTGAAGGAAAGAATCCCGGCAAAAGGGTCATTGCCCTTCGCGCAGATATGGATGCCCTTCCCATCCAGGAGGAAAATGAAGTCCCTTACAAGTCGGTTAACAAAGGTGTGATGCATGCCTGCGGGCACGATGTCCATACCTCCATCCTGTTGGGCGCTGCAAAAATACTCCAGGATCTGAAGAAGAATTGGGAAGGAACAGTCAAACTGATCTTTCAGCCAGGGGAGGAAAAAAATCCAGGTGGGGCCAGTCTCCTGATCAAAGAGTCCGTGCTGCAAAACCCCGAGCCCCAGGCGATCTTTGGCCTTCATGTTCATCCTGGGCTGGAAACCGGCTGCCTCAGTTTTCGGGAAGGGGTGGTAATGGCCAGCGCCGACGAAATATACATTACGATCAGGGGAAAGGGCGGACATGCCGCCGCTCCACATACTACGGTGGATACGATATTGGTTTCTTCCCACCTGGTCGTGGCTTTGCAGCAAATCATCAGCCGAAACCGCAATCCTTTTTCTCCTTCGGTATTGTCGATCACATCCTTTCAGGGCGGCTCTACGACCAATGTCATTCCGAGTGAAGTCAAACTCATGGGTACCTTCCGTGCCATGGATGAAGCCTGGAGATTCAGGGCCCATGAGCTTATACGTAATACTGCCATGGGGATTGTCCACTCAATGGGAGCAGAAATGGATTTGCATATTGACGTAGGGTATCCTGTTGTACACAATCACGAGGAACTGACCCGCCGGGCCAGAATCCAGGCCGAAGAATATATGGGAAAGGATTATATATCGGAAACGGAAATGCGCATGGGGTCAGAAGATTTCGGTTACTATACCCGGTTAATTCCAGGCTGTTTTTACAGGCTGGGGGTCATGAATGTCGAAAAAGGAATCGTCTCAGGTGTCCATACTCCCACCTTTGATATAGACGAATCTGCCATCGAAATCGGCATGGGTGTCATGGCATGGCTGGGCTGCTCGGTTCAACCATGACCATGCCATTCCAGGGTCTTCACATTTTCGTATTTTGCAGCCGTATTGACCAGGCCTTCATCCCACGAATAAAAATGATCCGGATTCCCGGAGTCTTATCCTCACCCGCAAGGAAAGCTGGTTACCTAAAATTCCTCTATGCAAAAAAAGCTACTGAGAAGAGAACAGGCACTTGAGTATCACTCCAGAGGGCGCCCTGGCAAGATTGAAGTGGTGCCAACAAAGGAAGCCAAGACACAGCGCGATCTGTCACTCGCTTACTCCCCGGGGGTAGCAGAACCCTGCAAGGAAATACACAAGAATTCGGAAGAAGTTTATAAATATACAGCCAAAGGGAATCTCGTTGCAGTCATCAGCAATGGCACCGCCGTACTGGGTCTCGGGGATATAGGACCTGAAGCATCCAAACCGGTGATGGAAGGCAAGGGTGTCCTGTTCAAGATCTTCGCAGACATTGATGTCTTTGATATTGAGATCAACGAAAAAGATCCGGAAAAATTTGTCCAGATTGTCAAATCGCTCGAACCCACTTTTGGAGGAATTAACCTGGAAGATATCAAAGCACCGGAATGCTTTTTTATTGAAAGAGCGCTTCGTGACTCCCTCAAGATACCCGTAATGCATGATGACCAGCATGGCACGGCCATTATCAGCAGCGCGGCTCTGATCAATGCGCTCGAACTGCAGAAAAAAAAGATTGACCGGGTGAAATTTGTTATTAACGGGGCAGGAGCCGCCGCCATGGCTTGCGTCAAACTTTACGTCGCGCTGGGGGCCAAACCCGATCATTTCATCATGTTTGACAAGGATGGTGTATTGCACGAAGGAAGGTCCGATCTTGATGAGGACAAAAGAAAATTTGCCGTAAAGCAGAATTCATGGAACCTCGACAAGGCCATGAAAGATGCTGACGTATTCGTTGGACTGAGTGTTGGCAATGTCGTGACAAAGGAAATGGTCAAAAGCATGGCCAGAAGACCTATCGTCTTCGCGATGGCCAATCCGGATCCGGAAATATCTTATGAATCCGCTACGGAAATCCGCGATGATATCATTATGGCCACCGGTCGCAGTGATTATCCCAACCAGGTCAACAATGTGCTCGGATTTCCCTTTATATTCAGGGGGGCGATGGATGTCCGGGCAACCCAGATCAACGAAATCATGAAACTGGCGGCGGTCAAAGCCCTGGCTGAACTGGCCAAGAGCCCGGTTCCTGATATGGTCAACATGGCCTACAATGAAAAGAATATCATGTTCGGGCCATCCTATATCATACCGAAACCGCTCGATCCCAGGCTGCTTGCAACAGTTGCCCCCGCCGTCGCCAGGGCGGCTATAGAAAGCGGCGTGGCCCAGAAATCGATAGACAACTGGGAATCCTACGGTATCGAGCTCAATAAGCGCCTCGGACTGGACAACCAGCTGATCCGGGTGCTCGGCAGCAAAGCCAGGAGGGACCCCAGGCGGATGGTTTTTGCAGAAGCCGATAATGTCAAAATCCTCAAGGTAGCCCAGATCCTCTTTGATGAAGAAGTTGCCTATCCCATCCTGCTGGGAGATGAAAGAAAGATCCACAGCATCGCGGCATCCAATAATATTGATATGGAAGGCCTGATGATTATTGATCCGAGAAGCGATGAACAGGAGGAGCGACGCAGGCGGTTCAGTGAAATATTCTTTGCCAAGCGCCAGCGAAGGGGATTTAACAAATACGAGTCCTTTAAGGTGATGCGTGACCGCAATTACTTTGGATGTATGATGGTGGAAACGGGGGAGGCGGACGGGATGATCTCGGGCCTTACCAAGAATTACCCCGATACCATCAGGCCAGCCATCCAGATCATTGGAACCGAGGAAGGAGTAAAAAAGATTGCGGGAATGTACCTTTTGCTGACCAAAAAAGGACCGTTCTTTCTGGCCGACACGACCGTTAATTTCAATCCAACGGCAGAAGAGCTTGCAGATATCACCCTGCTGGTTGCGCGGGAAATCAGAAATTTCAACCTCACGCCGCGCATAGCGATGCTCAGTTATTCCAATTTCGGGACCAGCAACTCACCCGAAGCAAGGCTTGTGGCAAAAGCAACCCGGATCGCCAGGGAAAAGAACCCAGATCTGATTGTAGATGGGGAAATGCAGGCTAGCGTAGCACTGAGCGGCGATCTGCTCAAAGATAACTATCCTTTCAGCAGGCTGGTTGACCAGGAAGTCAACACCCTGATCTTCCCCAACCTGGCAGCCGGCAATGTAGCATATAATCTTCTTAAAGAAATTGGAGGTGCGGATGCCATAGGACCGATTCTGCTGGGCCTTAAGAAGCCCGTCCATGTGTTGCAATTGGGAAGTTCTGTGCGCAGCATCTACAATATGGCCCTGGTGGCCGTGATAGATGCGCAGATCAAGTGCAAGCTTTCCACAGAGGAAGTCAGCCAGAAATCGTCCTGGTGGAAAAGGGCAAAGGGGCACGGCAGGCATAAACACGATGATCAGGAGGAGTGAAAGAACGGCTGGTCAACCAATGACAGATTGGTTTCACGCATATCATGATAACAGTTGCCGCTACCTCCAGAATAATCTTGAGGCCCAAACCTCACTTTGATAACTCTTTACAGTTAGGCATATACCAATGCCCTAAAGATCTTTGGTAGCATGATTATCAGAAGCCTTACTTCCAACCAGGTAATGATGATTTGGTTGTTCGGCACATCTTATAAAATTGTATTTTCAATGTTAATATCAACCAGGAGGGGTCTGAAAGAACAGACAACCGATAGTTTCCGGCTCCCCTCCTGGGACCATTACTCCGACAGATGACTATTTTTACCGAATTTGGACGATTCATATTGATGATCAGGGGAATGTTTTCCAGGCCCGAAAATGGGAAAATGTACTGGAAGGAATTCATGCACCAATGCTCTGAAATTGGCATAGGTTCTCTCTGGATCGTCATCATTATTTCGGTATTTATGGGAGCGGTTTCGGCCCTTCAGACCGCCTACCAGCTGGTAAGCCCCTTCATTCCCCTTTCCACCATTGCCCAGATAGTGCGTGACACCGTAATACTTGAGTTTTCTCCAACCCTTGTATGTATCGTACTGGCCGGTGTAGTGGGCAGCAAGATAGCCAGTGAATTGGGAAACATGAGGGTCAGTGAGCAGATTGATGCCCTGGAAATCATGGGGATAAATACCAAAACATATCTCATATTGCCGAAGGTCGCCGCCGCAATGCTGGTAATACCGATGCTGATTATCATTTCGGGTGTGTTGGGTATCTGGGGCGGACGAATCGCCAGCGTGGCAACAGGTATACTTTCCACCAATACCTATGACAAGGGTTTGCTCCAGAATTTTCAGCCATACAATGTATTTTTTGCCCTTGTCAAGACCTATACCTTTTCGTTTATTATTTCCAGTATTTCTGCATATTACGGGTATTATGTCCAGGGGGGGGCGCTGGAAATCGGGAGAGCCAGTACCAAATCGGTAGTAGTAAGCTGTGTCATGATATTGCTTGCAGACTATGTGCTGGCTCAACTTTTGCTCAATACCCCGTCTTCATGAAGCGGGAGAAATCGCATGGATGGATTTGCTCCACAGGCGGGTAATTTTCTAATACAACAATTTTTGATGTCCATTGGATAATTACGGCAGGGCAGGATTAAAACGGACTAAATGATTGACTTAAGAAACATAAAAAAGGGATTTGGAGACAAGATCGTCATCAATGATGTAAGCGCGATAATGGAAACAGGCAAGTGCAACCTCATTATTGGCTCCAGCGGCAGTGGAAAAACCGTCCTGATGAAATGCATGGTTGGACTCTTTGAACCCGATGGCGGAGAGATTATATATTCCGGAAAAGAGCTCCACGATATGACTGAGGAAGACCGAAAAGAACTCCGTCAGCAGATTGGGATGCTATTCCAGGGTTCAGCATTGTTTGACAGCATGACTGTTGAACAGAATATCATGTTTCCGCTGGACATGTTTACGAATAGTGGATACTCAGACAAACTGAAACGGGTGAATGAAGTGCTGGAAAGGGTGAACCTGACGGATGCCAACCGAAAATTTCCGGCCGAGCTTTCCGGTGGAATGAAAAAAAGGGTCGGAATCGCCAGGGCGATCGTTCTCAATCCGAAATATCTTTTCTGCGATGAACCCAATTCAGGACTCGATCCTCAGACCTCACTGCTGATCGATAAGCTGATTAAAGAAATTACACTGGAGTTCAATATTACGACCATTGTCAATACGCACGACATGAACAGCGTTATGGAGATAGGTGATCATATTATTTATATGTACCAGGGTCTGAAAGAATGGGAAGGAAGCAATAAGGAAATCATATTTAGCAAAAGTGAAAGACTTAACGAATTCATTTTTGCGTCTGAATTCCTGAAGGATGCCAAAGACATGCGTATGCTCGAGCAGGCCGGTAAAATTGACAACAACCGGAATATGGATGAGCTGCTTAAAGAGTAATGAATTCCGGGCTCAAAAAAAATGTGGGATACGACCCGATTATTCCTGATCAGATCCTTCAGCAACGCGGATATAATAACCGTTGATATCAGTAAAGGCAAATTCCTTCAGGCCGTAAGGATGGATTCGCAATTCGTCTGCTATCTGGATATTCCTGGCCTTGAATTCGGAGAAAATCTCCTCAATATTGTCCACAAACCATAATAGAGCCAGAAGGTGATTCCCTTTATTTATGCCTTTGGTAAACTTGGGGTCTTCCTCAAATAACAGACGCATCTCATCACGGCGGATTCCACCGTCCTTTTCGCCATAAGTCCATTCGTCACCAAACCCCAGCGTATCCCGGTAAAGGCAAGGGTGAGCCGCAGGTCAACAACCGGAAGATGCGGGTTGCATCGGATAAATTTCTTAGGTTTCATTCTTGAAAATATTCGGTGATCTCAACAGCAGGTTGACCGTATGAATACCACAGAATTACTACAGGCTCCGGCATAAATCAGAAAGACGCTGCCGCTCCAGGCGATTTCATTCATGTACGGGGGCAAATCCCCAAATATGCGAATTTGTCCCTATTTTTGCCCACCATTCGATATTTCAAATCAATCCCCATGGCAGTTCTAGTCAACAAGAATTCAAAGATCATCGTACAGGGTTTCACCGGAACAGAAGGAAGTTTTCATGCCACACAAATGATTGAATACGGAACCCAGTTGGTAGGTGGGGTCACTCCGGGCAAGGGCGGAACTTCACACCTGGATCGTCCGGTGTTCAATACTGTTCTTGATGCGGTCAAGTCAACGGCTGCAAATGTATCCATCATTTTTGTGCCTCCTGCTTTTGCTGCGGATGCCATTATGGAATCTTCAGAAGCTGGAATTGAACTGGTGGTATGCATTACGGAGGGGATACCCATCCAGGACATGGTAAAGGCCAGGAACTATCTGTTGGGCAAGTCAACGCGCCTGATAGGACCCAACTGCCCTGGTGTGATTACCGCCGGAGAATGTAAGGTGGGCATTATGCCCGGATTTGTATTCAAACCGGGCAAAATCGGCATAGTATCCAAGTCCGGAACGCTCACTTATGAAGCTGCTGATCAGGTCGCCAAAGCCGGCCTGGGGGTATCCACCGCCATTGGCATAGGCGGGGATCCCATTATTGGTACCCCTACCAAGGAAGCAGTCGAATTATTGATGAATGATTCCCAGACAGAGGGAATAGTCATGATCGGGGAAATCGGCGGAAGCATGGAAGCAGAGGCAGCTCGCTGGATCAAGCAAAACAGCAGGAAGCCGGTAGTTGGATTCATAGCTGGACAGACCGCTCCTCCGGGGCGGCGCATGGGGCATGCCGGGGCTATCATTGGGGGGGCAGACGATACTGCCGGAGCTAAGATGAAAATCATGGCTGAATGCGGAATCAACGTCGTACAGAGCCCGGCCGACATTGGTGCAACGATGGCCAAGGCGCTAAAAAAATAATTATATAAAAAATCCCGGCCAAGGCCGGGATTATCATTTGAGCAGTAACCTCCATGTTAAAACCGGTGTTCATCACAATCCCTCCTCCGGTCACGGTAAAAGTCCCTGCGATCATACCTTAGGTCTCGTCTGTCGCGGAAAAAATCCCTTCGGTCGTGTACCCATTCCCTTCTATCCTTCCTGAAATCCCCCAAATATCCCATCCGGGCATCCCTGCCCATCTCCATTCTGTCGCGGATCATGTCATCGCGGTCGCGGTAAACGGAAATCCTGTCCTTTCTCATCTCTTTCCGGTCATAGCGTTCATCTGTGTTTTGAGCCTTGAGGGATCCGGCAAAAAATAAGGCAAGTACCACAAGTAAGGTAAATTTGTTTTTCATAATTTCTGTTTTAACGGTGAGTAAAATAGGTGCTCAGGGATAAGACGGCCGGCGACTGGTTTCGTTTATGCTGCTTCCGTTACATCTGTGTTAAAACCGATCTTGTGCATTTTCCGGTTCCCATGCATCTCTAATTTTAAATTTAACTAAGACTACCTTTTGACCAATCAGACAGATATGAAAATGAATTCCCGGATCGTTCTTGGAAGCCTTATCGCCACCCTTGTTTTCAATTCAATCCTACTTAGACTGCAGGCGCAAAACAGGCCAGTAAACTATGAGGAAAAATGGAAAATAATTGACTCGCTTGTTTTCCGCAAGGGCCTGACGGAGACTGCCCTTTCCCGGGTTAACAGCCTGTACCTGATCGCCAAAAGGGAGAAGAATGATCCACAATTGATCAAATCGCTCATATATAAAATGCATCTGCAGCAGGTAAAACAGGAAGACAACGAGAACAGGAACATAGAGGAATTGCAAAAGGAAGCGGGCGTTATGACGGAGCCGGCAAAATCTATCCTAAACAGCATCCTTGCCGAAACTTACTGGCAGTATTTTCAGCAAAACCGGTGGAATATCTATGACCGGACAAAAACAGTCCATTTCAGGAAGGAGGACATCGGCACCTGGGGTCCGGATGACTTTCACCAGAGAATTGGGAAATTATACCTGGCTTCCATCAGGGAAGAAAAACTGCTGGAGCAAACAGACCTCAATGCTTACGACCCGATAATTATCAAAGGGAATGTCCGATTCCTGCGTCCGACCCTGTATGACCTGCTTACCCACCGGGCCCTGGACTATTTCAAACATGATGAACAGGACATCCTCAAATCCGCAAACAGTTTCGAAATTGAGGATGAGTGTGCTTTCTGCGATCATAACGTCTTTGCCAGGCACCAGTTCCGTACAACCGATACCTCCTCTCCCCATTTTACAGCGCTTGGGCTTTACCAGAGACTTCTCCTGTTTCACCAAAACGATGCCCGTCCAGATGCCCTGCTGGATGTGGATATTGACAGAATTGTTTTTGTCAATCTGTACGGGGTGATGGAAAACAGGGACAGCTTGTACCTGTCAGCACTCCTGTCGATTACCGGGCGGTACGGAAATGATCCGGCAGCCGCTGGAGCCTGGTACCAGATAGCCCAGGTATACGCGGACAGGGCAGCCTCGTATGATCCGCTCAAGGATACTTCCCAACGGTATGCCTACCTTGATGCAAAAAAAACCTGCGAACAAATTGTTCAGTATAAGGACAGTTCCGAATCCAGTTTCAAGGCCCGGGTTATGCTCAGTAGTATCCTAGGCCGGTCCCTGACTCTGCAGACAGAAAAGGTCAATGTTCCAGGTCAGCCTTTCCGAGCTCTGGTGACCTACAAGAATCTGGACCATTTCTACCTCAGGGTGCTGAGCCTTGACCGGAAAACCAGGGAAGAATTCGGTCGGGCCGGCTGGACTGATGGTCCCTGGAAAACGGTTGTGAAATTGCCTTACATCCGAACCACTAAGCAGGATTTGCCCGATACGAAAGATTACCAGGAGCATCGAACTGAAATCAGGATAGATTCATTGCCGGCTGGGGAATACGCCCTGCTGGCGAGCACCTCCCCTGATTTTGGCCTGGACAGCAATCTGATGGCAACCGTGTTTTTTTATGTATCTGACATTGCCTATATCAATAACGGACCCGATTATTTTGTGCTGCACCGCGAAACAGGTCAACCACTTTCCAGGACCGATGTGCAGGTATGGTACAGGTATTATGACAATAAGCAGAATAAATACCTCCTTCGCATGGGTGAACATATGATCACCGACAAGAATGGGGCATTTAAGATTTTTCCCTCCAGAACAAAGAACAGCAACGGATTTCTGCTGGAGTGTACAAAGGGAAATGACCACTTATTTATGGATGATGAATATAACTATTCCCCCTATTACAGGAATTCAGAACCGTTGGTGTACGATCGGATGGAAAAGGGGAATTCCGGTTATGAACTGAATCATCTTAAATCCTTTCTTTTCACTGACCGGTCGATCTACCGGCCAGGTCAAATCATTTTCTTCAAAGGATTGGTCATTACCAAAGATTCTGCGACCAGGCAATCCAAAATCGTTAGCGGCTTTAAAACAAAACTTATACTCTATGATGCCGGCGGGCAGAGGATCGATTCGGTGAGCCTGACTACCAGTGATTTCGGCTCTTACCACGGCAGTTTTTCCTTGCCGGCTAACAACCTGAATGGTGAATTCAGGATTGAAGATGACCTCACAGGAAGTTCACAACCCTTTTTTGTGGAAGAATACAAACGTCCCGGGTTCATGGTGGGGTATGATAGTCTAAAAAGCCTCTATCATTTAGGCGATACCGTTACCATAACCGGATTCGCCAAAGCATATGCCGGAAATACCATCAGTGGGGCAATGGTAAGTTACCGGGTGGTGAGGATGGTCCGTTTCCCCTACCCCCGGAGATTTGGGCGCCGGAGATTTCCTGGCTCCCAAAACGTGGAAATTACCCATGGAGAGACAAAATCAGATCCTTCCGGAAAATTTTCTGTTTCATTCCGGGCGATTCCGGACCACCGTTTACCCAGGGATTTCGATCCTGTTTTCACCTATGAGTTGACATCCGATGTCACAGATATCAATGGAGAAACCAGGAGCGGAGAGACCACCGTACAAGTGGGCTATAAGTCCCTGGAGCTTTCCATAACCTTGCCGGGGAACGACCAAATGCCAGCTGACAGTATGAAGTACCTAGGTATTCAATCAAAAACGTTATACGGAGGGTTTGAGCCGGCCCGGGTGAATATATCCATGTACCGGCTCGCTGGTCCCGACCGGCTTATCCGTGAGAGGTATTGGGATGAGCCTGACCAGTTCGTGATGGGCAAAGAAGAGTACCTGAAATCTTTCCCTCAGGACGAATACAGCCACGAATTGCAACCGGAGTCATGGGAAAAAAAGGCCAAGGTTTTTGACGTCACAGACAGCACAAAACCCGGTTACAGGTATCTGACCGGCGGCTATCCGTTTATTCCCGGATGGTACCTCCTAGAGGTTACCGCCAAAGACAAATCCGGCCAGGAAGTGAAGGAATTAAAATATATTCAGCTCTACGATGCCAAAACCGGTCGCCCGGGTTCTCCCGGTTACCAATGGGCAAATCCCTACCATACCACGGCAGAGCCAGGAGCAAATGTTATATCCACATTTGGTTCTTCAGCCGACCAGCTTTTTATCATTGGTTATTCAGACAGACAATCCAGCGGGGGAAATCCTGGCCCTACGTCTTCCGGCATCCACACGGAAGATCAGGCGGATAGGCAGATCAGTTATGACTTCTTTTCACTAGGCAATGAGCAAAAAGTCTTTCCTCTTCACATCACAGAATCTGACCGAGGGGGATTTGGTCTGTATTATGCCTTTATAAAAAACAACCGGTTCTATAAGAGCATCCATACGATTTCCGTGCCCTGGACCAATAAGGAGTTGCAGATCAGTTATACGACGTTTCGCGATAAAACCCTTCCGGGAAGCAGCGAGAAATGGAAAATAAAAATTTCCGGTCAAAATACCGGAAAGCTGACTGCAGAGGTTTTGACAACAATGTATGATGCCTCCCTGGATCAGTTTAAGGACCATGCCTGGCTGGTACCGGTTGTATTCCCGGACTATGTCGGATTTTCCAACTGGAGCAGTCGCGAAAATTTCTGGTACGCATCCTCTGTGGAAAGGTACCCCAGGATTACCGGCACATCCATTTACAGAAGAGTATACGATCAGCTATTGTATGCCGCAATGACTGGGTTCAGGGCCAGGAGGTTAATACAAATGAAAGCAACAGCGCCACAAGTAGTATCTGGGGATTTGGCCCTGAGCGTTGAGGTGGTACCATTAAATAAGAAAGTTCTTGTGGCTGATACCGTGGGAGTCCCCACAAACATCCAGGAAAAGAAATTCCAGGCTGAACCAACGGGCGTGCAAATCCGGAAAAACTTCGATGAAACAGCTTTTTTCCTGCCTGAACTCCACACTGATTCCAGCGGAAACGTCGAATTTGCTTTCATCATTCCAGATGCGCTTACCCGCTGGAAATGGATGACTCTTGCACATACCAAAGATCTTTCCCTTGTTTATGATGAAAAATCAGTCATTAGCCAGAAACAACTGATGATCCAGCCAAACCTGCCCAGGTTCATCAGGGAGGGTGACAAGCTGGACCTGAGCGCAAAAATTGCGAACCTTACAGAATACGAATTAACCGGTCAGATCCAGTTGCAGTTATTTGATCCGACTACGAACCAGCCTGTGGATGGCTGGTTCCAGAACCTGGAAGCCAATCAGTATTTTACGGTAGCTCCCGGAGGAAGCAGTCCTGTAAATTTCAACATACAGGTGCCCTTTCAGTATAACAGGCCCCTATCCTACCGGATTCTGGCAAGTGCCGCGCATTCCCAGGTAACATTTTCTGATGGAGAGGAATCTGTGTTGCCCGTGGTGAGCAACCGCACGCTCATCACGGAAACATTACCCATAAATGTGAAGGGGGAGGGAACAAAAAAGTTCCGCTTTGAAAAACTCCTGCAAAGTGGAGCGAGCGAAACCCTTAACCATCACGCACTCACCGTTGAATGGACGGCCAATCCCGCCTGGTTTGCTTTGCAGGCGCTTCCCTGGCTTATGGAATACCCCGATGAATGTTCCGAACAGGTTTTTGACCGGTTTTACGCCAATGCCCTGACGGTCCGGATATTCAACAGCTCCCCCGCGATCAGGGATGTGATGGATAAATGGAGACAAGCTCCGGATACCAGCAATAGGTTCGCCTCAGTCCTGCAAAAAAACACGGAATTGAAGTCTGACCTGCTGCAGGAAACGCCCTGGGTACTTGAGGCAAAAAATGAAGCTGCACAATATAAACGGCTGGCGACATTATTTGAACCTGGTCATGTGGACAGTGAATTGGACATTACAGTGAACACGCTGCTGGGGATGCAATCAGCATCCGGGGGATTTCCGTGGTTTAAAGGCGGGACGGATGACCGGTTTATCACCCAGTATATACTGACAGGGATCGGCAGGCTGAAAAAGCTGCAGGCCATCCCTGCAGTAGCAGAAAACAAAATAAATTCCATTGTCAAAGCGGCCCTGGCGTACCTGGATATAAGAGTGCTTGAAGACTTTGAAAAAGCCAGGAATGGGTATGGCAAAACGGCTCCACCTGATTTCGCCGGTCCGACCCAGGTCCAGTACCTATACATGAGAAGCTTTTTCGCTGACCTGGATGTTGACAGCAAGGCTTTGCAGGCAGTCAGCAATCTAAAGAAACTGGCTGCCCGGTTGTGGACTAAGTATGACAGATGTCTGCAGGCAATGCTTGCCCTGGCGATGCATCGCTTCGGCCAGGAGCAAACAGCACGGGACATCCTGGCTTCCCTGAAGGAGAATGCCATCACCGACGCGGAAAACGGCACCCACTGGAAGCAATCCAGTCCATCCTATTTCTGGTATGGTGCACCGGTAGAGTCCCAGTCGGTATTGATTGAGGCTTTTGCAGAACTGGCAAGGGACAAAAAAATGACCGGTGATATGAAGACCTGGCTTCTGACCCAAAAGCAAACCCAGGCCTGGAAAACAACGAAGGCCACGGCTGATGCGTGCTATGCCCTGCTGATGGAAGGAGATGATTGGCTTCAGGACAACCAGGAAGTACGGATAAGCCTCGGGGACAAACAGATAGATTCCAGGACAGAAATTAAAACCGCTGGCCTCGGATATTTCAAACAGAACATTGAAGGACCTTTTGTGACTCCGAAAATGGGTGAAATCAGCGTGACCCTGAAGGGAGGAAGGGCCATTCACCCTCAGACCAGGCCTGCCTGGGGTGAGGTATACTGGCAATATTTTGACGAATTGGAGAAGGTTACCGCCTCCTCTGCCGGATTAAGGCTCGCAAAAAAATTGTTTTTGGAAAAAAACGACGGGAGCGGTACTGTCCTTGAGCCGGTCCAGGATAACCAGTTCCTTCATCCGGGTGACAGGGTAAGGGTGAGGATGGAAATCCACAGTGACCGGGACCTTGAATTTGTGCATATGAAGGACCAGAGAGCCTCCTGCCTGGAGCCGGTCCAGGTATTGAGCGGCTATTCGTGGCAGGGCGACCTTGGTTATTATGAATCTGTCAGGGATGTCAGTACAGATTTCTTCTTTGATTGGATGGGCAGGGGCACCCACGTCTTTGAATACAGCATGTTCGTGTCCCACACCGGAAATTTCAGCAATGGGGTAGCTAGCATTCAATGCATGTATGCGCCTGAATTCTCGGGTCATTCAGAAGGCATCCGCCTGAATGTGGAAGACAGGAATCCCTGACGGATTGCGAAGAACTTGTTGAATCGGGGCATAACGGGGATTTCCTAATTTTCCACACATGTCTTTACTTTTACACGATGCAAGTCGATGTACTGATCATTGGACAGGGAATATGCGGAACCATGCTGAGCTGGTGGCTTGAGAAAGCAGGCATGTCCTATGTGGTCGCTGACGACCCAAAACCGGACAGTGCATCGCGTGTAGCTGCAGGGGTAATCAACCCGGTAACCGGCAGACGCATGGTTAAGACCTGGATGATTGATGACTTAATGCCATTTGTCCATGGAGTCTATGAGGACATGGGGAAAAAATTCAGTCGAAAGCTTATTTCCCTGTTAAATACCATAGATTTTTTCCCCACGCCCCAGATGAGGAATGCGTTCCGGCTGAGATTCGAGGAGGACCAACAATATCTTCTGCCTGTTTCCGACGGAAAAGAGTGGAATCCCCATTTCCGGTATGATTTCGGATACGGTCAAATCAGTCCGTGCTACCTTGTCGACCTGAAGGGATTATTATCCTGTTACAGAAATTGGCTGGCCGGGCAAGGCCGGCTGTATGAGAAACGGTTTGATGGCAGTGAGCTTATACCGGGCGAAAAAAATATCCGGTATGAAGAGTTCCAATGCGGGGCTGTCGTTTTTTGTGATGGAATCGGGAGCTGCGAGAATCCCTTGTTCAAAAACCTTCCCTTTGCTCCCAACAAGGGAGAAGCGCTCCTGGCAGCCATCAGTGAGCTGCCTGCTGACCACATTTATAAGAAGGGTATGAACTTAGTACCCTTGTCCGGGGATCTATTCTGGATAGGTTCCTCCTATGAATGGGAATTTCGCAACCAGGAACCTACTGAGGCCTTTCGCCAGAGAACGACCAGGTTATTAAAGGACTGGTTGAAGAGGCCATTCACCATCACAGACCACCTTTCTTCTGTTCGTCCCGCCACCCTGGAACGAAGACCATTTGTCGGCACCCACCCGCAGTACCCGCGTGTATGCATACTGAACGGGATGGGAACAAAAGGCTGTTCCCTTGCACCCTATTTCGCAAAGCAGCTCGCAGATCACCTGGCACATGGGGCACAAATACATCCGGATGCTGACATAAAACGGTTCACTCGGATCCTGAGCAGGCCTTCCACCGGGTGATCACCACACATGCATTCCTAAAATATTCACAATCCATTTTTTCCATTTCTTTATTTTTGTTGCGACAGCTTTGCGTCCTTTACCGCCGCAGGCATCTGATTTGAAATTTCCCTTTATGCCTCCCCGATGAGTGAAATGAAAATGTACTGCATTCCTGAAAGATTCAGGAAAACAGAAAACCTCCACATCTTATTCTGGTTGTTCAAAGATATTAGCTGGGCTATGCTTTGGAAGCCACTGGGTATTGCCATGATTGTTCCAACCATCAGCGTAGCCCTGCTCATTACCTGGCAAACCAGGAAGATTAAGGCAGAATTGTTCCACAACCTTGCCGTCGTGTTCTGGATTTGCGCCAATGCGATGTGGATGCTCCTTGAATTTTCAGGAAATGATGAGTATTACCGGAAGTACACTGCGATCCCGTTTGGGATTGGACTCTTTTTCATTCTGTCCTATTACCTGTATATTCTGCCTAAAGAAAAAAGAAGGGAGAAGCTGTTGAACCCGGTTTGATTTGCAAAAGTTATTTTCCTGACGGCCAGTATGCAGTTCCTGCTCAGCTAACCTGCCAATGATTTGCCGGCTCCTGCTCCTGTACTCTGTTGCGGTTAATAATGGTTGTTGTCCCGGTGGCAAAATTCAGCGGATCCTGGTTCAGTAACCTGGTCATGGCTTCATACAGCTCGGGCAATTCATGCTTAAACCTAACCGAATTGTCAAAAAATGTTTCTACGGCTACAGCCCAGAATTCATGGTAATTGACGGCTGCATAGTCGCCCAGAAGAGTCTTGTTGCCTTCCTGCATCCGGGTAAAGATCGGGCGGGCCACTTTTGAAAAATTCTTGAACTCTTTCTTGAAGTGTTTGTCTTCCTCGGTTTCCGCAATAAACGTGACATAAGCAAGGGCATGTCCCATCTCATGGAGTCCGACATTGCAATCCGGGGTCTGCCCGGAGACACCTTTGATAAAATTATCCCAGGAGAGATAAATACCGGTCTGATCTACGTGACCCATGAAAGGTCTTGAATAGAACCCGTAATGGTAATCGTCCTTGAGTACAAAAATGTCACTGAAATAATTGAGCATGAATTTTTCAAGGCCGAAGGTAAGCTGGACGGCGACCGCACTGATGAGAATGGGCATTTCCGCAGTTTCCTCCACTTCTATATAGTGAAACTTCCTGTATTTTTTGAACAGGTAGGTGCGAAAAAGAAATTTTCTCTGTTCCTCGAGGCTAAGTCGATTATAATAATTAATATACCTGGATACAACAGAATGATAGAAAGTTTCATTGGCGACAAACTTTCTGAATTGCTGCCGCACATAGAATTTATTGAACAGGACTGAAAAGGAACGATGCAGCAGGAGCACTGATAGTACCAAAGAAGAAATGATCAAGATTTCCATAAGGCTCTTTTTTCTTTTTTGAAATCAGGGCGATCAGAACAACAAAAATGGCCTTACAAGGGTGTTGGATAGATATTAGCTTTCCAGATAAGAAGGACAGAATCTAAAGAGGTTTAATCATGAGGAGTGAATCGTACGGACAGGTATAGTACAAGATAATTATTTTTTCTCGAATTAAGAAAGGCATTGAGCCCTGATTTGGTACCAAAGTGGTCAAATAATTGAAATTCAAATATTTATATGATCTGTATAGTGTCGGCCTAACAAAAATTCGCTCTCAAACCAGTTTCTTAAATAATTGTCAAAAAAAACAGGGGGGCTGTTTGCACCGGGAGTGCGGCCCCTGACAAACCATCCGGAAATAAAACAAACGGTCTTGAGTTGCTAATGGCCGGGGCACAAAGATTATAATTGGTGGTATCATTTAGGGAGGAATAAAGATGAGGAGGACGGATTGATTGGATTCGCTTATTCAGAACCACGCTTTGCCTTGCGACGGCCGTTTTTCCCTGATAGAGGACAGGAAAGCTTCGTTGTTTTGAATTACCTTTGCAGCTCTTATAAATAAAGGAAAATAGAATGTACAGAACAAACAATTGCGGGGAATTGAGAATCTCGGATGCGGGCAATACGGTTACACTGGCCGGTTGGGTACAGACCATCAGAAAATTCGGGAGCATAACCTTTGTTGACCTCCGGGACCGTTATGGAATTACCCAACTATTGTTTGGAGAGGAATTGCATAATCAGCTGGATGAAAATCCCCTCGGGAGGGAATATGTCCTGCAGGCGACGGGAATTGTTTGCGAAAGATCCAACAAGAACACTGCGCTCGCAACGGGCGATATTGAAATAAAAATAAATTCTTTCCATATCCTGAATAAGTCTGTAACGCCCCCTTTCACGGTACAGGATGATACGGACGGAGGTGATGACCTGCGGATGAAATACAGATACCTGGACCTGCGCAGAAATTCGGTAAAAAAAAACCTGGAATTAAGATATGCAGTGAACCGGGCTGCCAGAAACTATCTCCATGAAAATCAATTCATGGACATCGAAACCCCCTTCCTGATTAAATCCACACCCGAAGGGGCCAGGGATTTTGTAGTCCCTTCCAGGATGAACCCGGGTCAATTTTACGCCCTTCCCCAATCACCGCAAACCTTTAAACAACTCCTGATGGTGAGCGGGTATGACCGTTATTACCAGGTGGTAAAATGTTTCAGGGACGAGGACCTTCGTGCGGATCGGCAGCCGGAGTTTACCCAGATAGACTGCGAGATGAGTTTTGTGGAGCAGGAAGACATTCTTAACATGTTTGAAGGAATGGTCAAGTACATTTTCAGGGAGGTCAAAGGGATCGACTATACAGAAAAACTGGAAAGGATGACCTGGGAGGAGGCGATGTGGCAATTCGGCAATGATAAGCCGGATATCCGCTTTGGGATGAGGATTGGAAACCTAAAATCTCCCTTTAAAAGGGAGGGTCAGGCCCTGGCGGAGGGTGAACTGATCAATGGAGCTGGTTTTGGGGTATTTGACCAGGCAGAAACTGTCCTGGCCATTACGGTGAGGGGAGCTGCAGGCTATACACGCAAACAACTGGATGATTTGACCGATTGGGTTAAGCGGCCCCAGATCGGAATGAAGGGTCTGGTAAATATCCGGTTCAACAGCGACGGTTCCCTGAAAAGCAGTATTGACAAATTTTACAATGAAGAGAAATTGAAAAGCATCGCCCATTTTTGCGATGCTCAGGCCGGTGATCTCATCCTGGTAGTCGCAGGTGCCGAAGAAAAAACCCGTAAAGCGATCAGTGAACTGAGGCTTGAATTGGGGGAACGTCTTGGCCTGAGAAAGAAGGATGAATTCAAACTGTTGTGGGTCCTGGATTTTCCACTCTTTGAATATAGTGAGGAGGAAACCACCGATGGTGCTGCGGGCCGCTGGGTCGCCAGGCATCATCCATTCACGGCACCCAAACCAGACCATGCGGCCCTGATGATCAACAATAGCCCGGTTATAGAAAAGGCTTCGGAATACCTGAAGCATCCCTATGCCCGTATCAAAGCGAATGCTTATGACATGGTATTGAATGGAAACGAAATTGGCGGAGGATCTATCCGGATATTCCAACGGGATTTGCAGGAAAAGATGTTTGCTGCCCTCGGCATGACCAGGGAAGAAGCCTTACACAAATTCGGATTCCTGCTGGGGGCTTTTGAATACGGAGCTCCCCCTCACGGAGGAATTGCCTTCGGATTTGACAGGCTGTGCGCCATCATGGGCGGTAGTGAAAGCATCAGGGATTTCATCGCATTTCCCAAGAACAACAGTGGTCGCGATGTCATGTTGGATGCCCCCGCATCCATTGATTCAAAACAACTAAATGAACTCTCCATACGGGTAAATCATCAGTAATTCTTCATTTCAAAAGAAACGGGATGGCCTCCGCAAGCCTGCTATTATATATTTAATATGAAAAGAATCGTTCAAATAACAACTGTTCTGTCCTGGTTCAACCTGGGTATTGGAGGCATTTTGGTGCTGGCCGGACTGATGATGGCACTGGCATCGGGCCAAATACTAAGCGTAGGCACCTCCGTAGTGCTCGTCAGCTCGATCATCCTGCACAGTTATGCTGCCCTGAAGCTCAGGAAGAGCATTATTCACCCCGATATTCCCCTTAACAGGCAAACTCCGACCGGTATCCGGTTTATGGGATTTGTGGCATTATTCTGTTCCCTGATGATCGCCGGCAATGCTTTTTATATCCTCCAGAACACCAGGGAATTTGCGGACCAGGTCAAACTTCCGCCGGAGGCGAAGAATCTCAATATCACCGGCCTGCTACGCGGTACAGCTGTATTCACCCTGATATTTGCCGTCAGCATACTTTCAAATGTAATCCTGAACCTCCGGCTTCTCAGATGGTACCTCGCGCTGGGCTATCATGACAGGGAGGGTGAACACTAGGCTGACAGGTATTATATGTCCTTTATACTTTTGGCTGGGATTGTTTCCAGATCATCCTTCTTTTCTTTAGCAGGGTGTAAAGCAGCACGATCAGCAGAAGGATAGTGCTGATGCTCAGGAGGTCATTTCTAACCTGGGTAAATTCCTTGTCTCCGCCTTTGCGGATGGAAGCCTTGCAGGTGTCCAGATAATAAGCAAGCCCGGGATAATGGCTATTGACTCGTTTGACCTCTTCAAATTTGTTGAGTGCTTTTCGGTAATATTCCTTTTCGAACGCGTCGACCGCGTCGGCAAACAGCGCGGACGTCTTACTGAATACCGGCCGGATATCTGCAGTATCAAGGTATTCGGACAAAATTTCCACCGGTATGGCAAAGTTCAGCCCTGCGGCCAATCCTCCCGTATTTTCAATACTGCCAAAGGTGGTAAGCCCTACGACCTCCCCCTTTTCGTTACAGACGGGTCCCCCGCTGCTGCCATGGTTGATATTGGCATCCATCTGGATAAGAGGCCACCCGTTGATCGACTTTTTGATTGCACTGACAATACCGGTTGTCAGGGTCGGCTCAATGGCTGATTCAAGAGATACAAAATCATTGTTGGTAACCGGTCCCGGATATCCGTAAACAAAGAGGTGCTCTCCCACCCGGGGCAATTGGTTGGAGGCAATCTTGAGTGTGGGCAGATTCATTTCCCCGTCTATTTTCAAAATGGCAATGTCCTTACCCGGCATAGGCTCACCCTTCACCACCACGCTGACCGGTTTTTTAATTCCTGCTGATTCCTCGTCTTTATTGCCGCTGCTGAATACGACGTAAATATCTTTTCGCAGGCCATATAGTACCATCGAAAAAAGTTTGGAATATACTGATGCATAGGTGTTGTACAACAGGTTTCGCTGCTGCTCCGTAAACCTTGTGGCCCAGGAGCTTTCCAGGGCCTCTATGTTTGCATCCGTAATTTGCTGAAAGGCAGAAAGGATAAACTGGCGGCGGATATAGGAGGGCTCCCTGTCAATAAGGTGACAGTTGGTAGCAACATATCCGTCATTGGTAATAAAAAAACCCGTGCCCGTTCCGGTGATCTCCTCGGGCTGCCTGATATAATCAAGGGTTGCCTTAAAGAACCGTGCGGGGTTGTTGTTGATTTCCTTCAGAACGATGTCGAGTTTTTCCTCTGCTGTGTAGATCGCCCCGCTGGTGTCCGTTTTCTGGATGGAATCCAGCAGATGGTTAAAGTTCCTGGTATCGATCTTCATCTTGTTGACGTACACGTCCGCCGAAAAAACAGTTTTGATCATAACAACACCAGGCCTGTTGACCGCATAATTCTGCACAGCGGTCATTTTTTGCGCTGAGGCGGAATTCCCCTGTAGGATGCCAAAAAGCAGGCACAGAAAAGCTAATGCTAATCCTTTAAAACGAGTTTGCGACATGCGGTCCACGCTTTGCTATAAAACCCAAAAAAAGTTAACTTGTTGCAGTATTGCTGTTAAAATTTTTTTTATGACTGCTCCCCGAGCACCTCTTGCAGAACGGCTCCGGCCGCACACCCTCGATCAACTCGTCGGGCAGCAGCACTTAACGGGTAAAGGTAGCATTTTAAGGACTGCCATTGAACAGGCAAGGGTCCCTTCCATGATACTTTGGGGAGGTCCCGGAACAGGAAAGACGACCATTGCAAACATTATCGCCAACAGCCTGAAGGTGCCTTTCTATACGCTGAGCGCCATTTCCTCCGGCGTAAAGGAAGTACGGGAGGTGATTGAATCGGCCAGGGGCAAAGACCGGGCGATTTTGTTTATTGATGAAATCCACCGCTTCAACAAGGGCCAGCAGGATGCTCTGCTCGGCGCCGTGGAAAAAGGCATCATCACCCTGATAGGTGCCACTACAGAAAACCCCTCCTTCGAAGTAAACAGCGCCCTGCTGAGCCGGTGCCAGGTGTATGTCCTGAAGCCATTGAACAAAGAGGACCTTCTCCTGCTGCTGGAGACAGCCATTACAAAAGACGAAGTGCTGGCAAAGAAAAAAATAATAATAAAAGAAACGGAGGCATTCCTGAAAATTTCCGGAGGAGATGCCAGAAAGCTGCTGAACCTGCTGGAACTTGTGACTGATTCGGCTGGTCAGACCGGTGCGATCGAGATCACTGACGAACTGGTGATGGAAAAAGCGCAGCAGAAGATTGCCTTATATGACAAGAAAGGAGAACAACACTATGATATCATCTCCGCCTTCATCAAATCACTGCGTGGAAGTGATCCAAACGCCGCGCTTTACTGGCTTGCCAGAATGATTGACGGCGGAGAGGACCTAAAATTCATTGCACGCAGAATGCTAATTCTGGCCAGCGAAGACATAGGAAATGCCAACCCGAACGCCCTGTTGCTGGCCAATGCCACTTTCGAGGCCGTGAACAAAATAGGTTATCCGGAATCAACACTCATTCTGTCCCAGTGCGCCATTTACCTGGCTGCCTCCGCCAAGAGCAATGCATCGACCGTCGCCATCGGGGAAGCGATGGCCGCGGTAAGGCGTTCCGGTGACCTTCCGGTACCGCTGCAGATCCGGAATGCTCCCACGCAGTTGATGAAGAACCTTGATTACGGAAAAGGTTATGAGTACAGTCATGAATATGAGGACAATTTTTCGGATCAGGAATATCTGCCCCCTGAAATCAGCGGGAGCAGTTTTTATAAACCCGGCAAAAATGTGCGGGAAGAGGAATTGAAAAAGTTCCT
>Ga0318563_10000073_pt1 | contig 38929 bp, 30 predicted proteins | sample GRESIP066b5f19_FD_203689 | JGI IMG/M metagenome (GOLD analysis project Ga0318563, IMG submission 203689) | Tropical soil microbial communities from Luquillo Experimental Forest, Puerto Rico - GRE.SIPMG.066b5f19 | ecosystem: Environmental > Terrestrial > Soil > Tropical forest > Bulk soil... | reverse complement strand
CCCTCCTAACGGTATGGGACAGCCTGTCTTTTGTTCCCAGAATTCACCCAGGTCTACCAGTTTTACAAGGCCCTTCTGCATGTAGGTAAACCGGTTCTCATGGATGATCACCCCGCAGTCTGCCTTGCCGGTAAGCACAGCGTCTTCGATCCCGGAAAATATCATGAACTCCTTATTCCTGGAATGGGGAAAGGCAAGGGAAAAAAGCATGTGGGCACTGGTGTTCTTTCCCGGTATGGCTACTCGAAGATTTTCAATGGCTTCAGGCGGGAAGCGAGTTTTTGCTATCAGCAGGGGCCCGACACCTTTTCCCAAAGCGCCTCCGGCGTCCAGGAGGTCGTAATGATCTACAACCAGCGGCAAGACTCCATAACTGATTTTGGTGAGCGGCAGCCTGCCCTGGAGGGCCCACTGGTTCAACGTTTCAACATCCTCCAGCATGGGAAGAAAATCCAGGCCCTCCGTATCAATTCTTTTGTTGACAAGGGCATCAAAAATGAAGGTGTCATTTGGGCATGGACTAAATCCAATCTCGATTTGCATGATTGACTGTCAATTGGTTGAAAAATGTTATTAGTGTCTGGTTCAGTCCCAAGGTGGCCGCTTGAATATCCCATTTGCTTTTGTCTCTTTCCCCAACCCTGTTGGAAATGGCCCTGAACTGGAGAAAAGGGATCTTTTCCACCAGGCATACGTAGTGTAATGCTGCTCCTTCCATACTTTCAACAACGGCACCTTCGGTCTGTCGATATCGCCGGATGATGCCCGGATCAGTCGTAATGGTATGGACACTGACACCCCGTACCTGTTTGAGGGCAGGAAGCGACAGGAGCCTGCTGTAGGGATTGACCAGGTACCCGTTGCAATAAGGAAATACGTTTTCGGCGGCAAGACCCAGGTCGAAAACGGATCTAAACACACCCTCCTCAAATACCCCCACATCCGAAAGGGCATCCTCCTTAACCACAACTACCTCTCCAAGCATCTTGTCCCTGAAGGATCCCGCAATGCCGGCCTGGATGACCATGTCTGGTCGGTGTACGAAAAGTTGCTGCATAAGTGCAACTGTTGTCGGTACCAGTCCGACACCGGTAACAAGTACAGATATTTCAGGACCTGTCCTCCTTCCGGCATGACTGAGCATATGATCGGCTGCAGGCTGGATTTCCCTGGCGGTAGCACCAATGAGAAGGATATGCATACCACAAATATCCGTAATCAGTGACATTCCGCACCTATATGTTAACTTTGCAAAAATTTTTTAGAGACATGGTCTATCTGACCCGTGCAGAGCATTTCAACGCAGCCCATAAATTATACAACCCGAAATGGGACAAGGATAAAAATGAGGCTGTGTTTGGAAAATGCGCCAACGAAAACTGGCATGGGCACAATTACGAACTGTTTGTAACAATCAAGGGAGAACCCGACCCGGATACCGGGTTTTTGTTTGATGTAAAGAAATTGAGCGAGATCATACAGGCCAGGGTGATAGAGAAGCTCGATCACAAGAACCTAAACATGGACGTTGATTTTCTCAGGAATAAGATGTGTTCCACCGAAAACCTGGCAATCGGTATCTGGAAGGAACTGGAAGCCGGGCTGCCCAAGGAAGTTCAGATGCATTGCATCCGGTTATACGAAACGCCCAGGATATTTGTTGAATATTATGGTGGGTGACATCCTGCGGTACCGGGAAAAACCATTGAACAATTCCCTGTAAGCCTTGTTAATGTAGGTCCCTGCCCGGTGGCAGCGAACCGCCCGGCACGGAAGTCGCCTGAAGGTTTCAGACCATTTTGGGAACGATTCCCAAAGGGTAAGCTGGACGACGCTTGAGTAGATTTCCAATTGTTATTTTTGCCTTCTATGGTTAAAAAAGTGGCCATCTTCAGAAAGGAACATTTTAATGCGGCGCATCGCCTGTTTGTGCCCTCCTGGGATAATAAGACCAATGAGGAGGTTTTTGGAAAATGCAATAACCCCAACTATCATGGGCACAATTATGAACTGGTTGTAAAAGTTACCGGTGAACCCGATCCGCAAACGGGCTATGTAATGAGCCTGAAGCTGCTATCTGACATCATCAGGGAAAAGGTGCTGGAGAAATTTGACCACAAAAACCTCAACCTGGATACAGCCTATTTCACGAATACCAATCCAACCGCCGAGAACATTGCCATCGTTATTTATGAAATTCTCAGGCGGGAGATCGATACCAACCTGGATCTGTCGGTGAGGCTTTATGAGACGGAAAGAAATTTTGTGGAATACCCTGCCCGCTAAACAACAAGATCGGCAGACAGCAACGGGAAATAGTTCAACATCTAGTAAATCCGCGATTCATGTCTTATAAGAAATTGGAACAGTACGAAGAAAAGATCACCTCCGGGCTTGTCGAGAATTACAGGGAGTGTTTGTCGTTGCTCGGAGAGAACCCGGACCGGGAAGGCCTTCAGAAAACACCGGAACGGGTTGCAAAGTCAATGCAGTTTATGACACAGGGATATAACCTGGATGCGCATGCTATTTTGAGTTCTGCCCGTTTCAGGGAAGAAGTTAGTGAAATGATCCTGGTTAAAGACATAGAAATATACAGCATGTGCGAGCACCATATGCTTCCTTTCTTCGGGAAAGCCCATGTGGCTTATATTCCGAACGGATGGATCACGGGTTTAAGTAAGATTGCCAGGGTGGTCGATGTCTACGCGCGTCGTTTACAGGTACAGGAAAGACTTACCACACAAATCCTGGGTGCTATCAAGGATACTCTCAATCCACTGGGTATTGCGGTGGTCATCGAGGCTTCCCATCTTTGTATGATGATGAGAGGGGTGCAAAAACAAAATTCGGTGACAACCACTTCGGCATTCTGGGGAGAATTTGAGAAAAATGAAACTCGAAGTGAGTTTACCAAATTGATTTCAGCCAGACTTCACTAGACATTCCGGACCTCGTTTACTCCAAAGATTTTCTTTGCTGAATCGGTGCTTTGTGGCATATTTGTTTTGTAAATGCCCTTTGAGTATGAAGCATGCGTATGTATTTCCGGGACAGGGATCGCAGTTCCCGGGAATGGGAAAAAGTCATTACGAGAACAGCTTTTTTGCCCGGAAATTATTTGAACAGGCGAATGAAATTGCAGGCTTCCGCATTTCCGATATCATGTTTAACGGCAGTGAAGAGGACTTAAAGCAGACCAAGGTGACTCAACCTGCTGTATTCCTCCATTCAGTCATAGCATTTAAGAGCATTGACAGCATAAAACCGGACATGGTTGCAGGTCACTCCCTGGGAGAGTTCTCCGCATTGGTGGCCAACGGGGTTCTGAGTTTCGAGGATGCCCTAAAGCTTGTATTCATACGCGCTTCGGCCATGCAGAAGGCCTGCGAAAAAGAGCGCTCCACCATGGCGGCCGTCCTTGCCCTGGATGACATAAAGGTGGAAACCATCTGCGCAGAAGTGCAAAAAGAGACGGGGGAGATAGTTGTTCCCGCCAACTATAATTGTCCCGGACAGCTGGTGATCAGCGGTTCGGAAAAAGGAGTTGAAATCGCCTGTGAAAGGATGAAAGCTGCGGGTGCCAAGAGGGCCATGGTCCTTCCTGTAGGAGGAGCATTTCATTCTCCCCTCATGGAACCTGCAAAAGAAGAACTCAGCGCAGCCATTGAAAAAACAACTTTTTATAATCCTGTCTGCTCCATATACCAGAATGTGACTGCCAGAGCTGTCTTTGACCGTGATGAAATCAAGAAAAATCTGATTGACCAGTTAACGGGGGCTGTGCGCTGGACGCAGAGCGTTCAGCTCATGGTTGCTGATGGTGCTTCGGTGTTCACAGAAGTGGGACCTGGAAAAGTCCTGCAGGGCCTTGTCACAAAAATCAACAGAACGATGGAAGTGAACGGGGTAAGCTGAGGCCGGTTGTCCTCTTCTTCATCCAATTTTCTCCCCTGATATTTTCCCGGGATAGGCCGGACCCTCCCATCACTTTTCTTCCCGGGACCGGCATGTTGCATGCTTTCCTTAGGGATGGCTAGACAGGGATAAAGCAATTCACCCATTCGCTGTCAAATTTTGTCTCATATTTTTTATAGAAATTAATCGCCGTCTCATTCCACTCGAGCACCTGCCAGGTAATTCCACTAAATTGTCGTTCCCTGGCTTCCTGGATCAGCCTCTCCATAAGCATGCTCCCGATTCCTCTTCCCCGGGCCGGCAGGGTGACAAGAATATCTTCCAGATACATACGCTGCCCTTTCCAGGTTGAAAAACGGATATAATACAGGGCAAACCCCAACAACCCTCCCGGATTAGACTGGGATCCCTGCTCTTCCTCTGCTACAAAGGCCCACCACACGGGATGTTGCGAAAACCCGCTCTGGATAAAATGGTCAAGGCTAACTGTTACTTCCCCGGGAGCCCTTTCATAAGCTGCCAGTTCCTTGACCAGTTCTAGCAGCTGGGGGCAATCCTCCGGGACTGCTCTTCTGATTGTGATTGACATGTTTAAGCTTCTTTCTTATTGTTTTTTCCTGGTCGCTTTAAATGTTCCATTGGGCTGAATGGACAGTAACTCAACCACTTCATTTTTGTCGTTTCTGGAAAACTGAACCGTGAATCCACTCAGGGATTTGATGGTGAACTTGTCCTTTTCAACCGGTACCAGTTCATATTCAGGCTGTCCAGTGACAAACAGGTAAAGATTTTTGTCATTCTTGATGAAGATTTTGATTACTGCGGGCCCCAGCTGGTAATCACCAACAAATTGCTTCAGACTGTCTATTGACATTTCTTTGGCCCGTACCGTTCTTGAAAATATGATGGGTTTCAGGGTGGGCTCGAGGGTCATCAGGACGGATTCGATGTCTCCTGTCATGTTCATTTGAAACTGTACCGGACTGCTCTTTCCGCTTGTGTCGATGCCATCCTTCGGATCCTTATCAAAAGGTTCGAATACATCATAATGAAGATGGCGAAGCCACCAGACATGCGAACCGACAAAGGCAAAAAGCGAATCGTGGACCAGGCCGAATTCCATGGTTCCATACCCAGGGTTGGAATACAAGCCTGTGTAGTCTTTCAGATCATGGGACGGCCTGGTGTTTTGTTTTCTGGCGGAGGCGGACGATTTCTCCACATCCTTTGCCGCTTCCTTTTCTTTATTGATGGCATTCTTCAGATCTGAGTTCCAGTCAATATACCGAAGCCCCAGCAGCCTGTCGGCGACCAGGTTTCTGACAATGGATGGAACAGCGGAACCTTCCTGGTTGGAGAGAACAATGATCCCGAGACTGTCAGAAGGAAAAAAGGAGGTGTTTGCAGAAAAACCGTCAATGTTGCCTCCATGTTCCACCCGGTAATGTCCCCGGTAGGAGGCCAGAAACCAGCCGAACCCGTAGTTGGCAAAATAGATATCCCTTTTTTCCTTATCCGGAAGTCCGCTGCCAACTATCATCTGCGAGCTGACCGCCTCATTTACGTAAGCGGAGGGAATAATCTCTTTACCCATGAATTTTCCCCCATTGATCCAGGTGATGACCCAGTTTGACATGTCCAATACACTGCTGTTGATACTCCCGGCAGGCCCCATCGCATCCAGGCTGTAGTAATCTGTTTTTTTGATCAGGCTGTCTTTTTTTACACTGTACCCGGTCGCTGCATCTTCGCTGGCAGCCAGGTCCTTGACGGTAAAAACGGAGTGGGTCATTCCCAGAGGCTGGAATATTTTCTCACGGACATTCGTTTCCCAGCTTCTTCCGCTGATTTTTTCCGTCACGACCCCCTGAGCCACAAACATGAAATTATTGTACTGCCATTTTTCCCTGAGTCCCGCTGATGGCTCCATATACTGGATCCGCTGAATCAGACTGTCGCGTGAAGAAGTTGAAAAATAATACCAGGAAAAATCGTGCCTGGGCAAGCCGGTGCGATGACACATCATGTCCCTCAGCGTGATGTTTTCATTCATTTCCTCCTTTGAAAATTTTAACTCCGGCAAGTAGTTCCTGACCGGCTTGTCCAGGTCAAGTTTGCCTTCCTGCCTGAGCATACCCAGCAGGGAGGCTGTGAAGGCCTTTGTACAGGATCCGATGGCAAACAGTGTATTGGGGGTAATCGGAAGGTTTTTTTCCATATTTCGGTACCCAAAACCCCGGGCATAGATCACTTTGTTCTTCTCGACCACGGCGACTGCGAATCCGGCGGCATGCCAGGTCTTGAGGATCCTGGCAAAAGCAGTATCCAGTCCCGAAAATCGTCTGTCAGCTTTGCTGTCCTGGGCCGGTGCCTGGCCGCAACACATATACATCCCGGTGATACACAGGAAAATCTTGATTCTCATAGCAGGGTTTTGATGAAATGATTTTTTTTCTTTAAAATTAGGAAACAAAATGATATCAGAACGGGGATTGCGGCCTGCTTCAGGAAAGAGCCTGATCAAGATCTGCCAGGATGTCCTCTATATTTTCCATTCCGACGCTCATGCGGATAAGCCCGTCAGTTATACCAAACCGGATCCGTTCTTCCCTGGGCACACTGTAGTGGGTCATGCTCGCCGGATGGGACAACAGGGTATCAATGGTGCCCAGGGAAACCGCCCGGACGCACATCTGCAGGTTGTCGATGAAATGTTTTCCTGCTTCCAGTCCCCCCTTCAGTTCGAAACTCATCATGGGTCCCGGATGGCTCATTTGCTTGCGGGAAACCAGGTGATCCGGGTGGGAAGCCAGACCTGTGTAGTTGACGTGGGCAACTGCCCGGTGGGATGACAGAAACCGGGACACTTCCATCGCATTCTGGCAATGGCGATCCATTCTCACCTCCAGGGTTTTCATTCCCTGGATAAGCAGGAAGGCGTCAAACGGGTTTGCATTGCCACCGAGCAGGGCATGCCATTTCCAACCTCTTGTTTTCATAAATTCAATGTCCCTGCCAATCAGAACACCCCCGATGGCTGTTCCATGGCCATTCAGGAATTTGGTGGTCGAATGAAAGACAAAATCCACTCCGTACCTGAACGGTTGCTGCAGGTAGGGCGTGGCAAAGGTATTGTCTACGGAAACCAGGATGTCATGCCGTTTGGCCAGTCTGGTCACTTCTTCTATGTCCACGCACTGAATGGTCGGATTGGCCGGTGTCTCAATATGGATGAGCCTGATGGTTGGATTTTTCCTAATCGTGTCTTCCACCAGGTTCAGATCTCTCATATCAGCAATCACCGGATGGATTCCGCCTTCGGCGAGGACCCGGTGCATCAGTTCGTACGTGCCCCCGTAAAGGGAGAAATGGGAAAAGATACTGTCCCCTGCTTTGAGGTTGCTCATAAACAGGGTGGTCATCGCTGCCTGGCCGCTTGCATGAAGCAAGGCTTTCAGACGCAATGGTTCACCGTTTGAATCTTTCAGAGAGAATGCCTCCAGGGCAGCGACCGTCTCTTCGGCCACCTTGAAAGTGGGATTTCCCCAGCGGCTGTAGATGTTCTCCTTATCCTTGCCGGCAAATCGTTCCATACCCTGCTGGGCCGTGTCAAAGGTAAAAGTGGATGTTGCATAGATGGGAGTAATATGGGAATACTCTGCATTGTGCTGGCCGGCCGCATGGATGGCGAGCGAACTTATTCCGGTGAGTGGAATTTTCTTTTCTGGCATGTTCGAGCGGTAATGTTGAAAATATGAATAAATACCAACTGGGAACAAATTATCTCCTGCCATCTGATATGTAGACTGGTTTGCATATCCTGTAGCAGGGGCATTCGCTGATCCCCCAAGTTAAAAACAATCATGGGAAAAGGCCGGAAGGATATCCGATTGTATTTTCAATTTTGCTTTTGTCTTTGGCCCAGCCGGTCTTTTAGTACCCCCATTTTACCAGTGTGGCCCCCCACGTGAATCCTCCGCCGAAAGCCGCCAGAACAAGATTGTCCCCCTTTTTCAATTTGCTCTCCCATTCCCAGAGGCAAAGCGGAATGGTGGCCGCGGTGGTATTTCCAAAGCGTTCAATATTGATCATTACTTTGTCATGGGTAAGACCCATTCGCTTGGCCGTTGCATCAATGATGCGCTTGTTGGCCTGATGGGGAACAAGCCAGGCGATGTCATCACCGGTCAGGTGATTGCGCTCCAGCAGTTCAGCACTCACGTCGGCCATTCCCTTTACGGCAAATTTGAATACTGCCTGTCCTTCCTGGTAAATAAAATGCTCCTTGTTGGCCACTGTTTCGAAAGAGGACGGTCTGTAGGAGCCGCCGGCCTTCATGTGCAGATGATTTCTTCCGCTTCCATCGCTTCTCAGAATGCTGTCCAGCACCCCGAAACCCTTCTCATTGGGCTCAAGCAATACTGCGCCGGCTCCGTCTCCAAATATGATGCAGGTGCTGCGATCGCTGTAGTCAACAATTGCGCTCATCTTGTCAGATCCTACCACCACGACCTTTTTATAACGTCCGCTTTCTATTATGGCAGCCCCCGTCGTCAGGCTGTATACGAAACCCGAGCAGGCTGCAGCCAGATCAAAACCCCAGGCATTCTTCGCTCCGACCCGGTCACAAACGATGTTGGCTGTGGAAGGGAAAAACATATCGGGTGTAACCGTGCCCACAACGATACAGTCAATCTCCTCCGGATGCATGTTTCTTTTCCGGCATAATTCAAGAACAGCCGGAACACAAAGATCCGAGGTGGCTTTGCCGGGTTCATTGAGTATTCTTCTTTCCACTATTCCTGTTCTGGTCCTGATCCATTCGTCGTTTGTATCAACAATTTTTTCCAGGTCAGCGTTGGTTAAACGATTTTCGGGTACATATCCTCCAATTGCCGTAATTGCCGCAGTGATTTTCTTACTCATTAGGATTTCGATAATTTATTTGAATTTTTCTACAAAAGCGGCGTAAAAATACATCAGAATCTTTACTTCAATTCTGCATGGCAAGGATTATCCGTTAATCGGCAAATTTTTTGCGCTATTTTCGCATACATGATAGCCTTTTTAAAAGGTGAGTTTACGTACAAATCGCCAACAGTTCTTCACATGGACGTCCACGGAGTAGGGTATGAGTTGCAGATCAGCCTGAACACCTATACCCGGGTCCAGCACCTGGAACGAGGAATGCTGCAAACCTATTACCAGGTCAGGGAGGACGGCCATACCTTATACGGATTCTTTGAAAACACTGAAAAGGAGATGTTTATCCAGCTCATCAGTGTTTCGGGAATCGGAGCCTCAACTGCAAGGATGATGCTCTCTTCCATGAAACCCGATGAAATCACGAAAGCAATCATCCAGGGGAATGCCCGGCAACTGGAAAGCATCAAGGGAATAGGGAAAAAATCTGCCGAAAGGATTATTCTGGAGCTGAGGGATAAAGTGGGCAAACATATACCGGAATCAAATATTTCCTCATTGATAGACAATACATTGGAACGGGATGCGTTGAATGCTCTAATGGCCCTGGGCATCGCCAGGACGGTTGCGGAACCAGCCCTTAAAAAAGTTCTTCAGGCCGAACCCCATTTAGACAAAATTGAAGACATCATTAAGAAAGCTTTAAAATTTCTTTAGCCTATCGCACCGGATCTCTACCTAACTAATTCTTGAGGAAAGTTTGACCCGCTACTTGTTTCAGATGATCGTGGCAACGGGCATGTTGTTCACTGGCTCAGTCTGCTTATGTCCGGCTGTCTCGGCAAAGGGGTATTTCCAGCAGGACACGAGCAAGCCCAGGAAACAGGCGGATACCCTCAAATTTCCCATTCATGACCGCCGGGGTGACCGCCTCACTTATCCAGACAGGAACCCGTTCAACCTGAGGGATCCCATCAATATCAAAGATTCCATAGTCTACGATTTCAGGACCAATCAATACTACATCATCGAAAAGGTGGGGGATAAATATTACCGCAAACCTACCTATCTGACTTTTGATGAGATGATGCGCCTTAAGGCACGGCAGTCCGAGCAGGATTATTTCCGGCAGCGTGCCGATATGCTGAGTGCCCTGAACAGAAAATCACCCCGGCCCAAACTAACCGTGGGGGACAACCTGTTTAACCGGCTGTTCGGCAACGGCTCCGTTGATATCAAACCACAGGGCAATGTGGATATCCTTGCCGGTTACCAGGGTCAGAATGTTCAAAACCCGACCCTGCCGGAAAGCGCCAGAAAAACGGGTGGACTGGATTTCAATATGGATGCCAACGTAAACGTGCTTGGCAATATTGGCAGCAAGCTCAAACTGCCCATCACCTACAATACCCAGTCAACCTTCGACTGGATGAACCAGCTGAAACTGGAATACACCGGTGGTGGAGATGATATCGTAAAAAAAATAGAAGCGGGGAATACAAACTTCACGACACGCAGTACGCTCATGGCCAATGAGCAATCCCTTTTTGGAATTAAAACACAATTGCAATTTGGCAAACTCTATGTGACGGGTGTCCTGGCCAACCAGCGTTCCCAGTCCCAGTCCCTGGGATTGCAGGGCGGGGCAGCAACAACCAATTTCCAGTTCAAGGCAGATGATTACGATGAGAACCGTCACTTCCTGCTGGCCCAGTATTTCAAGACGAACTACAATAAGGCCATGTCGCGGCTGCCTATCGTCACATCCCCGGTGCAGATTCTTCGCATGGAGGTCTGGGTTACCAACCGCAATGGCACAACCACCCAGACAAGGTCCATTGTAGGTCTGATGGACCTCGCGGAATCAGCACCATATAACCCCAATATCCATTCGCAGACCGGGGCGACCTATCCTTTCAACGATGCCAACAGCGAATACCGGACGATCATCAACAACCCCAACAGCCGAAGTGCCTCCCAGGTAATTAATGTTCTTACCTCCATCGGATTGAACCAGGTGCAGGATTATGAACAGGTCTTTGCCCGCAAACTTAATGCTACGGATTATACCTATAATGCCCAGGTTGGTTTTATTTCCCTCAACCAGCCGCTTCAACCCAATGACATACTGGCGGTGGCCTACCAGTACAGCTACAACGGCCAGATTTTCCAGGTGGGTGAATTTTCGCAGGATGTCCCCCCCGACACCACACAGGAAGCTAACCCCGGCGCCCAGAAGGTATTGTACCTGAAATTGCTAAAGGCCACTTCGGTAAGGACAAACCTTCCCATATGGAATCTCATGATGAAGAATATTTACACCCTGAAAACGGGGACAGGAAGTATTCTCTCTAATATTCAACAGACAGGATTTCAGTTAAACATCCTGTATGAAGACCCCAGCAAGGGAACCAAAAGATATCTGCCGGCAGGAGACAAGGCAGGGGTTCCGCTGCTCACGGTCCTCAACCTGGACCGGCTCAATGCCCGAAACGATCCACAGCCTGACGGCATATTTGACTATCTGGAGGGATTTACCATCGTTTCTCCGCAGGCCAGGATCATTTTTCCGCTCTTGCAGCCATTTGGAAATGACCTGGACTCGCTGGCCTTTCAGAACTCCCAGAACCTGGCGCCCAGCTACGTATTTCACCAGCTGTACGATACCATTAAAGCCGTTGCCCAGACCTATGCCAATGTGGACCGCTATGATATCAGCGGGGTTGCAAAGGGACAGGCTACCGCTGATATCCAGCTTGGTGCCTTCAACGTGCCACCCGGCTCTGTCCTGGTAACGGCCGGTGGGCAGACGCTCCGGGAAAATGTGGATTACGTAGTTGACTACAACCTGGGAACGGTGAAGATAATCAACCAGGCCATTATCAATTCAGGGATTCCCGTAAACGTACAGTTTGAAAACAATGCCAATTTCGGGCTGCAGCAAAAAGGGTTTATGGGGCTCCGGCTGGATTACCTGGCCAAGACAACCCCTACGGAATCCCTGGCGTTTGGGGCCACCATAGAAAGATTGAATGAAAGGCCCTTTTTCACCAAGACAAATTACAATGAAGATCCCATCCGCAATACCATGTATGGGGTCGACGCCAGTTACCATTCCCAGGTGCCCCAGATAACCAGGCTTCTCAATAAGCTTCCCTTTTATTCAACCAAGGAAATGAGTACGATCTCGGCCGTTGGCGAGGCAGCGTATCTGAAACCAGGGCACCCGCCACAAATCGGAAAGGGCAGTAGTGGTACAGTGTATATTGATGACTTTGAAGGATCGACCAGCACCATCGACATGAGGTATCCCCTCACCAGCTGGGCAATGGCTTCCACCCCCCAGGGAAACGGTCTCTTCCCGGAAGGAAGCCTGAATGATTCGCTTGACTATGGTTTTAACAGGGCCAAGATTTCCTGGTACAACATTGAACCTACGCTGCAGGATAATACAAACCCCAACAACCCTGTCCGGGGTTACCAGAATTTCGGAGATCCCAGGATTTCCTATATCGACGTCACGCAGATATTCCCGCAGACGACCCCGGAATTCGGACAGGCCCAGCTCATCACCTTCGATATGGCCTACTATCCTACCGATAAGGGGCCCTATAATTTTGACGCCAGACCCGGAAGCGTGGCTCCCAATGGGAAATTGATGAATCCCCAAAAAAGATGGGGCGGCATCATGCGGTCGATTGACCAGACCGATTTTGAAACAAGCAATGTCCAGTACATCGAGTTCTGGATGCAGAGCCCCTTCATACTCAACCCCACCAGTTCAGGGGGGCAACTTTATTTCGACCTGGGCAGTATTTCAGAAGACATTCTGAAGGATGGCAGGAGGCAATTTGAAAACGGCCTGAACACCCCGACCATTCCTGCCGCCATTGATTCCAGTTCGGTCTGGGGCCGCGTGCCGGCCAATCCCATCCAGGTCACCAATGCTTTCAGTAATACGGCTTCAGACAGACCTTACCAGGACTTGGGGTTTGATGGGTTGGATGATCCCGGGGAGCAGACCAAATTCAGCAATTACCTGACCAAACTGGGTGCCATAGTTGGGGGACAGCCCTATGCCAATGCCGTAGCAGACCCATCCAGCGATGATTACCTGCACTACCGCGACGCATCCTACGACGCGGCCAAGGTGGATATACTTGGCCGTTATAAACAGGTGAACAACCCGCAGGGCAACTCTCCGGTTGCGACTCCGGGCTCCTCCATTGTGACGGCGTTCACTCTTTATCCTGACCAGGAGGACCTTGATCATGACAACACGCTCAATGAACTGGAAGAATATTTTGAGTACAAAGTCAATCTCACTCCGGCTGCCCTTGTTGTCGGGCAGAATTATATTACGGACCAGCGGGTGTTCACACCCTCTAACGGAGGGCCCCAGCAAACCTGGTACCAGTTCAGGATACCCATCAGTTCCTATTTTCAAAAGGTGGGCAATATCCCGGATTTCAAATCCATCCGGTTTGTCAGGATGTTCCTCACGGGTTTCACGGACTCTGTGGTATGCCGCTTTGCTGAGCTGGAGTTTATCCGGGATTCCTGGCGCAACTTCAACTATATGCTGGATACCACTGGCCAGTATGTGCCCATTCCCCCTACCAGTTCCACCACCTTCAATGTGACTGCAGTCAATATTGAGCAGAACAGTACGCGTACGCCAATCCCTTATGTCATTCCCCCGGGTATCCAAAGGCAGCAGCAGCTTAGTACCAACAACGTCAATATTCTGCTTAACGAACAGGCCATGAGTCTCCAGATATGTAACCTGGCATTGAATAACGCAAGGGGTGTCTTCAAAAATACCAACCTGGACCTGCGCAGATATGGAAAGCTGGATATGTTCATCCATGCAGAATCTGCCGGCGGGACCGACAACCTTAATGATTATGATCTGTATGGAGTCATCCGGATGGGAAGTGATTTTATCAGCAATTTCTACGAAATCAGGATTCCCCTGAAAAAAACATTCTGGGGAGCAGTTAGTGCTACGGATATCTGGCCTGAAGCAAACAATCTTAATCTGACACTCAACCGCCTGGTTCAGCTTAAAGAAGACCGCAACAATGCCGGACCTCCGTCAACTTATTACAAGGAGGTAGACAGCTCCACCGGGAGAATCTATGCCATTATGGGTAACCCAAATCTGGGGCAGGTGCAGGCCTTTTTCCTGGGGATACAAAACGCCAGGGTGCAGGGAGGCGCCTGTACCGAGGTGTGGTTTGACGAACTCAGGTTGTCAGACATAAACGACCACGGAGGATACGCGGCCAAGGGGCGGGTGGACATCAAACTGGCTGACCTGGGCACCTTGTATTTGGCCGGGGCTGTCCGATCGGTGGGCTTTGGTACCATTGACCAGAACATCAACCAGCGTTCGCTGGACAACAATACCCAGCTAAATGCGGCCACTAACCTTGAACTGGGCAGGTTACTGCCCAGGAAAGTCGGCATGTCCATACCTTTTTATGCAAGTATATCCAGTACCGTGAGTAAACCGGAATTTGACCCGTTTGACCTGGATGTGAAGTTGAGTGACAAGCTGAAAAATGCTCCCGCTAACAAAAGGGACTCCATATCCGAGCAGGCCGTGGACGCGCTGACCATCACGAGTTTCAATTTTACCAACGTCCACAAGAACAATACCTCCGCCAAAAAACTGAAACTCTGGAGCATCGAAAATTTTGACATCAGTTATTCCTATACTAGATCTGAACACCACAGTCCCATCGCGGAGGAGGATGAACTGATCAATTATAAAGGAGGTCTTGGATATAACTATTCCGGACAGCCGAAATACTGGGAGCCATTCAAGAAAAAGATGAAATCAAAATCCCCCTGGTGGAGCCTGGTCAGGGACTTTAACCTCAATTACATGCCCAGTGTGATCTCATTCCGGGCTGACATCAACAGGCAGTTCGGGGCCTTCCGGTCAAGAAACATTGATGGTCCGAAAGGAGCGCTCCCGGAGACCTTCAACAAATTTTTCACTTTCAACAGAACCTATGTATTGCGATGGGATATTACGCGCTCGATCAATCTTGATTACAGTGCCACCAACAATTCCTGGGTAGACGAAGACAGCGGAAGGCTGGACAAGGAAGGGAAAAAACAGATGTGGAGCAATTTCTGGAAGGGTGGCAGAACCATCCTGTTCCAGCAGGCGGCCAGTGCAACCTATACCCTTCCCACCAGCAAGGTGCCCCTGATCGACTGGACAACCGTAAGGCTTGGGTATGGGGCCACCTATCAGTGGACGGCAGCCTCTCTGCTGGCGACCAGCCTGGGCAATACCATCCAGAATACCCAGAAAAGGGACCTGGTGGGGGAGCTGAACTTCAGAAAACTGTATGCCAAATGGCGACTGCTGAGAAGCCTGGACCAGGCGCCTGCTCCTCCGCCCAAGCCGCCGCCTGGAGGTAAAGTGCCCCCTGCCCAAAACATTGCTAAAAAACCAGTCGAGGAGCTTAACAAGGGGCCCGAGCTGCACGGTTTTATGAAAGGCCTCGCCAAGATCCTGACTTCCCTGAAAGATGTCACACTCAATTACTCGGAGAATTCTGCATCGAGCATTTTCGGGTATACGGACAGTACCCATTTTTTGGGTATGAACCTCAAGTCGGGAGAACCGGGGTGGGGATACGTATTTGGTATGCAGCCAGATACTGCCTTTGTGAACCGTTTGGGAAAAAAAGGATTGCTCACAACGGACACGACCTTTAATTTCCAGAACATGGCGAGCTTTAACCAGATCATCAACATAACTGCACAGGTACAACCCATCCGCGACATGAACCTGACCATCAACTGGAACAAAACTTTTGGAAAGAACTATACCGAACTGTACAAGGATACGACAGGCACGAGTAGTTATGCGAGGCTTAACCCTTATACGGCAGGCAGTTTCAGCATCAGCTTCATTTCGCTGAAAACCCTGTTTGAAAATTTCAGTCCTACCCAGATATCGGAAACCTTCAAGACCTTTCAGAATAACCGGATTATCATTTCCCAGCGGCTGGGTGAAATGAACTCTTATTCCGGCCTCCAGGGCCCTGACGGGTACTACAAAGGGTATGGCAAATATGCTCAGGATGTACTGATTCCGGCCTTCATCGCGGCCTACAGCGGCCAGAGCCCCAATTCGGTGGCTCTTATCAAACAGGAAAACCCCAGCATCCGGTCAAACCCTTTTTCGGGTTATCTTCCCAGACCCAACTGGCGATTTTCCTACAACGGGCTGAGCCGGATCCCGGGAATGGACAAGATCTTTACCAGCTTCAACATATCCAATGCCTATACCAGCACCCTGAGCATGAACAGCTTCAATTCTGCGCTCAATTACCAAGACCCCCTGGGTATCCACCAGCCTGGTTTTATTGACACCCTGAGTGGCAACTTTGTTCCCTATTTCCTGGTCCCCAATATCTCGATAACGGAACAATTCTCCCCACTGATAGAACTTGACATGCAATTTGTAAACCAGTTGCAGGCCAAGTTTGCCTATGGCCGGTCACGACAATTGAGTCTGAGTCTGATCGATTACCAGATGAGTGAGTCCAGGTCGACCGAGTTTACCCTGGGCCTCGGATGGCGAAAGCGGGGACTGCCTCTTCCGTTCAATATCAAATTGTCAGGCAAAAATGGCCCTACGGGAAGGCTGGAAAACGACCTGACCATCCGGATTGATTTCAGTCTCAGGGATGATGTAACGTCCAACAGTTATCTGGATCAGAACACCTCCCTGCCGGTAGGAGGTCAAAAAGTGGTGGATATAGCCCCGTCGATTGATTATGTCATCAATAACCGGATCAACCTGAAATTCTACTTTGACCAGCGTAGGGTGGAGCCGAAAATTTCCAGTTCGGCACCCATTACGACCACGCGCGGCGGACTGCAGATCCGGATATCACTGGCAGCAGTAGCCGCTGCTTCTGCGAAACCAGGCACAGGTGGAAAATAAAAAAGTTGGCCCGGATAACCTGGCCAACTTACCTTCTTCAGTAGGATATTATTCCTTTACTTTTTTTAACAACAGGACATAACCGCACAGCTTCTTTTTGGTCTTGTTCACCTGCACGGGTTTGATCATATGGTATTCCGTAAACTGGGGAATATAGGAATAGCTGATGATATTGCCGTCTATATCTCCCCACATTTTCTTCTGGTAAACGACCTGTTTTTCGTCCCAGTCATACATCCTCACCTCATACAACCTTGAGCTTGGATCACCGATGAATACGAATTCATACAACGAGCCCTGGCTCATGGGCACTACGATGGGCATCTCATACTCACTCTGCATGGTCATGGACGCTTCCCGGAGGATAATAAATCCTCTGGAATTGAATAAATTCTTGAGACTGTCAATCTGATTCTGGTAGGGTCGGGTGTCGCAGCTTTCCTGCCTGATGACTTCCTGGGCCGGCAAACTGCGGGCAGCGAGAATCAGGCTCAAAGCAAACAACAGTTTGCCTGGATGGGTTCCCATGTCTAGGTTTTTTACGGATTTATGGATTACCCTCATAAAACTGCATTTCCCGGCTGAATATTGTAATCCAATGCAGTTTTATCCCTTGTCTGGTTCAAAATAAGGGTTACAGGTTAGGGGGTTTTCCGGAAAAAGTAGATGGAATTTGCCTGAGCCACGCAGGTTACGACCAGGTCGTTGATGCAGACGTGTGGGGGAAGACTTGTGCAATAATATAGAATATCCGCGATATCTGCTGCGGAAAGGGGAGTGTATCCATCATAGATCTTTTTGGCCTGTTGTTCATCGCCCTTAAAGCGAACCAGGGAAAACTCGGTTTCCGCGGCCCCTGGATGGATAGCCGTCACCCTGATGCCATAACGGAGCAGATCAATCCGCATGGCTTTGGAAATGGCATCAACTGCCTGCTTGCTGGCACAATACACATTCCCTTTCTCGTATACCTCCTTGGCAGCGACAGAACCCAGGTTGATGATATGGCCCTTTTTTCTGCTGATCATGAGGGGTATTATGGCTTTGGACACATACAGGAGGCCTTTGACATTCGTATCAATCATGGTTTCCCAGTCCTCCATGCTGGCCTGGTCAAAAAAATCCCTGCCCAGGGCAAGCCCGGCGTTGTTGATGAGGACATCCACGCCTTTCCAATCTTCTGGCAGCCTTTCCACTGCATCAGATACAGCATCTCTGTCCTGTACGTCAAAATGAAGGGGGAGTATCCTGGAGGAATACTTCTTTTCCAGGCCGGCTTTGAGTTGTTCCAGTCTTTCCATTCTTCTTCCTGTAATGATGACATCATATCCCTGTGAAGCAAATTTCTCAGCGCTGGCTTTGCCAAAGCCTGAACTGGCCCCGGTAATAAAGACGATAGGTTTCACTGCTATTTTTTTTGGTGGGTTGCAAGCTATTGCAAAGCACAGAGAGAGAAAAAAATATCTTCCCTGGACGAAGCGATAAGGATCAATATAAGGCCTTCATAAAATCAGCCAGCTTCTCTGTACTTCCGGCAGGGTCCTCCAGCATACCCATGTGAGCAGCATCTTCCAGGATGTGGATATGGGCTCGCAATGGCAGATGGCATTGGTGGAGGCTGTCTTCCAGAGGTACGGCCTTGTCCTGCTCTCCGATAATAAACAAAACAGGTCCGTGGAAATTTTGAAGAACCCGGGTCCGATCGGGTCTGATGATCATGGTCTCGTAATACCGGACCAGCGATCGCGGATCGAATTGCGAAAATCTTTCTACGATTTCAGATACTTCATCAGGAAATTTCTTTTTAAATGGATCTGAGAAAAGATTGCGAACAGACTGCCTGATGAACGGTGCGGAACCGTGCTGGTTGATGAATTCTATGCTTTTGCGCCTGGCGGATTTCTTTTCCTCGGTGTCCGGGAAAGCGGTGGAATGAAACAAACCAATTCCGGAAAGACGGTCCGGGTATTTTTCTCCAAAGGCCAGAGTGACATACCCGCCCATGCTATGGCCGACCAGAGCAAATCCGGCCCGCTGCTCCCGCTCCGCAATCACCCGGATACAATCCGCAAAATCTTCCAGGCTGGAGAACCCGGGATGGTAAGGGGACTTCCCGCTACCGGGCAAATCAGGAATAATCAACTGAAAATCTTTTTTCAGGGCAGAGACTTGGTATTCCCAAATCGAATGATCTTCAGCAAATCCATGGATCAGGAACAGGGTCTGACCAGTACCTTCGACACGATAAAAGATTTTCGAGGACTGATATGTGAACTCTTTATCCACGACGGACCATGTTTCTCATAAAATAAATGAGTTGTATAATCAACACCAGTAGTGTCGCAACCATGGCTATCAGGGAAATGATGTCCCCTTGCGAGACAAAAAAAGTGATGACCTCGTTGCGGGGGATGGCCATCTTGATAGCCGTAGCCGTATCCCAGGGCTGTGGTTCGTAAATCTGGCCGGCCGGGTCTATAAAACAGGAAATGCCGGTATTAGCACTCCTGGCCACCCATCGCCGGGTTTCGATGGCCCTGAGCCTGGCATAATTTTCATGCTGCTTGTAACCGGCAGTATTTCCCCACCAGCCGTCATTGGTGATGACGGCAATCAGATTGGCGCCATTCAGGACATATTTTGCCATAAAGCTGCCGTAAATGCTTTCGTAACAAACAGCCGGGGCAATTTCATAAGTATGATTGGATGTTTTGAGCACCGTTCTTTCGTCCTGCCTGGCATATCCTCCGGTCGTGCCTCCGAATTTTTCAAACCATCTTTCCATAAATTTCAAAAAAGAGGGCAATGTTTCCACTCCCGGGACCAGTTTGGACTTATGATAGGCATGAAACTGCTGACTGTCGAGCAGTACTGCGCTGTTGTATTCTTCAGCATAGAGATCCCCCTGGGGCAATTTCTGGGAATAGGGGGTTTTGTTCTGTTCGCTGAAAAACCTGAATCCTTCAACTCCGGTCAGCAAATTGAGGTTTGGATATTTTCTGAGAAAATCCCATACCGGTTGCATGAAATAGCTGCTCTTCATGGAATCTTCGTCGATGGCGACAGGAACAGCCGTTTCGGGCCAAATGACAAGAGCTGTCCCGGAATCAATCTTTGATTCGCTGAGATGGATGAGTTTCTGAAGCTGTGCTTCCTGCTTGCCGGCAACAAATTTTTCATCCCATGGATCGACATTTGGCTGGACCACGACAATATTGGTCAATGGAGGGTCCATCATGTCCTTCTGCGTCCGGTTTAAAAGCAGATAGGAAAGGGCCAGTGGAAAGAAAAACGTCGAAATACACAGGACCAACTTTCGGGTAGGGAATGTCGTTGTATGCAAAAATTTTCGGATTAGCTGGAAAAGAATAAGGTTGCCTGCCAGCATCCAGAGGGTACCGCCGCTGGTCCCGGTAAATTCGTACCACTGAACCCAGTCGGGATGAGTGGAAAAAACATTTCCGATGGTCAGCCAGGGCCAGCTCAGCTCCCAATTGAGGTGAATAAATTCAAAAGTGAGCCAGTATACCGCGAGGGAAAGATATCCCATGCCCGGCCCCATTCTTTTCTTGACATTGTAAAAACCAAGCCAGGGAATACACATCAGCAACGAGTTAGCCAGAATCGCTGCTATTCCCCCCGGTACAGTGGAGTTGATCATCCACCAGGTGGTGGAAAGGTTCCAGATAAACATCGACAGATACGTCCAGCCGAAGAATCCCGATCTCCTGATGCCCTGTTCTTCTATCCAGAGGAGGGGAACAAAGGCAAAGAAGATCAAAAAGGTCAGTGGGGATACAGGCCAAGAAGCATACAGTAACAAGCCCGACGCGAGGGACAAAAAAAGAGGATGGATTCTTTTCAATCAGTAAAGATTTCCTTAAAAGTAATTATAAATCGTCCACCGGTCAGGAGCGGCGGTAAATTTCCCAATTCAACAAATCAGCGGCTGTAATTCGGGGCCTCCCGGGTGATCTCGATATCATGCGCATGGCTTTCTTTCATGCCAGCGTTGGTAATTTTGATAAACCGGGCTTTTTGCAATTCCAACAGATTCTTAGCCCCGCAGTAACCCATACCGGCACGAAGACCGCCCACAAACTGAAGAACCACCTCGCTCAGGTTGCCTTTAAAAGCCACCCGCCCTTCTATCCCTTCAGGGACAAGCTTTCTCAATCCGTCCTCCACGTCCTGGAAATAACGGTCACTACTACCCTGTGCCATAGCGCCGATGGAGCCCATGCCCCTGTACTGTTTAAATTTTCTGCCCTCGTAAATAATGGTTTCTCCGGGGCTTTCTTCGACACCGGCAAAGATGCTCCCCATCATGACCGTGCTGGCTCCTGCGGCAAGTGCCTTGACCAGGTCTCCCGTATAACGGATACCGCCATCTGCAATCAGGGGAATCCCCTTTGGTTCCAGGACCTTTGCCGTTTCCATAACGGCCGTAATCTGCGGAACACCGGCGCCCGTGACAATGCGTGTCGTACAGATTGATCCAGGCCCAATCCCCACTTTGACCGCATCGGCACCTGCTTCGGCCAGGGCCAGGGCTCCGGCGGCTGTGCCCACATTGCCAACAATGACCTGGAGTTTTCTGAAATTTTTCTTGACCTGTTTCAGTGCATCAATTACGCCCTTGCTGTGGCCATGAGCACTATCGAGGCAGACGATGTCCACTCCAATTTGCTGGAGGGCTGCTGCCCGGTCAGCCAGGTCGCTTGTTATGCCAAGGGCCGCACCTACCAGCAACCTGCCATAGCCATCTTTGACTGCATTGGGATAACTGGTCAATTGCAGGATATCCCTGTAGGTGATCAGCCCGATGAGTTTGCCGGATTTGTTTACGACCGGCAATTTTTCAATCTTATGTTTTTGTAGAATTTTTTCCGCCTTCTTCAAGTCGGTTCCTTCGGGAGCCACGATCAGGTTCTCCCTGGTCATCACATCTCTCACCTTACGCCGGAAGTCATCTTCAAAACGCAGGTCCCTGTTGGTGAGAATGCCCACGAGTTTCTGCTCTTTGTCTACAATCGGAATGCCCCCGATCTTATTTTCTTTCATTAGCCTCAGTGCATCGCCGATAGTGGCCTCTGCATGGAGGGTAACTGGATCAATGATCAGGCCGCTTTCGCTCCTTTTTACTTTTCGCACCTGCTCCACCTGCTGATCAATAGACATATTCTTATGCAAAATTCCGATGCCTCCTTCCCGGGCCAGCGCTATTGCCAGCGTCGCCTCGGTAACCGTATCCATGGCCGCAGAAAGCATGGGAATATTCAGCGTGAGATCCCGGGTGAGTTTCGCGCGTATATCAGTTTCACGGGGTAATACCTGTGAAAATGCGGGCAATAGCAACACATCATCGAACGTAAGTCCTTCGCCGAAAAATTTTGAAGAGGAATTTTTAGTCTCCGTGGGGGTATTTATTCTTGCCATGTGCAAAGATAGTGCAGAGGTCAAATTCACTCCAAATGAATTTTCCGGGTGAGCACCCGGTTCATGAGGCATAGAAGGCGCTTTGCGGCTTTCTCAGTTGATGCTTATGACTTTAAGCTCTGTCCTGCGGTTCAAAGCCTTCCCCTCCTCCGTCTTGTTGTCCGCGACAGGCTGGGTGTCTCCCCAGCCTTTGTAGGATAACCGTTTTGGTTCTATGCCTTTTGTTGTCAGATAGTGCACAACTGCCTTTGCCCTGTTCTCCGAGAGACTCATGTTTTCTGCAGGTTTTCCGGTGTTGTCCGTATGTCCGCTGATCTGAATGGCCAGCCCCGGGTTCTCCTTCATCAGCTGAACGAGTTTATCCAGTTCAACCTGTGACTCCGGCTTGAGATCATATCTGTTCACATCGAAGAATATATTTTTAAGCACCACGGTTGCATTGGCTTCAATCGGTTCAAGTGGGATGTCGATATTGTAGGTGGAATCAGGCTGTTTCTGACTCAACGGGAAGTTTTCGGAAAAAAACAGGTAGCCTTTCCGGCCAACTTCAAAGGCGTAGTCTTTGCCGATCGGAAGGGTTATGAGGTAATTCCCCGTTTCATCTGTCTGGACCTTGCTCATCAGGACCCTGGTTGACAAATCCGTCAATTCTACAGAGGATGGCAATCCTTTTTTTGTTTTGACATCAAATACTTTGCCTTTCACCCAGAGCGTTCTGGCGGGCCTGACCTCTGAGCGGAGTTCAAAACTGTAAAGGTCGAGGCCACCCCTGCTGTCTGCGCGGTCGCTGGCATAATAAGCGGTCTTGCCATCAGCGGCCACCACCAGGCTCCCTTCATTTTCGATGGTATTGATCGGATAACCCAGGTTCACCGGGCTGGTCCATTTGCCATCAGGACCCTTCCTGGACATGTACAAATCATCCCCTCCATAACCTGGATGCCCACCCGAAGTAAAATACAGGGTCTGGTTGTCTGCGTGCACAAAAGGGGCGCTTTCGTCACCGGCCGTATTGATGACGGGGCCAAGGTTTTCCGGTTCACTCCAGCGTCCGTTCTGCATCCGGTGAGAGACATAAATATCATTGCCACCATATCCGCCGGGCCTGTTGCTGGAAAAATAGAGATCCCTTTTATCTGGGGACAGCGAAGGGGCAGACTCCCAGAATTCGGTATTGACTGTACTTCCCAGATTTTCTGGCACGCTCCATCCTTCCGGGGTCAGGTAGGAAATATAGAGGTCGCAACTTCCATATCCATCCGGAAAATTACAGCCGGTAAAAATGAGCCACTGGCCATCCTGTGATACGTTTTGGGCCCCCTCATTGAGGTTGGTGTTGATGTTTCCGACCAGGGCTTTTGCCTTGGTCCAGTGATTGTCGATATGTTCCGATTCATAAAAGTCTTCATTGTAATTGTTGACCCTGCGCGTGAAAATGAGTTTTTTTCCATCGATGGTGATCGTTGGGTAATATTCGGACACATCAGAATTGATGCTGTCACCAAGGTTTTGAGGCTCAAACCTATAATCAGCGATGTTGTTTTTGCGTGCATACTCGATCGCAAAACGGTAACAGCTTTTCCGATACTGGGCTGCCTTGAAGCTTGTTTCGTTCAGATTGGGGATCGCCAGAAATAGATCAACAGATTCCAATGCCTTTTCAAATTCACCCTTTCCTGCCAGGTTGATCGAATAGGGAAGATTGTAGTCCACAAAATAGGTGCTGTCGATGGCCCTGGCTCTCTCGTAGTTTTCGATTGCTCCCTGGTAATTCTTCAGTTCTCCGTACATGCCCGCCATCGACAGATAGGCATCTTCATACTTTGGATCAATTTTTACCGCCTGCTGCAACAGCTCTATGCCTTCCTTAAAATGATCATCCCTGGCCTGGTCAAGGGCCTTTACATACAGCTGAACTGCCTTTTTGCTGACTTTCGAGGGGTCATACTGGGAAAGAGCTGCAAAATGGAGGGAAAGCAACAGCAATAAAAGGGCACATAGGCTTTTCATAGAGGAAAATTACAAATCAAAACCTAAAACGAGTGTAACCGGGAATTATTCTCCGTGCGTGAAGGTTTGCACCTGAAAGCGCAATCAGGGCACATGGATGTATTTGTGCAACTGCAGGGAAAATTCCCATTTCGGATGATCCTTGATGTAATCAATGATGAGAGGGGTGATGGTCGCCGATTTGCTCCATTCGGGCTGCAAAAAAAGTTTGCAGCCGGGGGAAACCAGGCTAGCATATTTTTCGCCCCAGTCAAAGTCGGTCTTGTTGAAAATGACCACTTTCAGTTCATTGGCCAGGGGCAGGATCCCCGGCAGGGGTGCCTTGAATTTTTTGGGAGAAAGACAAATCCAGTCCCATTCTCCACTCAACGGATAGGCACCCGATGTTTCAATGTTGGTCGAGAAACCTGACCGGTGCAGGACAGCAGTCAATGCTGAACAGTCATGCATGAGCGGTTCCCCGCCAGTCACTATGGCCAGGCGGCCAGGATGCCCCAGGGCATTGCCAACGATGGTGCTGACTGACTGCATGGGATGCCTGGATTCATCCCAGCTGTCCTTGACGTCGCACCAAACACAACCGACATCGCATCCACCGAGCCGAATGAAATAGGCCGCCTTACCCTGGTGAAATCCTTCTCCCTGGATGCTGTAGAATGCTTCCATCACCGGGAGCTGTCGTGTTAGGGGAAGTATTTTTTCCTGGGTCATTAATTGCAAATTTCGGCTAATACTGATATAAACAAGGATGGTCCAGCGTCATTGGCAACGGCGGGCTGGCTTTGTCCAGGCCTGCCAGCTTCAATTATTAGTCATATACGCCTTAAAGGTATTTTTCATGAGTGCGGCAATGGTCATCGGGCCTACCCCCCTTGGAACAGGGGTTATATAGCTTGATTTCTGTGCAACTTCTTGGAAATCAACATCCCCTTTTAGGGAAAAACCGGACTTCTTCGTAGAGTCCGGGATTCGTGTGATACCAACATCGATGATAACTGCCCCTTCCTTAACCATATCGGCCTTCACAAATTCAGGTCTGCCCAGGGCTGCTACGATCAGATCCCCCTCCAGGCAGATTTCGCGGAGGTTTTTTGTCTGTGAATGACAAATCGTGACGGTGCAGTTGCCGGGATTTCTATTGGCACTCAGCAGGATACTCATGGGTCTTCCAACGATATTGCTTCTCCCCAGGATCACAGCATGCATCCCCCGGGTATCTATTTTGTAATGCTCCAGCAGCAGCATGATGCCATGGGGCGTAGCAGGAACAAAGCCGGACAGCCCCTGGACCATGCGCCCAACATTTACAGGATGAAACCCGTCAACATCCTTGGAAGGGGAGATCTCATTGATCACTTTTTCATCCGATATATGTCGGGGAAGTGGCAACTGAACGAGGATACCATCCACGTCTGCATTGTGGTTCAATTCGTCTATGATTTCCAGCAGCTTATGTTCAGTGATGCTTTCCTCCAGCCTCAGCATGGAGGATTTGTATCCGATTTCCGTGCATGTTTTTACCTTGGCCCCTACATAGGTTTCGCTAGCTCCATTGTTGCCGACCAGGATGGCTGCCAGGTGCGGCGGTCTTTTGCCTTCGGATATCAGTTGGGCTGTTTCGATTTTCAGTTCTTCCTTGATCGTCTGGGAGACGTGTAGTCCGTCGAGAATTTGCATTGGGCAAAGGTAGTATCCCGAAGAATTCAAATTTCAGGGAAGCATGTAATTCGGCATCGGTACCGGCTTGGGGAACTCGCTGTACTTTGGGACCGGAACGTGCCAAAGGGCTGAAAAGGATTCATGATACCGTCTCTCTCGGCCAACCAGGGAACCAGCAATTGGGGACGGAAAGACCTGCCAAAAGGGATCCGGAAGCAGCCGATCAGATTTACCCTCCCCGGGGAGTTATTTGCAGGTCCTGCCTGCAGGTATAGATAACCGTTAATAAGACGCGGGGAAACCAAAAATTAACCGGAATTCCTGAGGTATACCGAATCGTACAGGCTTTGCCGCAATGTAACCTACAAACGGCAACTTCATAGAATTCAGCAGAGATAAAGATTCCGCCTTGACTCCATAATGCACGTATATACTTTTCCGTGGCAAGCGGGATTTGAGCCACAAAGCCTGGAAAAACCTGTTTACAGTATCAGAGGGGCCATTTATGACACTTATATAATATATGTATGGCGGGGACAGGCCAGGGGGAATTTCCCCAGACCATGGTCTTTTGATCAGGGAACTGGCTCTTTGCCAGGAGGCTGAACCTGGGTATCGGGATAATAACCAAAGAATTCCGCTAACAGAATTCGCGACTTCGGCCCGGATTTGCCTTTTTTGAGCTTTTTGAGTAAAAAAAAGGCATTTTAGGAGCCTATATTTATTTGCAGCATTTTCATGCGTCGCCTTGTCTTTGACTAATAAAGGGACTTTTTTTTAACATTTTTTTGAGAAAATTAAAAGTTCCTATATTTACGGCCTCTAAAAATCAAAACTCACGTCACATGAGAAAATTTCTAACGCTGTTAGGAGTACTGGTATTATCCTCGGTATTGGTGCTCGCTCAACAAAAGAATGTTACCGGAAGGGTAACAGATGCGCAGGGTCAGCCTGTTCCGTTTGCGACGATTCGCATAAAGGGAACTAAAGTAGGAACCAGCGCCGACGCAGATGGCAATTATTCAATCAAAGCAAAAGAAGGAGAAACCTTGGTCATTTCCGGGACTGGCATTTCAACGAAGGAATTTCCAGTGGGTGCTGGCGGCGTGCTGGATATGCAGGTTATTCGAAAGGAAACCGCTTTGACAGAGGTTGTGGTGACTTCGCTGGGTGTCAAACGCCAGGCAAAAGAGTTGGGTTATTCAACCGCCAAAATCAGCAATAAGGAGTTGAACCAGGCCAAAGTGGTGGACCTTTCTACCGGATTGCAGGGAAAAGTATCTGGTTTGCAGGTCAATCTGACCAATAACGATGTTGATCCTACGACCAGGATCGTGCTCAGAGGCAACCGCTCCATTACTGGTAACAACCAGGCCCTCATTGTGGTAGACGGTGTTCCCATCGATGACGTCAGCTATATTACCAAGGTCAACCCGGAAGACGTAGAGACCGTTAATACCCTGAAAGGGGCCGTTGCTGCAGCTGTTTATGGGTCAAAAGCTTCCAACGGGGTCCTGATCATCACCACCAAACATGGGACCAGGGGAAAACCCACCATTACCATTGGTGATGCCGTTCAATGGAATACTCTTTCTTATTATCCTAAACTTCAGAACACCTTTGGATCCTATGGAGGTGAGGGATCATATACCAATCCGGACGGAACCGTGCTGAATGTTCCATACGAAAACCAGAGCTATGGTCCTGTGTTTAATGGACTGCGGACTCCCCTTGGATTGGGAGTGCCTGTATTCAATCCCGATGGCACTGTGGCCCGTCTGGATACGAATATGGTTGACTTCAACTACAAAAACCCGGTAAAATCTTTCTTCAAGAAACCCGGAATCACCAACCAATTAGACATCTCCTATTCCTCTGGAGACGACAGGGGGACTTTTTATATGGGATTCCAGGATGCTGTTGTAAACGGTATCACACCTAAAAACCAGTCCAGGAGGGATAATATCCGCCTGAATGGTTCCCGGATCTACGGCAGATTCAAGGCTGAGTATAGCCTCGGTTATAACCAAAAGGTCACGGATGTCGCAGGTCTGAGCTACAACCAGACTAGCGGAAGCGTATTTACCGGGCGTCCCCTTTATTTCGAAGTCATGAACACGCCGGGCTGGATTCCGATAAACGATTTTAAGAACTGGCAAACCGATATGTTTTCTGATCCGAACGGTTACTTCAATGCATATGCAACCAACCCTTGGTGGACTGTTGATAATTCCAGGAACAAAGTCAATACTTACGACATTCTTGGAAACGTTAACCTTTCCTTCAAGATCAATGATTGGTTGAATCTGACAGACAGGATCGGTGTAACGCAAACTACCCTCGAGCAGAAGATAACCCGCGCAGGAATCACATTTGCACCCTGGGCCATTGCAGACCCCTGGCAGGCGGGAAATATTCCAAGCAGCCTTCAGTACCTGGCTCCTGCTGAATTCGATGAGACATTTTTCGAGCAAAGGATCAATAATGACGCCATCCTTGCCTTTGACAGGACCTTCGGAAAGTTTAATTTTAAAGCCATGGCTGGTGTTAACTACGCCCAGCGCTACCGGAGGACAATAGCCCTTCAAGGCGACGCTCTTCAGTTCCCTGGATTCTATAATATATCCAGCGTTCTGGGTACTCCGGGTTATGGAGAAAGTATGTTTAAGCAAAGGGAATACTCCATCTACGAAGATTTGACGGTTGGGTATAGTGAATTCCTTTTCCTCCATTTGTCCAACAGGGATGAGTGGAACTCCGTCCTCGACCCGAGCCAAAGGCACTTCCGCTATCCGGGAGGAGACATTTCCTTCATATTCACACAGGCAATAGAATCACTGAATAATAACAGAATCCTGTCATTTGGTAAGATCAGGGCAGGTATCTCCCAGGTGGCCAATATTAACCTGGGTACCAACCCCTATGGAGCTTATTCCCTGGTCAACACTTTTGTTCCGCCGACAGGATTTCCGTTTGGAAACCTGGGGGGTTATTCCCAATCCAACACTTACCTGAACCCGCTGATCAAGCCTGAAATAACGACAGCTCAGGAAGTTGGATTTGATCTTGGTTTCCTGAACAACCGCATCAATTTAAGTGCTGCTTACTATCACAGCATTACCAAGGACCAGACACTGACTGCCCAGATTTCTCCTGCTACCGGATTTACCGGAAAAGTGGTGAATGCAGGACAGATCACGAACAAAGGCCTGGAACTTGATGTGAATGCCACCGTAATCAAAACAAAAGACTGGACCTGGCAGGTTGGTGTTAACTATGCCCACTACCAGAACAGGGTGGACGAACTGCTTCCTGGTGTAAACGAACTGCAGCTCAGTGGCTTTACCGGCGGAATCTCGGGTGGTATCTATGCCATCAAAGGACTGCCTTACCCGGTTATCAAGACCACAGACTGGCTGAGAGATTCTGCGAACGGAAAGATCATTGTGGATCCCGTTACCGGCTTCCCCTCAGTTGACCCGAATACGAAGGTATACGGCAATACCAACCCGACTGACATTCTCGGTATCACCACCTCTGTTAGTTATAAAGGATTTACTTTTTCTGCCGTGGCAGACTACCGCGGTGGAAACCAGATCATGAACGAGCTGGGAACACAGCTCGACTTCACAGGAATTTCCTTCCACTCTGCAGAAAATGCCCGTCAGAGAATGATCATTCCGAACTCTGAATATATGTCTGGTGGAAAGTTAGTACCCAACAATTCTGTGGCAGTCCAAAATGGAGGTAATATTAGCGGTGCCGGTTTCTGGCCCACTGTTTATACTTCAGGAATAGGTAGCGTATATGTAACCAGCGCAGCTTTCTGGAAACTCAGAGAAGTGTCGCTGACTTACGAAATCCCCGGATCTGTGCTGTCTCATGTCAATTGGATCAAAAGAGCAGTGGTTGGAATTAATGGACGAAACCTGCTTATGCTCAGGCCAAAATCCAATTTCTGGTCTGACCCGGAATTCTCTGACAATAATGGCAATGCCGTGGGTAGTACATCAGAATATCAAAACCCTCCGACCAGAATTTTCGGAGCAAGCTTAAACCTGACATTCTAGAATGATACTTATTCCTTATTAAAGAAATTAAAATAGTTGAAAATGAAAAAATTACTGATTGCGATTCTTGTGGGCAGCTTAGCTGTTGTGAGCTGTACGAAATCGCTGAATATAAACAATAACCCCAATCAGCCCACCTCGGTAACTCCCAACGTGGTTCTGTCCGCGGCCCTGGTTGGTTCCGCCGCCAATGTTTCCTTCGATTACCCCAACCTGCCCTGCTGGCTGGGATACTGGTCACGAAGCGGAAACTATGTCCCGGATGTTCAGACAGAGACGTACAATATTGCCAACGACTATACCAACACTGAGTGGGGCAATATCTACACCAACATGAAGAACTACATTTATATTGAGCGGGTCGGTCAAACCAGCGGACTGCCATTCTATGTCGGTGTGGCAAAAGTGATGAAAGCCTATAACATGTCGACCCTGGTGGACCTTTACAATAACGTTCCTTATTCCGATGCCTTCAAGGTTGGAACAGAGGTCCAGCCTAAATTTGATGATGCACAGACCATTTATAATGACCTGGTCAGTGAGCTCGACAGCTCCATCATTTATTTTGAAAACGCCAAGACTTATTATACCACTGTTGCGACCTCCACAACCATTAACACAGACAATCAGTATGATGTGGTATATGGCGGGGGGAGACCCAATGGTTCTTCTGACCCGGTAGGGAGGATGACCCTGTGGGAGCAATTTGCCAATACGCTGGAGCTGAAACTGCTCATCCACCAATCTCAGGTAAGCAGCCAGCAGACATTTATCCAGACTGAAATTGCGAAGATTGTCGCAAACGGATTCGGATTCATTGGTGCAGGCCAAAGTGCCAATGTGAACCCTGGCTACCAGCCTTCCACCGGAAAGGATAATCCCTTCTATGGCAATTTCTATGCGGTTACCGGAAGTACCACGCCCACCCAGAACTATTACAGGGCTGAGGCAACCGGGGTGAATTTTTACATAAACACCGTTGATAACCGTGGATTTTTCTTCTATTCAGCAGTTGGCAACTCCATTGCCGGTAATCATGAAGGAGATCCCGCATCACTGCCCAATTCCAATATTTCGGCAGTTGGACCTGGTCTGCTCAAAGGATATACCCAGGATCAGCTCCTGCTCTCAGACTTTGAAAGCTTGTTCCTTCAGGCCGAAGCCGTGCAGCGCGGCTGGTTGAGCGGGAATGCACAAACGCTTTACCAGAATGCCATTACAGCGAACTACGTTTACCTCTACAATGGTGTTACTGTCTATGGTCCAATTGACCCCAATGCCGATGCTCTGGCCTATTACACCTCTGGTCTTGCTGATGTCGACTGGACTGCTTCTCCCAACAAGCTGGAAGCAATCATGACACAGAAATGGGCTGCTTTGAACGGAATCAACTGGACGGAAGCGTGGACAGATTACAGAAGGACCGGAATCCCCAATTTGCCCATTACTTCCTCACCCACCCACCTGGTACCGCAGATCCCTGTCAGATATTTATATCCTCAGGTCGAGTTGAATACCAACGGAGCAAATGTTCCTAAATTGGGTAACAATGCACAGTTCACTGCTAAGATATTCTGGAACCAATAACTAGATCAGTCTCATTTAATAGTGAACGTGTTAAAAAAATAAGTCACTGAAAAAAAAATAAAATGAAAAGAAAATTAATCATAAACCATCAGAGGATACAGATGATGATTGCTGCCGTGGTGATTTCGCTTACGCTAAGTTCCTGTCTGAAGGATACCGGACCTATTCAGGATTTTTCCCAGAGCCCCCCGGTCGTAAGCTTCCAGGGGAATGGACAGGGATCGAATTCCCAGTCAGTCGCTATTCTTGCCAGTTCTACACAGAATAACCCATCGGTTGATAGTGTAGAACTCTCACTGGGAACCCCCAGTATTACTCTGGGAGCGGATGTAAAGGTTACGATTACTGCTAACCAGAGCGCCCTTGATACCTATAATGCTGCTAACGGAACCAATTATACGATGCTGCCTTCTTCCGATTATGCTATCGGAAATGGAGGGGCCATCACGATCCCCCATGGAAAGAACCTGGCCAATTTTGCCGTACAGTTCTTTGGCAGCGGGATTGACTTCACCCAGTCCTACGCAGTACCCCTGCTGATCAGCAGCGCCAGCGGTGGTGGTTCAATTGTGGCCAGCAACCTCAATTACTTCATCCTCATTGTGACACCTGCCAACCTGTACAGTGGCAACTATACAGCCGCAGGTACGCGTCACCTGTGGGTGGGTGGAACCGTGGGAACTTCAGCAGGCTCTGCCGCCATTGGCGGTACAGTGACCATGAGTTTTGTTGACGACTCCACTTCCGAGGTACAGCTGGCTGATTTAACTGCGGATGCCATGAATCTTACTGTCCACAGTAATAATTCGGTAACTGTCGGACCGGCCACCAGCGGAGCGCCTACTTTTGCCTCTCTGGCCAATTATCCGGCAGGTGGCCCAAGTACTTACGATCCGGCAGCCCATGTATTTACCCTGAACTACCAGTACATAAATGGCGCGGGTAACCTGAGAACGATTAATGAAACACTTACGCTTCAATAGCTTGGAGTAATTCGTAGAACCCTAAAGGAGGGTTAACCTGGCCGGGTTAGCCCTCTTTTATTTGGGAGGTACCAAATTCGTTTACATTTGTCAAAAAAACACCATGCCGGACCAGCAGACCAATAACCAGCTTAATATAGAAATATCCGAAGAAGTAGCGGAAGGAGAATACGCCAACCTGGCCATCATTACGCACAGCCACGCAGAGTTCGTTATTGACTTTGTCAACGTGATGCCGGGCACCCCGAAAAGCAAGGTGAAATCACGGATTATTCTTACCCCCCAGCATGCCAAAAGATTTATGAAGGCCCTCACGGAGAACATTATTCGGTTTGAGGCAGCCAATGGCAAAATCCAGGACCTGGAAGAGGTCCAGCTTCCCCTGAATTTTGGAGGGCCTACCGCCCAGGCTTGAAGTTTCCGTCAGTTTGCCGCTCCCTGAATTTAACCAGAATGCATTCTTGCTGTGTTCTTCTCTGCAACAGTTTCATTTATAGCTGATTAACTGCAATCCAGGTTCTTGAGATCCGGCATCATGCATCGTGTTTTTACGATAATCTGGCCGGGCTTATACGGTAAGGAACCGAGAAATTTTGCGCTTGTTTGTTTATTTGCCGATTGTTATTTTTAGTCCTACAATATCCGTTTCATAGTATGCATGGAATTTGTCACCCAAGATCTATCTATACTATGAGCTTAATCTAAACCCTGGAAAAACTAAATTTTAATCCAATGAGAACGAAAACCACTCTCTCCGCAATTGGCGGCTGGCACTCCTTCCTTTTTTGTATCGGCATGTATTTCGTAGCCTTGTTTTTTTCCATTTTTGTTTGTTCCTCCATTTTCTATGTAGTTAACAGCAGGACATCCGACACAAAGGATATATATGTTGAAAAGGCCGCTGTTTCCAAAGCAGAGCTGGCTTCGGTAAGCCATTAAAAACATTTCCGCTGCCATGACCTGTCCTTCCGGACGCGGAGGGCCGGGTTGTACAATTATTTTCCTCCGTGATTTCGATGTGTTTCTAAATCGGTTATATCTTCGTTGCATATTTTTTATATGCAACATTCAGCCAAGATATTTTCAGGTACGGGGTCTCAATACCTGGCAGAAAAAATAACCCAGCAATTTGGTACTTCACCCGGTAGAATAACCATCCAGCATTTCAGTGATGGCGAAATCCAACCTGTTTTCAATGAAAGTATCCGTGGCGACATGGTGTTTCTGGTTCAGAGTACTTTTTCACCTGCCGAAAACCTGCTGGAACTTTTACTGATGATCGATGCTGCCCGCCGGGCTTCGGCCTACAAGGTAGTGGCCGTTATTCCCTACTACGGGTATGCCCGCCAGGACCGGAAGGACAAGCCCAGGGTAGCCATTGGTTCCAAGCTGGTTGCCAATATGTTAGTGGCTGCGGGGGCAGACCGGATCATTACCATGGACCTTCACGCCCCGCAAATCCAGGGCTATTTCGACATCCCGGTAGACCACCTGGACAGCTCAGCCATTTTTATTCCATACATTGAACAATTAATGCTGGAAAATCTTACCTTTGCGGCCCCTGATGTGGGAAGCGCGAACCGGATCCGGGAAATCGCTTCCTATTTCAATGCCGAAATGGTGATCTGTGACAAGCACCGCAAACGGGCAAATGAAATCGCCAGCATGGTAGTCATCGGGGACGTGACTGACCGGGATGTCGTGTTGATCGATGATATCTGCGATACAGGCGGGACGCTTTCCAAATCGGCGGGTTTGTTAAAGGAAAAGGGAGCCAGGAGTGTGCGGGCATTGTGTACCCACCCGGTTTTGAGCGGTAATGCCTATGCGAACATTGACAACAGCGTGCTGGAGGAATTGGTAGTATGTGATACTATTCCGGTGCGGCAGAAGAGTACCAAAATCAAGATCCTGAGTGTAGCGGAACTTTTTGCCATAGCCATCAGGAATGCATTTGAAAACAGGAGCATCACGGGGTTGTTCATTCATTCCCAGCTCCGCAATAAGTAAAGCGTAATTTTTAAACTGAAATAAATGAAGACGATTACTATCGAAGGACAACTCAGGACCGAACTCGGCAAACAAGCCACCCGCCAACTTCGCTCTGAGGGAAATGTGCCCGGTGTAATTTACGGGGGTGCACAGGAAGTGAGTTTCTCGGCTCCTCTCATTGCTTTTAAGACACTGGTCTATACACCGAATTTCCAGCTGGCAGAAATCAAATTAAATGGTAAGACCTACAGGTGCATCATGAAAGACCTGCAGTTTGACAGTGTGACCGACCAGTTGAACCACATCGATCTGCTGGAACTGGTGGAGGATAAGAAGGTGGTCGCCACCATCCCCCTGAAGTTTACCGGAGCTCCGGCCGGAGTTAAGGACGGCGGTAAGCTGATCACAAAGATGAAGGCTCTCAAAGTGAAGACCTTCCCCAAGTATCTCAAGGAAAATATAGAGGTGGATATTACGAACCTGGAATTGAATGGAAATATCCGGGTGGAAGATGTCAAGGAAGCAAATTTTGAAATCCTGAACTCTCCGCGGATTCCCATTGCATCGGTTGTTTTAACCCGTGAGTTGAAGCAGGAAGAGTCTACGACTGCCCCTGCCCCTGCAGCAGCCGGAGCCCCGGCGGCCCCGGGAGCGGCTCAACCAGCAACAGCGGCCGGTTCCGCCCAGCCTGCAGCAAAAAAATAAACAGATTCACAGCAGATATGATTTTTCAGCCCGGTTACGATTGACCGGGCTTTTTTAATCCGGTTCTGGCCGTTTTATAAAAACTTTTATTTTTGAGTGTTATGTCCAAGTTACTCATAGCAGGTCTGGGGAATATAGGACTGGAATATGCCGCGACACGCCACAATATTGGTTTTGACGTGGTCGATGCCCTGGTCTATAAACATGGCGGCTCTTTCAGAATCGACCGCCTGGCTGCCCTGGCTGAAATAAAATGGAAAGGTTCTGCGCTTGTCTGCATCAAGCCCACTACCTATATGAACCTCAGCGGCCGGGCCGTAAAATACTGGATGGATAAAGAAAGAATTGAGATCGAAAACATCCTGATCATCACCGATGACATCGCTTTACCGCTTTCCAAACTGCGGTTACGCCCGGGAGGGAGCTCTGCGGGACACAACGGGCTGAGAAGCATTGAAGAAGCCCTGGCTACCGAAGCCTATCCCAGGCTGAGGTTTGGGGTCGGCAATGACTTTCCCCGGGGCAGGCAGGTGGATTATGTCCTTGGAAAATGGAGCGAGCCGGAGCTTCCCCTGGTGAGGCTGAAGATAGAAAAGTGCGTGGAACTGGTCGAAAGTTTCGTGGGGGCAGGTATTGACCGGGCCATGAATGAATACAATAAATTAGAGATAACGTTATGATTTGTAGCTGAGAATCTTTATTTTAGCGTCATTAATCAGCCTTATTAACCCCTCTTAGATGCTTATTTTGATATTCAATATGCCTATGTAAGTACCTGAGGCCTTTTCAGGCCTGTTTGAAAACTAAATAAGAATTTTCTATTTAAACCCTTATTGAATATGAAAATATTCTGCGTTGGTCGCAATTACGTAGCCCATGCCATAGAGCTTAACAATGAGGTTCCTGAAGAACCCATTATTTTCATGAAGCCTAAGAGTGCCTTGCTGCAGGCCCATACTCCTTTCTATTACCCTGAATTCACCAATGAACTGCATTACGAATGCGAGTTGGTACTCAGGATTTCCAAGAACGGAAAATATATCCAGGACAGGTTTGCCAGCAAATATTATGATGCAGTCACTGCGGGAATTGATTTCACCGCAAGAGACATTCAGAATGAGCTAAAGGAAAAGGGCCTGCCCTGGGAAAAAGCAAAAGCATGGGACAACTCCGCTGCCATCGGTAAATGGATTCCTTTTCAGAACGTCAAAAATAAAAAGGACATCAACTTTTGCCTGTACAAGAATAAAGAGCTTGTTCAACAGGGCAATTCCGGTTTGATGATCAATAGTTTTGATAAGGTTGTGGCCTATATTTCTACTTATTTCTCAGTCAATATTGGCGACCTGGTGTTTACCGGCACTCCGGCAGGCGTTGGTGAGTGCGTGGTAGGCGATGAACTCGAAGCCTTTATTGAAGATGAAAGCCTGTTATCGGTAGAGATCAAATAGTTCCTGGATGTGATGCCATAATTTTATGGACACTTCTTCTCTTACGCTGGTTTTTTTCTCCGTGTAATTTGACTGTTTGTGATCATGACAAATCCTGACATTTTATTGAAAGCATACAAGTTGATGTGCGTTGCCAAAAACATGGCATCAACCTATGAACAAAACCGGTCCGTTTGCAAATATGTTCATTCCGTCTCCCGTGGTCATGAGGCGATTCAGCTTGCGGTCGCCTTCCAATTAAAACCCGAAGACTACGTCAGCCCCTATTACCGGGACGAAAGTCTCCTGCTCGGCCTAGGGTTCACCCCCTACCAGCTGATGCTGCAGCTGCTGGCAAAAAGTGAAGATCCGTTTTCAGGCGGGCGCGAATATTATTCCCATCCCAGTTACCGCGGCAGTGATAAGCCTACTATTATTCATCAAAGCAGCGCTACGGGCATGCAGGCCATTCCGGCTACCGGGCTCGCTCAGGGTATAGACTGGCTCGAAAAAGCCGGCTACCAGACTGTTCAAAAAGAAAAACCATTGATCAACCCTGTGGTCGTATGCTCCATGGGAGATGCCAGCATAACCGAAGGAGAAGTCAGCGAGGCCTTTCAGTTTGCCGTCTTAAAACGCCTTCCCATCATTTACCTCATTCAGGACAACGACTGGGGGATCAGTGTTAAGGCCGAAGAGGCAAGGGCCATGGAAGCCGCCGAGTACGCTGCTGGATTCCCTGGTATGGGCAGGATGGTTCTTGATGGAAGTAATTTTGAAGAATGCCATTACAACATACATCAGGTATTTGAACATGTGAGAAAAAACAGGAGCCCTTTCCTGATCCAGGCCAGAGTTCCCCTGCTGGGCCATCATACAAGCGGTGTCCGGATGGAATTCTACAGAAGCAAGGAAGACCTGGATGTGCATCAGGCCAGGGATCCGGGACCCAGGCTCAGGAAACGCCTGCTGGATACCGGCGTCAGCGAGGAGGAGCTCGACCAGATTGAAGTCCATACCTCCATATATGTGGCAGACCAGTTCGCAGAGGCCGTAAAATCGCCTGAACCCGATCCGGGATCTGTATCTGATTTTGTATTCGTCCCGACCCCTGTCACCGTGGAAAACGGTGTGCGATCCCCGGATGGCAGGGACAAGGTACCGATGGTCGATGCAGCCCTTTTTGCCATCCGGGAAATCATGGAGGAATTTCCCGAGGCAGTTGTATACGGACAGGATGTAGGAAGGCGGCTGGGCGGGGTCTTCAGGGAAACAGCTACCCTCGCCGAGCGGTTTGGTGACCACCGGGTATTCAACACCGCTATCCAGGAAGCCTATATCATCGGTTCGACAGTGGGTATGTCTGCTGTCGGATTAAAGCCGATCGTCGAGGTCCAGTTTGGGGATTATATTTATCCGGGGTTCAACCAGCTGGTGACCGAAATATCAAAATCCTGTTACCTGAGCTGTGGCAAATTCCCTGTCCAGACACTTATCCGTGTCCCCGTGGGAGCCTATAACGGCGGCGGACCTTACCATAGCGGGAGCGTGGAGACAACCCTTCTTTCCATCAAGGGAATCAAGGTGGTCTTCCCGTCTAATGCAGCCGATATGAAAGGGCTGATGAAGGCTGCCTTCCTGGACCCCAACCCCGTAGTCATGCTGGAACATAAAGGGTTGTACTGGAGCAAGGTCCCCGGTACAGAGGATGCCAAGACCATAGAACCCGACCGGAATTATGTGATTCCCCTGGGCAAGGCGAACAGGATACTCGCAGCGGACCAAAACAGGATCGAGGCGGGTGAATCCTGCTGTATCATCACCTACGGAATGGGCGTATACTGGGCCAAATCTGCAGCCGCCCGTTATCCCGGACAAATTGAGATCATTGACCTCAGGACCCTTTTTCCGCTGGATGAAGAAATGGTTTTTGAAACAGTAAAACGCCACGGGAAATGCCTGGTCCTGACTGAGGAGCAACAAAACAACTCTTTTGCAGAGGCGCTCGCTGGCAGGATTTCAAGAGCATGTTTTTCCTGGCTGGACGCTCCGGTGGAGGTATTGGGCGCCCTGAATCTCCCGGCAGTGCCAATGAACATCCATCTTGAGCAGGCTATGCTGCCTGACCAGGCAAAAGTTGCAGAAAAAATAAAGATGCTGATGGCATATTGAGAAAAAAATCTATTTTGCTTTCCCGGTTCTTTGGTGAATCAGAACCTGAAAAAGGAATCCTAA
>Ga0318563_10000070_pt1 | contig 39054 bp, 65 predicted proteins | sample GRESIP066b5f19_FD_203689 | JGI IMG/M metagenome (GOLD analysis project Ga0318563, IMG submission 203689) | Tropical soil microbial communities from Luquillo Experimental Forest, Puerto Rico - GRE.SIPMG.066b5f19 | ecosystem: Environmental > Terrestrial > Soil > Tropical forest > Bulk soil... | reverse complement strand
CCATCCGAACGCGCGATAGAACATCATCCCACCCCCTCAGTCCGGGGAGGGGCGGGGAGATTCTGTCCAGAAGCTATTTCTTCTTGCGTGGGGTGGTCGCTATCAGACATTTCTTATCCTTATGCTGTCAGGATCGCGCGACCTTGGTCCAGCGCCCGAGTTTCCAAAATCTCAATATCAGTTGCCGCATCACGTTTGGCCTTCGAGCCTTCCGTGTAGAATGCCAGACGGTCGCGCGCCTGTTGCAATAGGAACAGCGTCTTGTTCCACCGCTGCTTTGCTAGAAACACTTCCCGCCGCATCAATGCCTCCGCTGCTTTCTTGGCTTATTCACTGGCCAGTGAAGATGGGGGTTTACCAACCATTGTCGTCCCGATCTTCTGCGGGTATTGGATCGTGACCGTAGATTGTTTCCAGGGTCTCGCGAGCACATTGTTCAGGCGATTTACCTTCGATGGCGGCATGAAGGCAGCGAAGGGCGACCTGCAAAGCCTTGGCTTGAGGATCAGAGGCGGGAGCCCATAACACAAAGCATTCAGCTTGCTCGTCCACAATTGCTTTCAGGTCGTTCATCGTCCCGCTCCCGTCGCATTTTCAACAGCAGTCCGCAGGCGCTCAAACACAGGCGCGGGATTGTGACCGGCGTCTGCAAAGGGGCCGAGCATGTCGATAAACTCCAGAACGGCTTTTGAGGCTTCAATGAGTTGATCGGAATGAGTGGCCTCAAATGCCGACTGACCGATAGCCCCGAAAATCTCTTTCCAGATTTCACCATCTTCAATACCAAGCTGGTCGTCTCGGAACCCGCGACGGTAATAAAGCGCGGCGCTGTAGATTGTCCTCCCCGCTTTTTCCTCGCGTGTCGCAAGATCAACGTCGTAAAAACCCGGGCTATCAGGAAAGTCCTCTGAATCCGCCATTATCACTCACCTTCCTGCTGTTGGTTGGGGCGCAGCGGCTCGTTCGTCATCGGCAAGTTTTTGTAAAATGGCGATGATAGTATCTTCGATGACTGGCGCCATCGCCTGCTCACGTTCTGGCTCCGATCTGTATGGCGCATTCCGGCAGAGTACAAATCGGCAAAGCAAATGGTCATATGTCAGCATCACTCGCCCTGCTTTGGTTGGGATTGGAGGGCTGGCGCTCTCTGCTTCCACCAGTTTTGGTCGAAATCAGCCATTGCGGCTTCCATTGTTTCCCCGAAGCCAGCACATCCGGCCATTAAATCCTCACCGTACAGGGCGCAGTACATATTTCCATCCAATGAAATGACAGGGCGATAGACTGCACTGGGGCGTTCATAGGCGCGGGTTAGGATAGTTATAGCTTCCTGCGCCAATGGGACGAGATTGCCAGTGTCAAAGGCTTGGCGCGCGGCGCTTTCAACTATGCTGCCAATATCACAGCTATGAATGCGACTGCGCACCGCGTCATAGATTGGCTGATAGCTGTCCATCTCTCCTATTCCTTCTTCTGGATTTTGAGGGCTGCGGCCAATTCTTCCCGAAGGCGAATAATTTCTGCCTTAGCCTCCCGCAAAACATCATACCGGTCGCATTTCGCAGTTCCGATATATTGATCCAGCCTTTTTAGATCAAACATTAGTGAGCTCACTTTTGAGGGCGCGGATTGCGGAGGCGATATATAACGCAGCACTCATGCGACCCACGGCATATTGACCATTATTTTCGGCAGCTATTGCAGCGCTGCTATCCGCCACCTTCGCCGCTTCTTCCAGCGCAGCGTTGCGGGTGTCTAATTGCTGGGACGGGCTGGCAACTTTGAATGCGGCGGTTAGCGCAGCGCGTGCCAAATCTCTATAATTCGGCATAGGTTTCTCGTCGTCGCGCTCTATGAACAACCGCAGGATTCCTCCAGCACCACGAATAACCATTTCATCCGTGATTTCCCATCCCTCTAATTGCTGCTCGATGAGAGAGGCGGCGCGCAGCAACAATTCTTGCCTCAGATGCGAGAACACAGAATTTTCCTTTGCGGATTCTCGCATATCGAAGATCAGACCTTTGATTTCTGCCTCTGTCATCTCACCTCGCGCGGGCATGGGGACTCCTAAATTTGGCGAGGCGATTTCTCACCAAATCCATAGCGGCGAACGGTGGCCCCTGAACGATTGCCCAAGCCAGCCACTTTCTAAGGATTTTCCGTTTGGTTACACAGCGCATGAACGGTTCCAATCCAGAATGGGCGAATGAATCTCACCTCGCGCGGGCATGGAGTTAGTCATCGCTAGAATCCAGCTGCCAAATCCGCTTGATGTTCTTGGTGCATTTTCGGCTGGCAATCGGGGCAGGGCACTTCGCCATGTTCGCCGTTCACGTAAGTCAGCCCAGCACATTTGGCGCACGCCAACAGTGCGTCAAGCGCCTCGATAGCGAAGCGCCGGCCTTCCCAGTCAGTTCCATGATGTTCGCGGCGACATGTGTGGAGATAGCCGCGCACTTCCCGAAATAGGCGCTGGCGCTCTTTCGGATCAGAAAGGACGTAAGTGCGCGGCGGATTGTCCGAGATCATCTTTTTGATATTTTCCATTGTTGCTTCCATCACCCCCGCCTCTCTATATGTCCGGTCATGGTCAACTGCGCCTCTCCACTGTACCGTTCATCTTGCGCTTGAATTTCGATTGTTTGCCTCCAGCCATAGGCCGCTTTGATGGCTTGGGGTTTGCCAATCTCTTGACTTTTGCGTTGGCCTGAATATCGCGCACCGTCTTGGCCGCATGGCAAACTATGTGAAGTGGGCGAAGATTGAGATATGAGTGCTCGCCGCCGTGAACGAGAGCTTGAATGTGGTCCCACTCGATTACGCAGTACGGCGTTATCCTGCCGCCGCATTCTGAACACCTGATATTGGCGCGCTCCAGAAGGCAATTGAGTTTCATGTTCGGAGTTACAGCTTGGCGTTTCATCTCCGTGCGCTTTCTGCATAGCGTTGGTCGGTGTAGTTCTTCATGCCACTTCCGCCTGCTGGCTGAAACGCACGCCGTTCTGAGCCGCCCAACATTGGATGAAATCAATCAGCGCAGTCATTTCCTCGCGGGATAGATCGGATGTGCGTGTGAGTGGCAGAAGCGTAGTGCCGTCCAGCGTCGGGATCAGGCATATTTCCTTTTGCAGGCCGTGAAGGAACAGGGCCTTCCAAACCTCGGGCGGAAACTTTCTGCCATGGTGTTCTTTCTGAGCCGCAATATCCGTGAGCATGGCCCACATGAGATCATTCTGGGGAAGGCTGCGCTTGATCGCCTTGAACTCTACCCGCGTCCCTGCCGGCGCCTGCCTAATATAGCTATAGGCTCGCGCACGGTCGGAGTCGGAATAGACGGTGATGAGATGGCGGCTCATGCTGCTTTGGCCTCGCCGTACTTGGTGGTGAGTGCAGAAACCTTGGCCTCCACTTCTTTGAGGAAGGCCAAGACTTCCTGTTCGATTTCCGCAATCATCACATCGTCGCGCGGGATGCGCTGGGTGAATAACTGCATCCGTGTCGGCAAGCGCGGATCGTAGGAAACAAAATCGCACCATGTCCGATGGCAGCACCGCATCTGCCATTGGATCTGCTTGATGTATTTATCGGGGGTGCCGGAGCCCAAGAGCGTTTCGATATGCGTCCCGGTATTGGGGCATTTAATCTCAATCATGCCGTCTTTTCCGATCAGGCCATCCGGGGAACAGCCAGAATCATCAATGATTGGGTGCAGGACAAATCCCACTTCCTCCACATCGGCACCAATGAAGAATTGATAAGCGGCGCGGGCTTCGGGCTCGGTCTTGGTGCCGTGTTCCATGGCGGCGTTGACATAACTCTCGGCCACTGTGCCCGTCAGGCGCTCGGCCACAAGCTCGGCCATATAGTTGGCTCGGCTGGCCCCCCAGCCGGTCTTTGTCTTGGCCATGAGGTCCGCGATACGGGAGGCCGTGACCTTACCGCAGCGGGCGGCGTACCATTCGGGCGACTTCTGGACGCAATCAATAATCCGCATCACTTCCTCCGCTTCTGTTCAAGCTGGTCAATGGCGAGGTTCAGGGCCTCCCGGGCGCGGGGAAGGTCTTTAAGCCGCAACTGCGCCAGGGCATCGACCTTGAGATATTTGGCGAACTTCTCAGGGTCGGCCTTCGCCTTCTCCATGAGGCCGTTCAACTCAGCCAGATTGTCCGCGCTAATAAGCTCGGAGCCGGCGGCGTTGCCATCATCATCATCCTCACCCACGGCCACATTGAAAATCAACTTCAAGAGATAGCGGGAGCCGTAGGATAGGGCCGATCCGACCGCATGGGTCTTGGTCATCACATCGTTACCCTTGGCGCCTTTGCCGTCACAGGGAATATCGGCGCGGTAATCGCGTGAATGACCGTCCTTGTGCAGGACGTGGCAGATCACCCGCACGGTCTGATCCGGGGCGCCCTCGCCGGTATCAAAACTCAGGGCAAAGCCGTGGCGCGTGTAGATCGGGCGCACGGCGCGATCCAGGGCCGCATAGGTGGCATATTTGCTGTGGGTTTGGCCGTTTTCCTTGTCGGCCTTGATGCGCCGGATTTCCGTCTGCGCCGCACCCATGGCAATGTTGAAAGCCTGCTCGGCGTCCTTGGCCTTGGTGCGCTCGGCCATTGCCATAAGCCGCTCCAGCTTGTCCACATCAACATCAGGATCGCGGGCCGCTCGGCTGATAATGTCCAGCATGGTCGGTGCTTCTGGCGGAATGGCCGGAAGTGTCGGCTGTTCGATTTTCGCAACTGCGCTCATCTGGTCACTCCATCATCTGCACAACAAACTCAATCACCGGAAACGCCAGAACGCCCATTGCTATGACAATCGCGGCACTGAGCATTCCTCTCCATGCGGGTTCTAGTGCTGGCACCCGTTCTTCCCATTCGGCATTGCGCATCTGCCGCGATTGCTCGCGCGCATAGCGGTAATCGCTCTCCTTGTGTTCTGCTCGGGAACCAATTCCCAAGCGGCGCGCTTCATTTTCAAGCCAAGGTGTCGTCATTGCAGACACTCCCCGATTATCTCTCGGCATAGCGCCCCGCACTTGTCGCCGTCCCATTTCACTTCGCCACTCAGCGCAACGATCCAGATGCGCTCACCTTTCCATCGCGGAGGAATTGCTGTGGCGTGTAAGGCGCGATTGCCGCAAAGTCGAAGTGGCCCGGATATTTTCTGGACAAGCCCCGGCTTCACGGCTTCGCCATCGCCACCATTGCAAGGCTTGCCTTTCGCATCGGATCGCCAATAAGCAATCGTGTGACCCTCTTTTTGTAAATCTGTGAGCCTGGATTTTTTGGCACCGTCCCATTTGGAAGCAAAGTGGCTTATGAGGGCGGCCCAATACTCTTTAGAGCCGTCGCCGTAGCCGGAGCCGTCGCCGTAGCCGGAGCCGTCGCCGTAGCCGTAGCCGGAGCCGTAGCCGTAGCCGTAGCCGGAGCCGTAGCCGGAGCCGTAGCCGGAGCCGTAGCCGTAGCCGTCGCCGGAGCCGGAGCCGGAGCCGTTAAAATGCTCTGGCACTTCTCCAAAGAGGATTGAGGCAGTTTGCATTGTCAGAACTTCCAATTCGCGCTAACCCAAGCATTCTCGGCCTCGGGCGAACACTTGAGAACCGCTGTCACATCATGCAAGGTCATGGTCTCAACCGCTGGACCGATTTTGGTTTGACTGTTCGGGCCAGACGTTGCGAGTCCAACAAAGCCGCCAATATTCGAAGGCCAATAGAGGCAATTGCGCGCAAGACGCAGATTGATCGTCTTGCTGTTTGTCTCAGTCGCGTAGCCGCCAAAGACGCCTCTGTGAGCCGTTGTCACGACCACATAAAGTTCTTTGCCGTTTGATTTGCGTGAAGGATGATTTGCCACTTACTTTCTCCTGCCCCAGAACGCGGCGAGGCGCCCGCTGAATTACGGCTTCCTCGCCTGCTCTATGCGCTCATTCCAGAATGTGACCGTCGGCAAGCTGTCATGCACAAACGCATCCCACTCATCCATGCTGATATGGATGACCGTGGAATAGGCATTGATGCGGCGGATGCGGGAACGGGCATCTTCAAGCAGCAGCTGCAACTGGTATTGAGCATCGCGCTCGTTCGCCAATTGATCGTCGGACATGCCGCGAAATTCTTTCGGTAGGGCGCTCATCGTCATCTTTCCCTCTTATGCGGTGGCTTTGGATAGGCGCCGCTCGACTTCTGCAAGCAGCCCACGGTCATTCAAGAGAAAGGACGGGAAGCAGCGCAATTGCCAATCGTGCAATTCCGCCAATGTCTTTCCGGCGTCCAAGTAACAATGAAAGTGTCCGTAATGCCGGACGCTATAGTGAACCATGCGGCCATGATCTGCTGTTCCGCCGCAAAACCTGCATGTTCTCCAAGTCTGAGCCATTTTCATTCCCTTTCGGTTATTGTGCGGTGGCTTTGGATAGGGCGGCGCGGGCTTCAGCAATCAGACGCGCCTCGACCTTCTCGCTGTGCGGAAATTCATCGCACGCTGCCGCGTGGTCGGCTTCCGCCTCGCAGAAAGCGTCATGCTCTGGATGGTCTTTGTCCCGCCAGATGGTCAGATTGCGTAATGCGGCCAGCAGATCAGGAGCGGCGGCGATTAGGCGGGCGTTGGCTCTGGCTTCATCGCCGGGGTCTGCCTTCTCAAATTCGCCTATGGCGTGAGCGAGGGCGCGCTGGTTAGGGCCGATCATAAGACCCTTGTTGTAGGGTCCGACACTCGTGAAGCCCTTGTGTACCTTCCAAGGCCCCGGCGTATGCTTCGCTTCCATTTCCATCTCCCTTGTTCGTGCCATCCGAAACCTGATCCGGGCTGGGGGTTAAGGCTCGGAGTTGAGCGGTCAGGCCCCGGATGGCGAGAGGGTATGTACGCATTTTGCGTACTGGATAGCAAGCGAAAAGTGCGCAATTCGCGTACTTTTATTTTAGCCAAGGTCCGCCAATGGCTTACAGCCGAAATGGCTATTTAGCTGGCTTTTTTGTGTAGAACTTTGATGACCCCAAGCACCTGCGCCTTGTCGGCATCGCCCAGCCGTAGGAAGGCATCGAGGGCTTCCGGGTCCACCTGGTCGGGGTGATAGTCGATAATCAGGCCGGGCATCGTCCCAAGGGCCGGGGCGAGCCTATAGAGCCATTTGAGGCTCAGGCCCTTCTTGGATAGCTCCAGCTCGGAAATGACGCCCTTGGTCGTCCCTACGGCCTCTGCGAGGGCCTCCAGGGTCATATTTCGGTGTTGGCGCCACTCCCGGAGGTAGTGGTGTGGCTTGGGGGCCTTCTTTCCCATGGGGGGATCATAGCCGAGGGGGGATCGGGCGGCGTTACCGTAACCGCGTACTTTGCTATTGACGCAGGTACGCGATTTGCGTACAAGGGCGGCATGGATGTGACCGCCTATCTCCGGAGTTCCGAGAAAACCATTTCGCAACTGGCGCGTGAAGTCGGTTGCAGCAAGGGTCATATCAGCGATCTAGCCAATGGCAGGCGCCGGCCCGGCAAAAAGACGGCCCTCAAGCTTGAGAAGGTCAGCGGGATTCCGTGGTGGAAGTGGATGGCCCGCGCATGAGTTACAGCATTTTGTCCCCGCATCGACCGCACGACATGCAGTTGAAATGCAGCGCCTGGGCAAAATTCCGCCGTTCCTCGAATACCGGCCCGGCCCCATTGTCTGGAAGGGCTGCCCGCGCCTCTCTCAACAGGGCGCCAAGCCCATATTTCCTGCAATCCTTTTCACCCAGCACTTGCGGCACTATCCGCATCATCATGTGCGCCATCGCGCACGGCAGTTCGCACGCCATTTTCCCCCATCCTCGCGCAGTAATCGCGCGCTTCTTTCCCCGCCGTAAGGCTGGCGTAATGAATGGGGTTAATCCAGCGATAACCAAATATTTGATTAAAATTTCATGCATCCTTGCAACCGCCAGTCGTTTTCCGCATGTGCTTTGGCAACCCGGCGGCGAGTCTGGATTCCGTAACTTTCAGTCGCTTTACCGCACACGCATATCTCTCCCTCACAAGGGAGCCGGGCAATGAGCTTTTCATCAGCCACTCTTGCTCGCGGATATAGAGCCGAACCTGTAGCAGCAGATCGGCTCTCTTTTGAAGTCGAGCTAGGTCTAAATCGAAAAAGAGGGTCACGGGTCTTTCCTTCACGCGAATCAGTGGAGGACGAAATGCCGTTCAAATCACGGGGCCATTTACCCAGAACACCTCTGGGCGAAAATGACCCGAACTGTTCAACCCAAGCCGATATTATCTTCATCTCCGAATGGGCGAGACACTATTCCGCGAAGGAAGGTGCTCGCCTTTCTGGCATGACGCCGAAGGGCTTCCAGAAGCTCCAGACCGGCGAGAACGCCATCAGCTGCAAGCGCCTCACCCAATGGATGCGATCTGATCCCGACTTTGCCGCGGCTCATGCTGCGCATGTTGGATTGATCCTGCCAGGACAGGCTGAAAGCGCCAGCGCATTCACTAAAGCCGTCAACGCTTACTTCAGGGGAAAACATCCATGATGTACGGAGACATGGTTCCGAGAGGAACACCGCCATCTACTAACATTCTAATGGTCATTTTCATTGGGCTTTTGCTGGGCGCGGTTTCTGGCCTAGCGGTTTATGTCCCCGCAATGCTCATGGAGCGTGCGGCGGTTTTTTTTGAGCATCACGTTTCTATTAGTCTTAACGCGCGCTGAGTTGCCTATAGGGGGCTATAGTTGCCTACGTACGTTATCAGCACGCCGCCATCGGCTAACGCGCTTTTCCACAACCGGAAGGGCGGGCGCTTCAAGACGCGGGCCTATGTCGCCTGGCTCAAGGGCGAGCTGCTTGCCCTCGCAGCACAACGCGCAAAGCCCATTGGAGTTCGCGCGGGCATCTCGATAAAGCTCCCACGCAAGACGCGAGGCGATTGCGACAACCGAATTAAGCCCGTGCTCGATCTGTTGGTTCGCGCCGGCATCCTTGTCGATGACCGCAGCGACTACGTTGCCTCCGTTAGTATCTTATATGGCGATGTTGAAATGTGCCATGTCACCGTTTTGCCGGAGGCCGCATGAAGGATTCCAACTCCCAAAAGCGAATGGACGATGTGCGGTTCTTCGTTCTCAAACGGATGGAGGAAATCGGCACCCCCATGAACATGCTGGAGATCGGCTTCAGCGCCACGCCCCAGGCCATGCGGACAATGGCAGCAAGAGGTTTGGTCAAGATCGAAGTCACGATGACCAACCGCGGCAAGGAATGGCTTGAGAAGGAATCGGCCAAGAGATTGCGGGCCAAGCACAAGCGGGAAATGGCCGAACGGAACATGGAGAAGCATCTGGCGGCGCAGAAGGGCTTTGGCTGATGCGAATTACTCCCAAAAGCTGGGGTGAGTTTCAACACTACCGGGACCGGAATCCGGCCTGGATTAAGCTGCACCGCAGCCTCTTGGACAATTACGAATTTCAATGCTTGCCAGTTGCTAGCAGGGCGCTAGCACCAATGTTGTGGCTTATCGCCAGTGAGGATTCCCAAGGCATCATCGACGCTGATCCGAAGAAATTAAGCTTCCGTCTCCGCATGACCCATACACAGGTCACAGACGGCCTTAACCCTTTGATTGAGGGCGGATTTTTCAGCGTGTTGCAGGATGCTAGCGGAGTGCTAGCGCAGACGGAGCGGATTGCTAGCCTAGAGGAAGAGAGAGAGAACAAGAAAAGAGAAGAGGAGAATAAACGCGCGCGAGCGCGCGACTTCGATGCTTTTTGGGAAAAATGCCCGAAGAAGGTTGGGAAGCCAAAGGCGAAAGCCAAGTTCCTGGCCCTTACTGACGTTCAGGGCTCAAAGCTGGTTGCCGCAATGGGCGCATATGCTGAGACGCGACGCGGCCAAGATCCACAATACACGCTGCATCCCTTGACATGGCTCAATCAGGGCCGATGGGAAGATGAGCTGAAGCCAGCGGCTAATGCCAACGTGGTGGCGTTCAAGCTCACCCCAGAGGAAATGGAAGCGGAGATGCAGGCTCGCAGAAAGGTTGGCATAGTCCAATGATGCAGGATGGCGGGAAGCATACGGATTTTGTCAGGCGGCAGGGGGAATTATGGGCTCTACACGAATCCACAGACCAATACCGGGCCTGGAAATGCTGGCTACAGCTTCAGATCGGCGTCAAATACTTCGGGGAATGGCAGACGGTCACGGACGAATGGCCCCCGATGACGCAAATCACGGCGGATAAATTCGCCCAATGGCTCTCCGACATTCGGGACGAGGTAGACCAGGAAAAAGGCTGCAAGACGGTCGGCAAGCCAGTTCCACGCCATCCTGAACCATGGGATGGATATATTCCGCCAGCCCCAGCAGAGAAGCAGGAACGCATGGTCACGCCTGAATTTGTCCGTGCTTTCTACAAGCGAAATGGGCTCAGAATATTACCGGAGGCAGCGGAATGAATGAGATGATTACCAAAATCGCCCGCGCATTATCGAACTCTCCCGCGCCGGATTTTGATTACATGGCACGGGCCGCGCTTTACGCCATTCTTGAACCCTCTGATCGCATGATGGCGGCTGGATGCGCTGCCCATCCAGGTGTTCCCTACAATGCCGCGACGACCCTGGATGATATTATCCGGGCCGAATGGACTGCCATGGTGGAGGCGGCACTGGAATGCTGAAATGGTTCGTCGCCTATACCAAACCCCAGCAGGAGGCCCGCGCCGCGGTTGAGCTGGCTAACCAGGATTTCCGGGTTTTCCTTCCCGTGATGTTCTCCAAGCCCATGTTTCCCCGATATATCTTTGTGCAATTTGATCGAGACCGCGACCCATGGGGCAAAATCAAATCCACACGAGGCTGCATTGATTTGCTCAAGGATGGATTTCTTCCCTCAATCGTCCCCCAAGCAGTGATTGAAACTATTATGGCTTTCAGACCGCCTGAGAGCGCCGCGCAGACTCAAACGCAATTTACGCTAGGTGATACCGTCCAGATCACGAACGGGCCCCTAGCTGGCCTCCAGGGCCTTTTCGTGGCAGATCGCAAGGCAAGGGTGATGGCGTTGCTCGAAATATGCGGCAAGCGAGTCGAGGTGCCGAGAAATTCGATCAGAGCCGCTTGACACCCATACCCTACCCCCCTATGGTATGCTTCGGCTGCGTTACTGATTCGCGGGTTAAGGCCCGCGTGCGGTAGCTATTCCAATTGACGTGGCCAATCCCCAACAATCGAAAGGAGACTGGCCATGCCTGGCTGGATTACGAACGGCTTTCCGCAGCAAACCCTTTGGACTGGTTCTGAACTGACGAACTGGGATACCCAGCTCGCCAATGGTTCCAATCCGCAAACCGCATCCACAAGTCTCGTCCAACAGCTTGCCGCATCTTTGTATTTCGGCCAGGTTAAGGATAAGACCATGGTTGCGGGCTCACGGTATTATTCCTCGCTCGTTATCGGCAATCCTGCGGTCCTGACTGGTATTCAGGTCTTGATCGGCACCACGGGCGGCACCGATAACTGGCTGGTTGAATTGCACAGCCCGACCGGAACGGTATTGGCCAATAGTGCCACAGCCGGCGCATTGGTTGGTACTGCCTCAACCTGGCAGCGTTTTGCCTTCACGGCCACCTACAACCTGACGGTCCCGGGAACCTATTTCCTGGCCGTCCAGACTAATGGCACAACTGCCAAGCTGGCCACGCTGAATAGCGATGTGAACCCGACCCTTACTGGATCGGCCACGGGGTCATTCGGCACAACTGCCAGCATCACGGCGCCCACTACCTATACGGCCAATCTCGGCCCCATGGCGATGGTCTATTAATTAATTCCCAGGCGTTCGCTCCCTCGCGCCGCTAACTCGTCGGACCCGAACGAGGGGAAACTCGGGCCACCCTTTCACTCCATGCGGAGTAACGCATGACGACCCAAAGCGTAGTTCGGACACCGACTGCGATCGCAGATCCGAACAACCCGACCAATGTCCAAGTCCCCAATTTCACCAATGCCCAGGCCGTCACAGCCTCGGCCACCACGACCTATAGCCCTCTCCTGTTGGGCCTCGTCGCCTCAGTATCAGGCTTCGCCAATATCATCCTTCAGAACGCCTCAGTTGGCATCGTGGTCAAGCTGGCCAAGGGCGTTCCATTAATAGGCATGAAGATTCTACAGGTCCGCTCCACCGGCACAACCGCAAGCGGCATCAAGGGACTCACATAATGCCACTCACTCCCAAAGGCAAAAAGATCGAACGCGCGATGGACAAGGAATACGGCGCCAAGAAAGGCAAGCAAGTATTCTATGCCTCCAAGAACAAGGGCACCATCAAGGGCGTCGAGAAATCCAAGAAGAAACACTAGGGGTTCATATTAATTAAATGGCCAAGGCGCCTACCGAAATCCGTTCTTTGGCGCGGGCTCATACCCACACCGCGCTCAAGGTATTGGCTGGCATCATGAAAGAGGAATCCGCCCCTCATGCCTCCCGCGTATCTGCGGCTCAGGCCCTCCTGGATCGTGGCTGGGGCAAGCCCACCCAGCCATTTGATGCGGAGGAGGGGCTTAAGGAGGCATTAGCAGGTATCACGGTGCGTTTTGGCGCTGGAAGTTGACGCTTGGTTTCCGCCCAAGCTCGAGCCCCTATTCACGCCCAAGCGCTACAAGGTTTTATACGGGGGCAGGGGCGGGGCCAAATCCTGGGGTATAGCCAGAGCCTTATTGATTCAGGGCGTACAGCGTCCAATCCGCATTCTCTGCGCCCGTGAGGTGCAGAAATCCATTCAGGATAGCGTCTATCAGCTCCTCATTGACCAGATCGCTGAATTGCATCTCTCGGCCTTCTATCAGGCCACGCTCTCTGAAATCCGGGGCGCCAACGGCACCAAGTTCATCTTTGCCGGTCTTCAGCACAATGTTGACTCCATCAAATCCAAGGAAGGCATTGATATAGTCTGGTGCGAGGAAGCCCAGACCATTACCAAGTCATCCTGGGATAAGTTGATCCCCACTATCCGAAAAGAAAACTCGGAAATATGGGTCAGCTTCAATCCCGAGCTGGATACTGATGAGACCTATAAGCGCTTTGTCCTTCAGCCCCCGACCAACAGCACAGTCATCAAGGTCAACTGGCAGGATAACCCGTGGTTCCCCGAGGTTCTAAGGCAGGAAAAGGACGACCTACAGGTCAGAGACACCGATGCATACCTTAACATCTGGGAGGGCCATTGCCGGCAGGCTCTTGAAGGCGCCATCTACGCCAATGAACTCAGGGCTGCGACACAGGAAAAGCGGATCACCCGTGTACCCTACGATCCACTCCAGCCCGTCTCGGTGTTTTGCGACCTCGGATGGGCGGATAGTACATCACTGTGGTATGCCCAGCGTGTCGGCTTCGAATTCAGGCTCATTGAAGCCTATCAGTCATCTCAAAAGCCTTGGGACCACTACCTCAAGCACATCCAGTCCCGAGGATATGTTATTGGCACACTTTGGCTTCCCCACGACGCCAAGGCCAAATCGTTAGCCACAGGCCGCACGATCCAAGAGATCACGATGGCTTCTGGCTTCAGAACAGAGATCACCCCGAACATATCGATAGAGGATGGCATCAATGCCCTCCGCACCGTGTTCAAGGATTGTTGGTTTGATGCGGAAAAGTGCGCTGACGGCCTACAGGCGCTTCGACGCTACCGATACGACGTTGACCCGGACACCAAGCAATACAGCCGCAAGCCCCTCCACGACGACGCCAGCCACTATGCAGACGCAGCGAGGTACTTCGCAGTCGCCATGCGGGACGGAAAAGTGAAGAAACCAACATTGCCCAAGATGGTCGCGCCCGGTGCTACCGGAATGTGGATGAGCCGCTAAGTGGCCACTGAAGATACCCGCAATGATACCGAGAATACCGGCACTCCTGACGAGAAGATCGTCAAGGAAGCCCAGAGGCGTTTCGACATATGCGCCCAATATGAGAACGATGCCAGGCTTCGTTTTATTGAGGACGTAAAGTTCGCCAATGGGGATTCCGATAATCTCTACCAATGGGATGAGAACTCAAGGACTGCCCGTGGCTATGGTACGATTGACGAGCGCCCATGCCTGACCATCAACAAGATCAGACAGCACAATCTTAACATCATCAATGATGCGAGGCAGAACAAGCCGGCCATCAAGATCAAGCCGGTCGGGAATGGCGCGACCTATGACGCAGCGCAGGTCTTTGAGGGTGTTGTCCGGCATGTGGAATATATCTCCAATGCCCAGGCTGCCTATGACACGGCCACACTATTCCAGGTCCAGGGCGGCATTGGCTGGCTAAGGCTAACCACTGATTACCCGATAGACGCGGATCAGTCTTTCGATCAGGAAATCTATATCCGCAGGGTCAAAGACCCGCTGACGGTCTATCTGGACCCGGACATTAAGGAAGCGGACGGATCTGATGCCCGCTATGGCTTTGTCTTTGACGATATGTCAGCGGAGTTGTTCAAGGAGACATATCCTAAGCATAAAGACCTAGCGACCAAATCACCCCTGGATGTTTCGGGTGATTGGATACGCAAGGATCAGGTGAGGGTGGCCGAGTATTACCGGATTGTCGAATCCGAGGATAAGGTTCTGGCCTATCGTCATCCTGATACGGGCGAGCAAGCCATAGAGCGCAAGTCCAAGATGGACAAGGCGCTGTTTGAGTCTGTTGTGGACGCCCCCTCCACCAAAGCCCGCCAGATCACGGATAAGACGGTGGAATGGTTTCTCATAGCTGGAGATACCATCATTGAGCGTTCCACATGGGCGGGGCGGTATATTCCCCTGATCCGAGTGATCGGCGAAGAAACGGTCATTAACGGCCAGATGGACCGCAAGGGCCATACGCGGGCCATGAAGGACCCGCAGCGGCTTGCTAACTACTGGTATTCCGCGGCCACTGAGCATGTCGCGCTCCAGTCCAAGACGCCTTACATCGGCCCTATGGCGGCATTTGAGAATCTCGAAACCTATTGGGATAGCGCAAATACCGTCAACCATGCGTGGCTTCCCTACAATGGCTATGACGACAAGGGCCAGAAGCTAGAGCCCCCCGAGAGGCAAGCCCCCCCGGTCATGGCGCAAGCCTATATCGAGGGCCTGAAAATGGCCTCGCAGGAGATCAAGGAGGTCTCCGGCCAATTCGAGGCTGATCTGGGCATGGAGGGCAACGAAAAGTCTGGTGTTGCGATCCAACAGAGGCAGCGCCAGGGCGACAATGCCACCTATCATTATATCGACAATCTGGCCCTGGCCATCCGGTTCCTGGGCAAGCAGCTCATAGACCTCATTCCCAAGATTTACGACACGCAGCGCGTCATCAAGATTCTGGCCGAGGATGGGGTAGAACATAATGTTCTGGTTGATCCCCAGGCGCAGCAAGCATTGGCCGTCCAGCAACAGCAGGAAGCCGATAAGGTTACATCCATCTTCAATCCCAATGTGGGGCGCTATGAGGTAGAGGCCGATGTGGGGCCCGCCTATGCCACACGCAGGCAGGAAGCCTTCAACGCCCTGACCCAGATCATGAAGGAATCGCCCGATCTCATGCATGTGGCGGGGGATCTGTTGTTCAAGGCGGCTGATTTCCCGATGGCGGAAGAAGTAGCCGAGCGTATCAAGGCGACGATCCCGCCCAATATTGTGGCCGGCCAGCCTGGACCCGGCCCCATGCAGGCCGAGATGCAGAAGCAGGTGCAGGGCCTATCCGAGCTTAACGCCAAGTTGAGCCAGGAATTGTCCAAGCTGAAGATTGATCGATCCATTGAGCAGCAGCAGAAAGAAATCGACGTTTACAAGGCCCTGACGGAAAGGCTGAAGATTCTATTGCCGCTGATCCCGTCCGAGGCTGATCGGGTCAAGATGGTGCATGACTTGGTTATGGCCGAGCATCAGAACAACTTGGACATGATGGGCGATACCCACAGCGCCATGATGGCCTCCATGCAGTCTGGACAGGACCATGACCAGACCATGGAACAGCAGGCGGCAGCGCCTCAACCACAGGCACAAGCCGCGTGAAGCCCACCAATGACAACCGCATGGTGCATAAGACGGTAAAGGCGATAGCCCGAGAATTGGCCGGCACCTATTACGAATTCGCCGCCTCAAATGGCAGGCATGGCAACACGTTCTATATGGAATTTCCCAATCAGGGCCGCTTCATAGCCAAACAGTGGCGGAATTTCATCGTTACGGCGCGGGAGATCATGGTTCAGATGTTGGGAAACCCCGCCCTACAGGAGTCCTACAAGCAGGAAATCTACCACGCCCTGCTTCTGGACTCGACGCTGCCTTATTCGGTTCAGGAAACCCAATTCGGAAAGCCTCACTAAGCTACCGGCAGCTTTTACCGGGCTAAAATGGAGTTCGTATGTCTGAAGTAGGCACACCCGCACCTGTTGCGGAACCCACTCTCATTGAGCAGGAAGGCTCAATCCCTGAAACGGTCGTCATTCCAGAGGAAATACCGGAAACGCCTCCTGAGACGCCAGCAGAGGCAGAGCCTGCCCCTGCACAGGCAAAGCAGGCCGAGTCTGAAAAGCCCAAAAGAACCCCCTGGTATCAGACCCGCATAGACGAGATCACCAAGGCAAGGCGTGAGGCCGAACGCAAGGTCACTGAGCTTGAGGCCAAGCTTGGTGCGGCCAACCCGGAGAAGCCCGCGGAAGGCCAGCCGACGCAGGTTTCAGAGGATGTAATCCTCCAGCGGGCCGAGCAGATTGTTGCCCAGCGTGAGTTCAAGGCCAAGGCCGAGCATATGATGGACGCGGGCAACAAGGAATTTGGCCCATCCGAGTTCAATGACCGCTGTAACGTGGTTGCATCCCTCGGGGCCGGTGATAGGGCCGACTTCATGGAGATCGTGACCGACCCGGACATAATTCCAGATGGGCATAAGTTGATCGGGGCCTTGGCTGACGATCCAGAGGAAGCCCAAAGGATATTCAAGCTACCCGCAACCAAGATGGCCGCCGCACTCGTGCAGTTTCAATCCAAGATCAAACCTGCCGAGAAGCCAATTTCACAGGCTCCGGCCCCTATCAAGCCGATTGGGGGAAGCGCCAAGCCATCGGCGCCAAATGACACTGACGATATGAAAACATGGCTTGCCAAGCGCAACGCCACGGCCCGTATGAGTGCGGGCGGAAAGCCTAATACCCATTGAGATGGATTGGAAACGGCAAGCCCTGATTGAAATTACCAGAATGAAGGCGGAACTGGATAAATCCCACGCCATCAACTGCGATCAGCTTGCCGTGAATCTCATCTCACAAGAAATCAGTCCGGTCATCATGGCTTCCAACCTGAAATACTGGCTGGATTTGTACTTTAAACCGTCCCGATGCGGTTAATCATCGGTGCCTAGCGTGTAAGTGGATTCACGCTCCACAACCCCCGACCCGAAGCTGCGCGTTCCTACGCTTCATTTTCTCCCTCTGCTTGGTCGGCAATGAGGTCTTAGGGCTCCCCCTCAAAGCCCTTCCCACATCGCCAATCCCCTTAAACCAAGCTACAGGAGCAAACCGTGGCTAATACGCTGCTTACCATCGGCGGAATCACCCGTGAGGCGATCCGCCTGTTCATGAACTCCAATGCCTTTATCGGCAACATCGAAAAGCAATATGACAGCCAGTTCGCCAAGACCGGCGCCAAGATCGGGCAGCAACTCAAGATCCGCCTGCCCAACGATTACACCGTTTCGGATGGCCCGGGTTTACAGGTCCAGGACACCAACGAACAGCAGACCACCATCACCGTGGCAACCCAGCGCCACGTTGATACGTCCTTCAATTCGGTGGACATGACCATGAGCTTGGATGATTACTCCGAAATCATCCTGGCGCCCAAGATCAACAATCTGGCCGGTAATGTCGCGGCCACGATCATGTCGGGCGTCACCGTGGCTCAGGGGGCCTTCGTTGGCACCGTGGTCAATGGTGCGGAGGGCGGTATCTGCAACTATGTCGCCAATACAGATGTAAACAGCAACATTATCTCTCCGACCTCGGAAACCTGGCTGACTGCCGGCGCCATCCTGGATAACAATTCTGCCCAGGTTGCCGACCGCAAGGTCATCTGCTCGCCCTTCACAATGGCGCGCACGGTGTCGAGCCTGACGGGCCTGTTCAATCCCGCCACGGAAATCAGCCGTCAATACCGTAATGCCAGGATGTATGACGCCCTGAACTACGAATGGTTCATGGACCAGACGGTCGTGACCCATACAGGCGGTACCTACAACGGCGCGGCCACGATCAGCGGCGGCAATCAGACCGGCTCATCTGTGACGATCACGGGCGGTTCCGGTACCCTGAAGGTAGGCGACATTATCACCCTTGCGGGTTGCAATGCCGTCAACCGCGTCACCAAGCAGGATACCGGCTCGCTCCGTCAGTTCGTTGTGACGGCTGCGATGGCGTCGGGTGGTACTTCCATCTCGATCTATCCGGCGATTACTCCTCCGGTGAATGGCCAGCAGGCGCAGTATCAGACGGTCACGGCATCCCCGACCGCCTCCGGTGCTGTTCTGTTGGTCAATCCGGCGTCCACGTCCTACCGCATGAACTTTGCTTATGCGCGCCAGGCTGTGACGATGGTCACTGCCGATCTGGAAATGCCCCCGAACGTCAAGGGTGCGCGTGAACAATTGGATGGCGTCTCCATGCGCGCGGTCACGCAGTACGTAATCGGGACCGACCAGACAGCAGATCGTCTGGATATTCTGTTCGGTTGGCTGTTTGTGCGTCCCGAGTGGGCGTGCATCGTCGCCGACAAGATCTGACCTGAGAGGGGCGGGGTTAATCGCCCCGCCCCTTCTTCATGAGGTTCAGAATGCTTGGACTACAGCTCAAGAATTTCCATTTCTCAATCAAGGTGCCGGAAAAGCCTCCGGCGCCCGCGCCAGAACCCATGCCCGTTCCCCCCGCACCAGAGCCTGTTGCCGTCCTGGCCGGCCCCAATGATGAGCGAGAGGTTCTAATCAAGCTCGCCACCGAGCGCGGTATCAAGATCGACAAGCGCTGGAAAACCGACCGCATCAGGGCGATTCTGGAACATTCCTGATGGAAGCTGCCAGTTTCAATATCACAGCAGCGCCCTTCACCGTCATGGTCACGAATGAAGGCGAGCATTCCGCAGAACAATGGGCGGCAACAACCGCCGATCTCATCATGAACATCGCCCCTGACGCCAGCACGGCCATCAGGCAGGACTTTTCCACCTTCCGGCATTGGACAGTGAAGGCCCTGACATTGGCCTTCCATGAGGCTTCCGCGTCATCCTCACCCAACTTCCTTCACGCCATTGCGGTATCTGCGACCAATCGCATCGCAGACATAACCCCGACGCGCTGGGCCTATCTCTTTACATCATCTGACTTGCGCCAGTCCATCACGGATCTGATCGCTCGAAATCTTCTCACCATGCGCGAGATCGCGCTCAAAACGGAGTAACGCATGGCTGGGTTTACGACCGCAGTCCCGACTTCCTTCAAGGGGGAATTGCCCGTTGCCACGCATAACTTCACGGCCACGACCGGGAATGATTTTAAGGTGGCTTTGGGGAAAACCTCTCCCACCGGCACCTATGGCGCGGCCACCACCAACTATTCAAACCTGACGGGCAATTCCGATGAGGTTGCCAATGGGTCCGGCTATACCACCGGGGGGTATGACTTCACCGCTGCCCAGAACATCACGCCGGCCACATCGGGAACGGGCGCCTATTGGCAATGGGGCACGAATCCGAACTGGACGAGCGCGTCCTTCAGCACGGTCGGCTGTATCATCTACAATGCCAGCGCATCGAATAAAGCGGTTTATGTCGGGTCCTTCGGCGGTACCCAGACCGTCACAGCCGGCACATTGACTCTCGTACAGCCCTCCAACGGCGTCGGAACGTCGCTTCTGCAACTGAATTAGAGTTGCGGCGTGGGCTTTTCGTTACTCGACCATAATAGCGGTTTTGGTACGAACAGCGCCACGACCAATGCGCTGAATACGACTGGCGCGAATCTGATTGTTCTTGGCCTAAGCTGTGCGTCCAGCGTTACCCCGGCAATTAGTGACAGCCAAAGCAATACCTGGACTCAAATTGCGCTAGTCTCTGCTGGGACCGGGAAATGCATCCTTTACTATTGTAGCGCCCCATCAACCAGTGCATCCCATACTTTCACCGCAAGCGCCACCAATATCTTCGCCTTTCTCGCGGCGCAGGCATGGTCGGGGGCGAAATCAAGTGGCCCGCTAGACCAGCAAACTAGCAATGGTAGCGGTTCATCTGCGACCATCCAGCCGGGTTCTATTACGCCAAGCCAGAATAACTGTCTGGTCATAACCGCGATGAATGGAAGCATCGCGGGAACTATGTCGATTGATAGTTCTTTCAGCATCTCCGATCAAAAGGCGCTTGTTGGAAGCGTAAACTATACCGGGGCGATGGCAGATTTCGTCCAGGGAACTGCGGCGGCTATTAACCCCACCTGGACGAATAGCGGCGGCGCGTCATTCATAGATGCTGCGATAGCATCTTTTCTTCCCAGCACAGGGACCAATGTCAATCTCGTCGCCGCGGCCATTACGGCAGCAGACGCGGCGTTCACCCCGCAAGTCAGCGTTCCGCTTGCTGCCGGCGCAATCACGGCGGCAGCGGCGAATTTTACGATCAGCTTACCGGTCCAGAACATACCCCTGACCGCTGCGGCAATTACCGCACTTGCAGAACCGTTCTCGGTACATCTGACCCAGAATATCCCTCTTACGGGAGCTGCAATTACGGCAGCGGCTGGGTCATTCGGGTTGTCACCATCTGTTGTTCTATCCCCCGCCACCATCACAGCCAAGGCGGCGGCGTTCTTTGCGGAATCCACCATCCTTTCGGTTCCGCTCATCACGATCATGAATAACAAACCCATTCCAGTGTCCGGGGCGATGACGAACGCACCGGTCCCGATGACAGCCGCGATGACCTCGCAGGTTCCGCTCGCCGTCATCCTGAATAACAAAGGCATCCCGGTATCGGGAGCCATGAACAACAATCCAGTCGCAATGGAAGGGGCTTTCCCTTGACCACCATTACCGTCAATGAAGGCACATATGGCGTTGCGTGCGTGTTCAACACCGCATTCAATCTCAGTTCCTTCACGGTCCTTCAAATTGAATTTATCAAGCCGGACGGGACGATCGTCACCAAGACGGCGACCGCGCCCAATACCAATCTGGTGACGGCGCTGGGCACGTTCCTCGCCAATCAGTATGCCCAATATGTTTTCCTGAACGGTGATTTGAACCAGACGGGGGTTTGGCAGGCGCGGGTTCTCTATACCGATGCGACGCCCCAACACCTGATTTCCAATCTCAGCACCTTCACGGTGAATCCATGACCGTCACTACGCCGGGCGATATTGTCAGGCTCGTCTTGAAGGACACTGGCGTCTTAGGTGTTGGCCAAACAGCCAACGCCGAGGATACCAATGACTGTTTTGATACTCTGAACATCATGCTTGGGGAATGGGCCTCCAAGCGCTGGCTCATCTACCACCTTCAGGAATATTCCATCGTCTCCACGGGCGCGATTTCCTACACCATAGGGCCGGGCGGAAACATTGATACCGGCATTATGCAGAGGCCGGACAGGCTGGAAGATGGCAATTTCTTCCGCCAAATCGTTACGGCCTCCAGCCCTAATCAGATTGACTATCCGCTAAGTCTCTTGGCCAGCCGCGAAGATTATTCCCGCATCGGGCTCAAGCAGTTACTCACGATCCCGCAATATATCTTCTATGACCCAACCTATCCGCTGGGAACGATTTATCCCTGGCCGGTAATTCCGCAGACACAATATGAATTGCATGTTCTGGCCAAGGCGCAACTCACTCAGTTCGCCAATCTCGCAGACCCGATCAATCTTCCCAGCCAGTATTACGGGGCGCTTCGCTACAACTTAGCGGCCCGCGTTCGTGTCATGTATCAGCTTCCCGCCGATCCGCAGCTGATTGGATTGGCCGAGGATAGCCTCGACACCATCCGAAACATGAATGCCGCCGTTCCCCGCCTGCGTATGCCTGCGGGCCTCAATCAGGGGCGGAAGTACAATATTTTCGGTGACTACATTTACTGAATGACTTGACGGTGTTTGCGGGTCTGCACCGTCGAGCCCAATCCTTGCGACCCTGGAGATAACAATGGCCGCCATTCCTTCACAAATCCCCGGCTTCCGTCTTTTGGATGGCAGCCTGGTCAATTCGATTATCACCCCGGTCAATAACATGACTGGTAATGGTACCCCTCAGGCCGGCACCTTCACCGGCATGACGGTTGGTGGCACCTATAAGGGCATTCCCCAATTCCTGACCGCTGCCGGTGCCACTCAGGGCAATGCAACGGCTATCACTTCCTCGCTTGCGATTGTCAATGTGGCCACCACCGTTTCAACCCATGGCGTCAAGCTTCCGACCGCTGCCACGGGGTTGGAAGTGACAGTATGCGCGGCTGGCTCCTTCGGTGTGAAGGTCTATCCGGCCACCAATAACAGGATCGGCGCGGCCAATACCAATGTGGCCGACACAACCTTGGCGATCAACAAATCCAACTGCTATATCGCAGTGAGCGCGACGAAATGGGTCGTGCAGCGTGGGAATTGATTTACCCAAGATAGCCATTGATGAAGAAATCCCGGCTGGGACTATCATCAAGGGCTTTGAGTATATCGTTCCCAACTCCGATGAGGTTTGCCAAGCCCAGATCGCGGCAAATCTCAAGCGTGGTTATCCCGAGGCGCTTGACAGGCGGAAATTGACTGTCATCGCCAGCGGGCCGAGTGCCCAACAGGTTGATTTGCGTTCGATAAAGACACCCATCCTGGCCGTGAATGGCGCCCTTAGTCTGTTTCTCAAGACAGGTCTATGGCCGCGCTATTGGGCGTGCTGCGACTCCCAAGAGGTTGTGGCGGATTTCCTGCCCGACTATCCACCCTTCGGAACAACCTATCTGGTCGGCTCGAAATGCCACCCCAAGGTATTTGAGAAGCTGAAAGACCGGGACGTTCTGATCTGGCATCTCAAGGATCAGCCCATAGAAGGCAAAGCCAGAATATCCGTGGCCTCCTCCATCACCATTTGCGCCTCGTGGCTCATGTACCGGCTTGGCTATTCCGATTTCGACTATTGGGGCTGGGATGGCTGTTTCATGGATGGCAAGCATCATGTGGACAACGATGCCGACTGGTCATCCATCCAACGCCTCAATATCAACTATGGCGGCACGATCGAAGGCGATGACGTGATTGGCGGCAAGACATTCGAGACGACCAGAACTTGGGCCGCGGAGGCGCAAGGTGCGGAACAATTCTTCCAGCTCGCGGAATATTTCGACATGCAAGTGACAGTCAACGGTGGCGGCATGTTCGCGGCTGCGCGTGAGGCAATCCTGAAGTCATGACGCAGATCGCACTCGTTGAAGGCGCCTATCAGTCCCGCTCGCTGATCGCGGACGCACAGCAATGCGTCAATCTCTATACCGAAAAATGCCCCCCGGATTCGCCTTATCCCTATATCCATTATCCGACCCCCGGCCTTAATCTTCTGACCACATGCCCTGTCGTTGGTCCCGTGCGTGCCACCTACACCGCTTCGAATGGCTCTCTATTCGTTGTCGTATCCAACAGGGTTTATCTGGTTACGCAGTCCTATGGTTGGAATCTCTTAGGCCACATCAATAGCTATACCGGCTTTGTCTCTATCAAAGATAATTCGCTGTGCTGTGTGATCGTGGATGGGACACAGAAGGGCTTCGTCATTGATCTGGCAACGAATGCCTTCGGACAGATTTCCCTCACAAACTGGAATCCGGCCTCGCGGGTGGATTACCTCGATACCTATTTGATCTTCAGTATCGTCGCTTCCAACGAATTCTTTTTCAGCCTTGCCGAAGCCACCTATACGATGTTCACCAATGGGACGGCTTTCGATCCCCTGGACTTCGCGGCCAAGACGGGCGGCAATGACCTCATGGTCGGGGTCGCAGTCATGCACCGCGAACTATGGCTGATCGGGGCGGCAACCTCGGAAGTCTGGTTTGATGCCGGCGCGGCTGATTTTGCTTTCCAGGCGATGCCGGGGGCATTCGTGGAACATGGCTGTTCCTCGGTCGGCTCCATCGCCAAGTATGATCTGGCGCTTTACTGGCTGGGCCAGGATACCAGCGGAAACTCGGTTGTATTCGAGGGCGCGCAATACCGGGTCAGGAAGATTTCGACCGAGGCCATCGACAACGAAATCATGTCCTACCCGGTCAAGAATGATGCCCTCGGATTTATTTATCAGCAGCAGGGGCATGTGTTCTATGTGCTGGTTTTCCCCTCTCAGGATGTGACGTGGGTCTATGACCTGAAGGAAGGCCATTGGCACAAACGGGCATGGATGGACACGAACGGCAATCTCCATCGGTGGAGGGCCAACTGCGCGTGCGTGTTCAACAATCAGATCATCGTGGGCGATTACCAGAACGGCAATCTCTACAGCCTGGATCTGGACACATATCTCGATAACGGCCAGCCGATAGCCCGCATCCGATCCTTCCCCCATGTCGTGGCCGAGAATGACCGCATGATCCACCGCAATCTTATTGCCGCGATGGAAGTAGGCGATGAGATGGTGAATACCACGGCTGATACCTGTGCCGTATCGTTGCGATTTTCGGATACGGCGGGGCGGTCCTACGGCGATGCAATAGTGCAGAGCTTGGGTAATACTGGGCATTATAATACGTCCCTGCAGTGGAACAGGCTCGGGCTGGCGCGCGATCGGGTTTATGAGCTGTCATGGTCCGCACCCGTCAAGACCTCGCTCCAGGGCGTCTATCTTGACGCCATACGGTGCGCTTCTTGAGCAGTTCCGGCTCGCTACAGGGCTTCCCGCAGATCACGGCTCCGATAGCTTCGCCTGAGAACTTACAAATCACGCAGCCCTGGTATCAGTTGCTCATTGCCTTGTGGAGAAGGACGGGAGCGGCGCAGGGCTCATCGGTCAGCCCCACCGGAATGCTCATGGCGTTCGCCGCGGCAACGCTTCCCACGGGATGGCTAGTCTGTAACGGCGCCGCAGTAGATCGCACGATATATGCGGCATTGTTCACCGTCATTGGAACCACATGGGGCGCAGGAGATGGATCAAGCACATTTAATCTCCCCGATCTTCGGAACAGGTTTCTGGTCGGGGCCGGAAACTTCGCCTTCTCCACTCTCGGAGGCGCCACGAATTTCAGTCTGTCCGTCAGCCAACTCCCGTCCCACACCCACACCATCACAGATCCAGGCCACAATCATACCGATTTTGCGGCTAGCTCGACTAATACAACGGGAAGCGCAACCGGAGCAGTAACGACCGGGGGCACGACCGGGACTAATACGACTGGAATTACCATAAACAACACAGGTAACGGCGATCCGGTGAATTTTGTCCCGCCCTATGCCTCGATCATCTTCGGGATCAAGACTTGAGGCAGAATTTCATTGTCTACGCTTTGCCCCGTTCACGTACCTTCTGGCTTTCCAATTTCCTAAGTTATGGCGGCTGGTCCTGCTGGCATGAGCAGGCAATTTACATGCGGCAAATTGAGGATATTCAGACAATCCTCGCATGGCCAAGGATCGGGACCGTTGAAACCGCCATGGCGCAGGGTTGGCGGCTGTTTCATCACTATAACCCCGATGTGACTGTTGCAGTAATCCGAAGGCCCACAAGCGAAGTTGTTCAGAGCATGTTGGCAATAGACCTCAAGGGATATGCCACTTACGACAAAGAACGGCTTTCCAAGGTCATGGCCTACGGCAATCGGATGCTGGACGAGATTTGCCAGGAAATGCCCGGGGCTCTTGTTCTGGATTATGCCGATTTGGGAACAGAGCAAGGATGCAGGGCCATCTTTGAGCACTGCCTACCATTCCAGTTCGACCGCGATTGGTGGCTGAAGCTCAAAGACCGGAATCTGCAAGTCAATGTGGCGGAGCATATTCGCTACTACCACGAAAATAGACCCGAGATTGAAGCGTTCAAAAAGACCTGCTGGAGAGAATTAAGGCATCTCCGCCAGGCCGGTAAAATCCGCAAAGGAATGAATCAGAAATGCCAAGTATCTCTGTCCCCACAGCCATTCTAGGCGCTGCCGCTGTTGGAACGGCGGGTTCACTCATAGGATCAAGCCAACAGGCCGGCGCGGCAAACAACGCGACCAACGCCCAGCTTGGGATTTATAACCAGAATCAGCAGCTTTTGAACCCTTACGTCCAGAAGGGGCTGGGGGCCTATGACACGTTGAACGGACTACTTGGTGTGGGCGGCAATAGCGCCACCATGCAGAGTAACTTAGAGAACCTTCCCGGCTATCAGTTCACGTTGGGGCAGGGGCTAAAATCCGTTCAGAATGGCGTTACGGCTCGGGGCCTTGGTGTATCCGGTGCGGCACTCAAGGGCGCGGCCAATTATGCAACGGGGCTCGCTGACTCCAATTGGCAGAATTACGCCAATGCGCTCCAGAACTCGGCCAACACGGGATACGGCGCAGGCGCAGCGATTGCCGGGGTGGGAGCAAATACCGGCGCGAACGTGGCCAATTCCACGATAGCGGCTGGCAATGCGGCCGCTGCGGGTACGCTTGGCGCCACCAATTCCATAGCCAATTCGCTTCCGCTCTATGCCTTCCTGAATAGTGGGGCGGGCGGTGGCGGGTCGGCCAGTACCGGCTTCGACTATAACTTGGCGAGTATCCCCTGATGGCTGATGTTGATACTTCCGCCTATCCCAAAGCGCAGAATCCGCTCGATACTCTCTCGGGCTTTGCGCGCCTGCAAAATGTCCTGAACCAGAATAAATTGTTCCAGCAGGAATATAACTCCAAGCTTGGCCTGAGCCAGCTTTATAAGGATGTGTTTGATCCCAACACAGGTCAGATGGACCCCTCAAAAATTCCTGCGGCACTCGCAGGACCAAACGGGGCAAACGTCACGCTCGGCCTGCCGGAAGCCTATCGCCAGTCCCAGGAAGCCCAGCAGCGCAACATCAGCATCGACACGGCAAAGCTGGATAACGTGCGCCAGCATTTGAATGCCACTGCGGCTTATCTCGCTCCTCTCACAGCACCCGGAGCAAATCCAACATCCTCTGATGTAGTGGAGAAACTGGCCCATGCTCAGTCCCTCGGGCTTTTGACGCCTCAGAAGGCCGCAGAAGTCTATTCCACATTGCCCCGGGACAGTTCCGGCCAGATTGATGAAAGCAAGATCCCGGCAGCGATCCGACAATTCGAGGCCCAGGTCATGCAGCAAAAGGATGCGCTGGACGCATTCTATCCGCCTCCCGTGGTCAACCAGAACCCGGGTGGATCGCAGACGCCCATGCGGTTTCCCCAATTCGGAACACCATCCGCCGCAGGCCCAACCATCCAGGCCGCGCCCAGCCCCACACAGCAATATGTGGATCAACATGGCAAGCCGCATTATTTCGGCAATGTCCAAGGCGGCAATCCATACGCGGACGAATACGCGCGCCGCGCTGGAGGCGTCCCATCACCGCAAAGCCCGGTTGCCCCCGGAGGCAATATTGCGGGCGTTCCTGCCGGTTTGTCCCCATCCGAATCCGCGGCACTCCAGGGCCAGGGCCAAGCCTCCATTGAGCAGGCCAGTGCCTTGCAGAAGCGTGCCGATGCGGTGCCGACCAATAAGGCATCCCTCGCCAATCTGGATTCACTCCTGTCTCAGTTCACACCGGGGCCGGGCGCGAAGTGGTCAAATCAGGCGCTCGCTGCCGGGAATCGCGTTCTGCAATCCTTCGGCCTCAAGGGTGTTGGTGCTGATAGTGTTGCAGCACAGGAAGAATTCACCAAGCAGGCACTTCAGGTGGCACAGGTGCAGTTCAATGCCTTAGGTGGGACTGGTGCCAATGCCCAGCTTGAATCCGTCACCCATACCAGCCCGAACGAATCCCTCTCCAAACTCGGCAACAAGGGCATTATCTCGCTCTTACAGGGCAATGAGGACGCCATTCAGGCCAAGAATGCGGCCTGGCAGAAATATCAGGCTCAGAATGGCCCGCAGTCCTACGGCGCATTCCAGACCGAGTTCAATCAGCATTTCGATCCACGCGTATTCCAGTTCCAATATCTAAACCGCGAGGAACAAAAGAAGCTGATTTCCGGCATGTCCCAGTCGGAAAAGAACCGGCTGCATGATGATGCGGTTTATGCACGCGAACAGGGCTTGATCGGTGGCTGACGACTGGCAATCCGATCCGGCTGGTTATCTGGGCAATATCCTCGGGGCGCCCGTCCAGATCACATCGGGGCTCAGATCACAGCAGAAGAATGCCCAAGTCGGCGGCGTTCCAAATTCGGCGCATCTCAGCGGGCAAGCCTTCGATTTCGTACCCAAGGGCATGGATACCAAGACCGCCGCAGCCAAATTGGCACAAAGCGGCATCCCATTCGATCAAATTGAAGATGGCGGTGATCATGTTCACATCTCATTTGCACCGGCAAACCGTAAACAGGTCATAAGCGTGGCAAACGTATCGGACGACGATCTTCTGAACTCTCTGTCTGGGCCGCAGTCCAAGCCCCAAGCCAATGTGTCCGATGATGAGCTATTGGGGGCTGTGGGGAGCAGCAAGGCGCCCGCGCCCACCATTGGTACATCAGTCAGGCCGGGGAGCAATGTCATTGAGGGCGCCCCTTTCGGCTTCAATGATGAAGTTACGGCACACGTTCCCTTTGCCAAGGATTTTATGGCGGGCAGCCTTTCCTTATTGGATGCCGCCGCAGATAAAATCCAGGGCAAAAATGGCAAATCAATAAGCCAAGGCTATCAGGACTACATGAAGTCCCTGAATGCTAAGCAGGCTGAATATGAGAAGAATAATCCCGTTTGGAGTGACATTGCCGAAGGGCTCGGGATTATGGCTTCCGGCTCTCCGGTTAAATCTGCCGCTTCTGCGATCACCCCAACCCTTCGCGGCCTCATGGCACAGGGAGCCAAGACGGGCGGTACGCTGGGGGCGATATTCGGGGCTGGCACGCCAACAGAAGGTGAGGGGCCGCAGACCATCCAGGGCCGCGCTGCGAATACGGCATTGGGCGCAGCAACCGGATTTGGCCTTGGGGGGGCGCTACCGCCTCTAGCATTGGGCGGCGCGGCGGTTGGGAAATATGTCGGCGCAGGCGCGAATAGGCTATTTTCTTCGCTAATCCCGTCCGAGGATGCCGTTGCCGCCAAAAGAGCGAAGGCGGTCATAGACAAGTTCTCTGGTGGCAATATCAATCCCAACCCGGCCCAGCTCGTTCCTGGATCAAATCCGACCCTTCCTGAAAGCGTTCAGAATGCGGGGGTATCTGCCCTATATCGGACATTGCGTGACCTCAACCCAAATTCTCCGCTGGTACAGCGCGAGACTGAAAATCACCTTGCTCGTGCCGCACATTATGAATCGGTGGCCGGTAGCGCCGACGATATAGAGAAATTGGAAGAAGCGCGGGGCAACGACGCCGCCGCCGCAAGAGCAAAAGTATTCGGCCAGCCGTTAGGCGCCAATCTGGCCCCCGGCCTTCATGCGGCACAGAACCCGGTCGATATGGCGCCCGTGAATGACGTTATATCTGACATTGCGAATGGCCCAGACCGGACGCGGCCCGCAGTGGTTTCGGCAATTTCGGACGTTAAAAAGTCAATGGTGAATGCGGACGGTACACCCATCACCGATTCCGAGACGCTTTATCAGAGCGTCCGCAAGGGCATCAATGACCTCATCAGCGGCAAGGATCTGACGAAAGGATACGGCGCAACTGCAGCATCCCAACTCATTAAGATCCGTGATGCGCTGGACGACGCCATCGAAACCAAGGCGCCGGGGTTCAAGCAATATCTTTCGGACTATGAGCAGGCATCCGGCCCAATCGACGCGCTGAAATTCCTGCAAAGCCAAAACCTCACAGACGCGAGCGGCAAGATCACGCTTGCCAAAGTGCAAGGGGCACTGAACCGCCTTGAGGCGCAACAAGCCGCGCCCGGCGTCAAACTCGGAAAGGCCGTCACTGATCAACAGAAGGCCGCGCTGGAATCAATCCGTGATGACCTCTTGCGCGCCCAGAACACTTCTCTGGGAAAATCCATCGGCTCCAACACATTTCAAAACGCGGTGGCCGGGAATAAAACCGGGCTGACGAGTTTCCTGCCCAATTGGGTCAATGGGCTGATCCCAGAAGGTCTTGGCGGGATCATGGGAGGCGGGGCTGGGTATGCGCTTGGTGGTCCGCAAGGTGCGGAGATTGGTGGCCTTATCGGGGATCGTATCGGTGCCGCTGTTGGCGGAGCCCGGGCAGCAAGAAACGCCCGAATCAATGCGCTGACCCAATCACGGCTTGAGGATATAATGCTGAATCCCGGGCATTACGCCAATCCGCCGCCGCCCATCACTTCAGCCGCAACGATCCCGAACTTGCGGCAGTTGCTTACTGCGAAGCGCCCCGGGATCGGTCAGGCGACCCTCAATCACTTGCTGATCGGTAGCCTCGCCAATCCGAATAACAGGTAGCCGCTTCTCGGCTTCTTCATCCCATCCGCGCTGAAAGCCCCACGAAAAGGCTTTCCAGACCACAACCCCCACGAAAAGCCAAAGCATTTCCATGACCGGCTCCAACCTGCCGAACGCAAAAGCACAGTTTATAGACCAGAACGGCAAGCCTCTAGTGGGCGGCCAAGTCTATTTCTATCAGGTTAATACCCTGATCCCAAAGGATACTTACCAAGACCCGGCCCAGACCATCCTCAATACCAACCCGGTCATGCTGGATTCCAGTGGGCAGGGGGTCATTTTCGGGTCGGGAAGCTACCGTCAGGTTGTACAGGATTCAGCCGGGAATACGCTTTGGGACAATACGATCTCCCTGGCCAACCAGACGGCCTTTGGAACCCTCACCAGCATTGCTTCGCTTTCCACAACTGACCTCGGCTCCATCGCCACAAACAATGCCCTGATTACTGGAACCAATGCGATCACCAGTTTTGGCTCAAGCGCCAGCCTCGCCAATCCGATCTATCTGATCCAGTTCAATGGCGCTCTGACGCTTACCTATAATGCCACATCCCTAATCCTTCCTGGCGCTGCCAATATCACGACTGCGCCAGGCGATGCCGCTCTGATCGAGTTCATAAACGCTGCCGGCTACTGGCAAGTCCTCGCCTATTTCCCCGCATCAGTTAGTGGTCTTGGAACGGCAGCAACCCACAACACCGGAACAAGCGGCGCAAATGTTCCTCTATTGAACGGCAATAATGTTTGGTCAGGAACAGCGGAATTTCAGAGCCAAACCTTCGGCGATGAAAAAACTCTGACTGTTACCTCTAATGCTTCCACTCCCGACTTCTCGACGGGCAATTATTTCACGGCCGGGATCAGTGCGAATTATACCTTAAACAATCCCATCAATGGCCAGCCGGGGCAATCCGGTCTTTTCCGCATCGCTCAATCCGGCTCAAGTCTCACCATCACATGGGGCAGTCATTACAAGGCCGCGGGCGGTATCTCTACTGTCAATCTTAGCGGCGTCGGCGGCATAGATTATTTCGCCTACTATTATCACAGCTCTACCGAAATCGTCATTACGCCCCTGCTCAACGTCTCATGATTACAGGTCTCTGTTCGCTTCTCAACGCAGGGCCTAAATCAGTCGGCGGTTTACAAGTCAATGCCCACCCGGCACTGATCGAGACAACCGGAAACGGCTCGCTCACTTCGGGGTCATTCACCGCTGCGCATATCGGGGGAACGGCCGCCTTCACTTATGCATGGTCGGTTGTGCATGGCGATCCGACTATCACAATCACAACTCCGACAAGTCAAACCACCACCACGAAGGCAACTGTTGGGAACGGCGATTTCAAGCAGGCAATCTTGGCCTGCACCATCCACGACAATGGCGGTCTGGTCATAACCACCAATCAAGTCACCACTCAATTCGAGTTCTCCTGATGGCAATTGGCATCATCCCGAACGCGCAGAACCAGTTCATTGATGAGAACGGCGCCCCGCTCGTCGGCGGCTCCGTCTATATGTATGTGCCGAATTCTCTGGTTCCGAAAGACACATGGCAGGATATAAACCTGTCAATCCTCAATACCAATCCGATCATTCTGGATGCGCGCGGCCAGTGCAATATATGGGGTAATGGACAGTACAGACAGAGAGTCTTTGATTCCCTCGGGAACCTGATCTGGGACCAGAATACCGAAACACCACCCGATGTTTCGTTCCCATCCTTCCTCGTCGCGGAATGCACGGTGGATGGCGACGGCTCAACACCGGGAACAGGCATCTGTGCAGATAGCTATGTTCCGGTCGCCTGCACGATTGTCAGCGCGGTTCTGCAATCAACGCTTACTGGCAGCATTTCAATGGACGTATGGGCGGCCCCGTTCGTCGCCAATTCCCCGCCAACGGTCGCCAATTCCATTGTGGCCTCTGATCCGCCCGTACTCGTTTCTTCACAATCCTCCATTGATAGTGTGCTGACTGGCTGGAACACCAGCCTCGCAGCGGGAACCGCTCTCAGGTTCAATATCAATTCAATTAGCACTCTCACCCGTGTCACGCTCAGTCTGGTTGCGACCATCCCGTGACGTTCCAGACCAAGATACAAGCCCTAATCAGCACACACACGCAAAATTCCGGCTCCGGGCGCCAAGCCGCTGCCGATTGGGTGAATATGGCCAACTGGCAGACCGGCCCATCCACGGGCGGCGTGTCGGGGAACTTTCTCGTAAATATGAATATGCTCACCGGGGCCGAAACCGGATTTGAGAACCAGACAACTTATTCCGCAGCCACGGAATTTCCGGCAGCAATAGACGCTAACGGGGTTTATATCGCGCAAGGCACACTCAACATTGTGCAGATAAACCCCAGCACATTTGCTGAAATTCAGAATTTCAACACCGGGCTTTCGGTTGATTTGGGATCAATCGCGCCGATCACGGCAACAAATGGCTCGCACTGGCTTTTGATCGCCGGCGAGCCGGGGGCAACAGAAGTATTTACTTGCATAAATACTGATACCAACCCGATGACGAGCTGGAGCCTCGGGACGGTTGCCTACAGCAATACCGGCGCTGATGCCTGCGCCGGACTGCCGAATACCGGTATCGGTTATCTCATGTCCGGTGGCACCAGCATCAAGCTATTCAAAATAAGCGTGAACATATCACCTAGCGAATCCCTTCTTGCTACCCATGCCGCAACCGATTTCGACACGGGATGGAGTACGGCGACAAATAAGGGAATTTGTCTGGATCAGACAGACGGCAATGTTCTGGCGTTCGTGGCCGGGAATACCTCGCCAGTCAGCTACATGATCAAGTTCAATGCCACGACCGGGGCAATAATCTGGAAAGTGTCCATTCCGACAACCAACGCAATCGGCGGCTTTAATATCAATCAAAGCCTCATTAAGTCTCAGCAGTTCGTCATTCTGGGAAACCCATTGGGCGTTACGACCGCCTATATCATCAATACAGGCACCGGCACGATAACAAGCAGTTTCACAACCGGATTAAGCGGCGTCCTGATATTTGGATCGCAAGCCTATAACGATCAGATTGGCGCAAATGTCGGGGAATGGTCGGCGTCAACCGGGGGTGCTAATGAGCCCGTCGCGTTAAATTCAACTCCTTCAAGCTTCAACGGCTGGGGATTGCTTTATCTTGTTCAGCCAAGCAACCCGCCTCCGGCATCCGGCACACATGCATCCTATATCAGAGTGTGGGGGCACATGACCTCATGAGCCGGATCATTAATTCAGCCGGGCTCGCACTCATCAAGGAATATGAGGGCTGCAAGCTTGAGGCTTATCAGGATGGGAATGGAGTATGGACCATTGGTTTCGGCCATACCGCGGGCGTCAAGGAGGGCGATACATGCTCGCAGGAACAGGCCGATGCGTTTCTTGAGCAGGATCTGATCGCAACCGAATTGTCCGTTTCCAGTCTGGTCAAGGTTCCTCTCACAGACAATCAATTTGCAGCCCTTGTGTCATTTACATTCAACGAGGGCACCGGACGGCTCGCGGATTCCACGCTTCTGAAGAAATTGAATGAGGGCGGTTATCCGGTCGTTCCCGCTTATCTCAAGGCATGGGTATTTGTAAACCACCAACTCAGCCAGGGCTTGGTGAGGCGCCGTGCCGCCGAGGCCGCGTTATGGAGCATGGGATGAATATAAAGCCCGTTCCCAATTGGCGTGACTCTTGGCGTTGGCTTTCCGTCCAACTCTCCATCATCGGAGTTGCCCTGGAGGGCGCAATCGTCACTTTCCCGGCAATACACGATTGGCTTGGAGAAAGGATCTCGCACTGTGTCGGCATTCTTATTCTGGCTGGCGTTGTGGCCGGTCGCCTCAAGGATCAAACCAAACAGGAGAAGTGATATGGGAACTGTAATGGATTTTGCGAAGGCCGCATGGGCTAAGATCGTAGTTTCCTCGAAAGACCCGGCATTCTGGACGGGTGCCCTGATCGCCTTCATCATCGGCAAATTGCTCTGAGCTATGGGCTTCCTGACCAGCTTATTCGGTGGCTTTGGTGGATATGCGGTCGCCGCGCTGCTCGCCGCTATCTTCTCAGGTGCCGGCGTAGGCTGGATAGTCCATGAGATAGATCAGGGCTCATATCAAAGGCTCGTTGCGTCCGATGCAAAAGCACAAGTCGCCGCAGTCGAAACCGCCAGGGATCTTCAATCCAAGGGCGACGCTGTTGCCCTCGCCATGGCGCTTCGGGAAGCCAAGGCACAACAGCAGATTGTCACCCAGACCGTTACAGTCACCAAGGAGATACCCGTCTATGTCACAACCAAGGCAGACGCTATTAGCTGCATTCCTGTTTCTCTTGAGCGGCTGCTCAGAGCCGCAGCCGAAGGTAATAGTGCAGGCTCCCTCAGTCTCGCCTCCGGCCAATCTGATGACTCCTGCTCAGACGTATCCGCTTCCGAGATGGCCGGTTGGTTCACGCAGTATGCTGGCGCAGCCCGCGCCAACGCCCAACAACTGAATGATCTAGAGGCTACAATCAAGGCGTGGCCATAATGACTCATCAGGATCATTCTTCCGTGAAGGGCCTCGCAGATATGCTCTCACTACTCATTGCGGGTGGGACATTGGCCTCGATATTGCCGCCACTCGCCGCAGTACTCTCCATAATTTGGACACTAATAAGAATATTTGAAACACGAACCGTTCAACGGTGGTTGAACAAAAGGTAAGCCTTCATGTCATCAACAGGAACAACGGTAACGACAGTAACCCCCCTCATGGTGCTTTCTGAATTGCAATCGGAAGCGGCCATAATTGATGCAGAACTCAAGGCGCAAATCACGTTATTGCTAGAGCCAAATTGCATTCCTGATCTACAGATCAGGCAGCAGGCCAATTCGATCCTTGTGGCCGCAGTGACGGCTTATATTGCGTCACAGATTTCTGCAACGACAACGACGACCACCACAACAACCGCTCCGGCGCCCGCACCAACGCCAACTGTAGCGTCCGCGCCGACACCAGCCACATTCAAGCCGGCAAGCCAAACACCAAATGACATTTACACAAGCGCCGCGACTTTGGCGATCACCGACACATTGAGCCGAAACATCATTTGCACGGGCTCAACTGCAACTCATGTCACTAGCTTCAAGGCTTCCAATGTCTGGGTCGCTCTGCCGGACACCCCGGACGGTGGCAAGGTTTGGCAGGATCAGCACTCGGACGGGCAAACGCTTACGCTTTATTTTTGCGCACCGGGAATCGGCAACACGCCATGAGGGAATGGCAATGGTGCAAGGATTGCCCAACGATCATCACTGGCATTCTTCGCAATCGCGTGCGCTGTAAGTCATGCCAGGCCAAGCGCAGGGCAAGAATGAAATACAGAACCGATAAGATATACCGCCTGAGACGAAAGTTGCGTTTGCGTGAAGCTGCATGACAAATCGCGGAACGCCTGACGATGTTCTATTACACATGCTCGAAGTCTATAAGAACTTCAGCAATAATCAGGTCCAGGCGGCTAACTATCTAGGGCTTGATCGGCGCACATTCGGCCATCGCCTGAGGGCAGCCCAGCTTAAACTTGAACGGGGAGAGTTACGGGCAGAAAAGCCCTTCGAGATTCCGCGCCTCCCCGATGGATCGCCCGATGCGGAAGAACTACTGGAACGTCGCAAGAAGGATTTTGAGCGGACCAGAGCTGCCAAGGTTGCGCGCAAGCTCATTCCCATTACTGTCAAGGCAGACGGGCCTATCGGGATAGTCCATTTTGGCGATCCTCATGTGGACGATGATGGCACCGACATTGGGCTTCTGGAATCTCATGTTCGTATCATCAACAAGACGGAGGGCCTATTCGGCGCCAATCTAGGCGATCTCCAGAACAATTGGGTGGGAAGGCTCGCACGCCTTTATGGCGAACAATCAACAAGCCACGCCGATGCGTGGGTTCTGACCGAATGGCTAGTCAAGGCAGTTCAGTGGCTATATCTCGTCGGGGGAAACCATGACGCCTGGAGTGGGGTTGGCGATCCGCTCAAGTGGATAGCGGCACAGTCCAATAATCCCCTCGAATACCATGGATGCAGGCTCAATCTGCAATTTCCGAACGTCAAACAAATTCGCATAAACGCGCGCCATGACTTCGCCGGCCATTCCATGTGGAACCCGGCCCACGGCCCCATGAAAGCCGCGCAAGGGGGCTGGCGGGACCACATCCTTACTTGCGGCCACAAGCATGTATCGTTTGTCGGAGGGCCGCTCAAAGATCCTGCGAGCGGCCTTCTTACATGGACGATACGCTGCGCGGGCTATAAGACCTTTGACCGCTACGCGGAAGAACGCGGCCTGCCGGACCAGAACGCATTCCCGGCGTGTGTGACCATCATTGATCCACAATTCGCTGATGATGATCCGCGCCTTATCACGGTAATACCAGACGTTGAGGAAGGCGCTGCATTCCTGAAATTCAAACGCAAGAGGGCGGCATGATCTGGCTTCTGCTCGTTGTGTTCTTCACGGCTGACGGCGTGAAGGTTCAGGTAAAGACGGAACCAACGCTTCAGGGCTGTCAGACTGACGTTGCAGAAATCAAAGGATCTCTAAACGGCCCAATGCCGGAAGGAATCTATGGTGTAGGTCTTAAATGCGACGGCCCGATACCCGATCCAACCATCCGAATGAATGACGCCAACAAATGAAAAACGAACGCTGGCCCGCAACGATCGTCACCCATCTGCACAAGGGCAGGGCATGGAATTGCAAGATCGACTTTCATCCTGAGACGGGAAAGCCGCATGGCTTCTACATCTACCGGGGCGACCGCAGCAAGGATGAGGAAATAGATGATATCCTTGACGAGATAAGCCGGAAGGCATCGAGGGCCATGCAGGGACGCTGGCCATGAGCGAGATCGACGCCACGCTTGAGGAACGCAACAAGACGCATGGCGACTTTCTGGATGACGCATCCTTGGCCCAGCATCTCAAGAGAGTGATACACCGCCACAAGGGTTGGGAGCGATTGGGGCCGGATCAGCAGGAAGCCCTAGACCATATCTCCACCAAGATTTCCCGTATCCTGAACGGCAATCCAAACCACTTCGATAGCTGGCACGATATAGCAGGGTATGCCCAGCTAGTGGCAAAGCGGCTTGCCAAATGACGCTGAAGCTCCATCCCGATCTGTTGGCTGCTGGGTATGAATATCTGAGGCAAAGCACGCCGTTCCGGGGATGGGGATTGCCTGAAGCTGATGATATAGGTTTCGGCGTCGTGAAAGACACCACTATGTTCGCAGATTTCATGGTAGTCGATGGTATTCCGATGATTCGGGTCAGCGAGAGAATGCACGGGCATACGACCACGCTACTGCAAACCATAGCCCATGAAATTATCCATCTTCACCAGCACCTAAAGAAACTGGACACTGGCGGGGAACATAACGCTGACTTCTGGCGTAGGGCTAAGAGGATTTGCGCGGCCCACGGATTTGACCCGCTCAACTTCTGAGCCATCCCATCCTCTACAGCTTATTGGTGCGGGGCGTTTCGCCGCTTCTTCCAGTGCAGCGTTGCGGGCGGTGATTGCATCCTCCCGGGCTTTGATTAAGGCGCTTATGAGCCTTGCCCGTTCTTCTCTCCCCTCTAATTGCTGCTCGATGAGAGACGCGGCGCTGTCAGCAATCCGAATGAACGGCCAGTATTTTGTTTCCTCAATGCCAGACAAGCCGCGATAGTCAGCGGTGGAATCTCCGCGCGCCTTGTAATCAAGGGTACGCTTCATCTGTTGGGAGTTGAGGAAGTTGATATAGTCCGTCGCCTCCTTCGTTAGAAAAGCCTTCAGCGTTTTCAACTCCGCCACCAGTTCTCTTGGGTCTGTCATGGGGTCGCTCATTGAGTTTGATAATCGTCATCGAATGTCAGGCCCGGCAACGCGCGATGCGCCCGTTCCCAAACAGTATGATCGCAGCCTTCGATCCCTTTGCAGATGGGACATGGGAGCCACGGATAGCCCGGCAGCGTCTTAAGCGGCATTGCCTCTGTCATCTCACCTCGCGCGGGCATGAGGGCTCCAAATTAATGTGCTGCCGCAATGGCGCGGCCAATGACTTCCGCCATGTGCGGCGGGTTGCTGTCTCCAAGGGCTTCGATCATTCCTCGGCGTGCCCTGCTTCGAGCGCCACGGTCGAACTCGCCGGCAGTCCGAGCATCCACCGGTAAAGCTGCGAGCTGATCCGGGTCCCAATCACCTCTGGCATCTGCTGCCCTCTTGACTGCTTCAATCGCTGATGGGAGCGCAGACCTGGCGACCTCCAGTCGCGGCAAGCTGGTGCTGGCAACAAGGTACACTCGCCTGCGAAGATAAGGCGCACCAACGTCGCAAGCGCCGAACTCAAATTTGGCGACGTGGCGGCCAGTCTGGGAAAGGCTGACAGCGACCTCTTTTTCCCATTCTGCGTTTCCAGGGGGCTGCTC
>Ga0318563_10000065_pt1 | contig 40273 bp, 31 predicted proteins | sample GRESIP066b5f19_FD_203689 | JGI IMG/M metagenome (GOLD analysis project Ga0318563, IMG submission 203689) | Tropical soil microbial communities from Luquillo Experimental Forest, Puerto Rico - GRE.SIPMG.066b5f19 | ecosystem: Environmental > Terrestrial > Soil > Tropical forest > Bulk soil... | reverse complement strand
CCTTTACGGTAATCTGTTTTTGGGATCCCACCTGCAGTCATTGCAAGGAAACCGTTCCGAAAGTAGACTCGATCTTTCAGGCTAAGTGGAAACAGCAGGGTGTCAGGCTGGTTGGCGTGATGGTGGACGGAGGAAAAGAGGCCTGGCTGAATTTCATCCGGGATCACAATTTGAAGGATTGGGTGCACGTTTACCAGACACCCTCGCAGCATGATACAGAGGAGGCATCTGGTAAACCGGGTTACCGGCAACTCTATGATGTCTACCAGACGCCTATGCTGTACCTGCTTGACAAAGACAAACGAATTATAGCCAAAAAGCTTACATACCAGCAATTTGACGAGGTGATCAACCTCAAACTGAAAAACGTAAAATCCAATTGATATGAAGGAAATGGTGGTTCAATGCCGGATTGCCCTGGTGCTCCTGTTTTCTTGCATTTTGTATTCTCGCGGTTTTACCCAGCCAATTCTGACCTATGATGCATCCAGTATCAGTAAGGATGAATTTCTGAACGCTTATCGAAAAAACAACACCGCGTCCAGGACGACAGCGAAAAGTTACCGGGACTACCTTGAATTATATATAAGGTATAAACTCAAAGTAAAGGCTGCCTATGATCTCCGGATGGATACGCTGCCCAGCCAGGTTGCGGAGCTCCAGAATTTCCGAAACCAGATGGTGGAACCTTACATGCATGATGAAGCGAGCCTGGAGAAACTGGTCCACCAGACCTTTCTGCGCAGCCAAAAGGACATTCATCTGGCCCATATTTTTATTGCAGCACCCGCCACGGCCCTTCCGGCAGATACCCTTAAGGCATTCAATAAAGCCAGGGAGGCTTTTGCAGCTTTGCAAAAGGGCAGCGAATTTGGGGAGGTTGCCATTGAATACTCAGACGACCCTTATGTCAAAAATAATCGAGGGGACATGGGGTATATTACCGTTTTCAGTTTGCCATACGATCTGGAGACCCTGGCCTATGGGACGCCCCTGGGAAAATTCTCCAGGGTTTACCGCAGCCGGGGAGGATACCATATTTTCAAAAACCTGGGTGAAAGAAAGGGTTTGGGAAAGGTAAGGGTAGCGCAAATCCTGCTGGCTTACCCACAGAATGCCACCGACCAGGCCAAATCGGAAACCGGCAAGAGGGCAGATTCCATCTATGCGGTTATCCTCAAGGGTGAGAATTTTGGAGAGCTGGCGCGCAAATTCAGCGGGGACAATCTCTCCTACCAGATCGGCGGAGAAATCCCTGAATTCGGGGTGGGGAAATATGAACCCGGATTTGAAAAAGCTGCCTTTGCCCTGGGCAGGGACGGTGAGATCGGCGCCCCCTACGCGAGTGCCTTTGGATACCACATCATCAAGAGACTGGGCCGCAAACCTGTTCCGTCAGCGGCTGATAAGGCTACCCTGGATGCCCTCCGGCAACAGGTCATGAATGACCCGCGAATCGAAATTGCGCGCAAGGAAATGCTGCAAAGGATTCTGAAGACCACCCGGTTCAGGCAGAACAGCAACCTTTCCGAAAGTCAGCTCTGGGCCTACACCGACAGCATTGTACAGCATAAGCCACCTCCGCGCATCCCCGGTCTGAATGACAGCACCGTCCTGTTTTATTTTGATGCAAAGGCATTCTTTGTAAAGGACTGGATTGATTACCGCAAGTCGGTCAGGAATGTCCCTGGAGCCGGGCCCGTCAGGTCCAACAAGGAGCTTTTTGAGAGGTACCGGGAAAATGTAGCTTATGACTATTACCGTAACCATCTGGAGTACTACAATAAGGAATTTGCTGCCCAGTTAAAAGAATTCAGGGAAGGGAATCTCCTGTTTGAGATCATGCAACGCAAAGTATGGGACAAAGCTTCAGCAGATTCAGCAGGGTTGGAGAGCTATTATAAAGCCCATGGCGGCAAATACTGGTGGGCTCCCAGCGCAGATGCCATGGTCTTTACCTTCAGCACCGAAAAAGCAGCTGGAGAAATCACAAGGAAAATCAGGGCAAATCCGTCTGCCTGGAGAAAGATCCTCGACAGTTCGGGAAACCAGGCCCAGGCCGATTCCGGAAGGTTTGAGCTCTCCCAGCTTCCCAAAGCGGAAACAGGCAGCCTGCAGCCGGGCATGTTCAGTTCCAGAGTGAAGAATCCTGCAGACAATACGGTAACGGCAGCCTATATCCTAAAGATATATCCGGAACGCGAGCCTCGTAGTTACACCGATGCCCGGGGGCTTGTCATCAACGATTACCAGAATTATCTGGAGGATTCCTGGATTTCGGAATTGAAGAAAAAATACCCGGTGAAAATAAATGAAACGGTCTTTAACAATTTACCGAAGTAGTATTTTGCTGGGATTTGGCGGGAAACAGAATGCCGTCCAGGAGATCGAGAATCCTCACATCTTCACCCATGTCAAATTTCCGGGCCAGGAATTTATCCGATTTTGCCAGCACGTCAAAATCTTCCACGGTGAGCGTTTTGGGATTGCTCCCGCCTCTTGACCAGTCTATATAATAAAAGTTGTTATTTTCTACACTGGACCTGAAATCGGAGTTCATGATGAGGGTCGGTATCAGGAATTCGTCGGGTCCCCAGGTAAACTTGGTGAACTGCCGGAGCTTCCGGTTGGAATTAATAAATACCAGGACATACCTGGCGCAATCTGTCGTCAGGGTCATACACATGGCCCTAGGTCCCCCGTATAACTCATAGGGAAGGGGAAATTTTCGGTCGGGCATGATCAGATTCAGGAGGTATTGCAGGCGGTACCTGCCTTTAAAATCATAATTGGTGAAATGGTACTTGGTGACCCTGGTAATGGCTTCTTTCCACCAGGCACCTTGCGGATCTTCGTAACAAATAAAATTTTTGCCCTTGTTGTTTTCCAGGAAGGAATAGATTTCTGAAACGGGCTTGATCGGATAATCCTGACCGCTCATCACACTGATATAGTCATAGTTGATCCCTGAATCCAGAATTTCCCTGAAGGAATTCAGCAGTGCATCCACGAAACTGTAGGAAGCCCATCTTACCTTGACCCTCTTGGAGATAAAATGTACCTGCCCGAGGCTATCCAGGTGGGAAAACTCCTTCATCCGGGTTTTCTTGTCAAGGTGTATGTAAAAATGAAATGCTGTGTGCTCAAACTTCTTAAGCAGTCTTTCAATTTGCAGCGGATCCTTGTGAGCCATGATCAGAAAGGCAATGCGCATAATACAAAGGTCTGGTGATGAAATACTATCGACACGGTATCATTGCGACCAGCATACAGCTTCAGTAGGAAGAATTCTTTAGAAAAAGGGTGACCTATGGCCAATTTTTCAGAGGGATCGCATAGCTAGAAACAGCAAAATTAATGCCGGAACATCATAATTTAACACAGTACGGTATTAAATGTTCATTAGCTGCCTCCCGGGCTTGTTACTGCCTATATATTTTTTGATTGAATATGTTTTCCGGATGCCTACGCCGGTTGCATTATCATCCAAGCCTGGCTCCGGCTTTTGTTCCTATCCGGGATGAATACCCGGAAGTTTCATTTCCGGATCTAGCAAACCGTTCATAGGAGGCAGAACTTCAAGCGGACCCCGCCGGACCCAGCCCCAGGTCGCCCCTGAACCGCTTACTGTTGACCACTTCATTTTTTATGCTCCCCACTCCGGCCTCCGCCTGGAGAAATAACCATTTCCCAGTCAGCAGATAATGTCTAAGCCCACCCTTGATGGGAACATAGCTCAGGCTGCCAGTTCCGTTTCCGGACACAGCGCCAAATGAAGTCTATCCGATAGTCCCCGCCAGGAAAGTTCTTCCTGTGCCTATCCCCGCACCCACTTCCACCCCGAAGCCATCGTTAGAGGTATGCTTGACATAGGGATCAACAGGTGCCGCGTAAAGCAGGTGACCAAAGAGAAAGACGAGCTTTTGGACATGGGCCGAACCGGGAAAAATGGAACGGAGATACAGGATTAAGAAGAAAACCCAGGGTTCCCGTTTTCCCATGGACTATTGTTTGAACAATTGAAATGCCCGGACCTAAAGCTTTTCATACAATGCCCTTAGCTTGTCCCGGTTCATCCTTTTTTCCCAATCCCAGCCCAGTGCATTTTCCCACAGCGGCTTCATACCCAGTGCCACATCTATCATCGTATTGAACTGTTCATCAGAAAGCCCTTTGGTGACACGCTGTGGAATATCGACTTTATTTTTCTCCACCATTTTTTTGAATTCATATACCGCGTTGCCGTAAAATTCCTCCAGCTTGTCAAAGACAATGCAGTTACCAACCCCATGTTTGGTTCCCAGAAGGTACCCCAGACCATAACTTACCGCATGGGCAACCCCTACCTGTGAGTAAGCAATACTCATTCCACCAGCGTAAGAGGCCATCATCAGCTGGTCGTCACTTTCCGGATCCCATTTGTCTTTGTGAATGAATACCTGCCGGCAGAGCTGCAGCGCCTTTTCTCCATATGACTTGCTGAATTCATTCAGGTAAGTCCCCTCAAGGCTCTCAATGCAATGGATGTAGCAGTCCATTCCGGTATAAAACCTCTGGTTAACGGGTGCCCCCGCCGTCAGTTCAGGATCAAGCACGATCTGGTCAAAGGGGGTAAAGTCCGAATTCATTCCCAGTTTTTTGGTCGGCCCAGTCAGGACTGTTGTTCTTGAAACCTCCGCGCCGGTTCCACTCAGGGTTGGTATGCCTACTTTATACACTCCTGGATGTTTCACGAGGTCCCAGCCCTGGTAATCGGCAGAAGAACCGGGATTGTTCATCATGAGCGAAACAGCTTTGGCCAGGTCCATGGCCGAACCACCCCCGATTCCCACAATCCCGCTCACCGAACCGAACTCCTCTTTCAGCTGACGGGCTATCCGGTCAACATATGTCGTTTTCGGTTCATGTGTAACATCGGCGTACAGGATTTTATCATTTTCCCGGAGCGGTATTCTCCCCGTCAGCGGCTTATTCTCAAAAAAATGATCAACCAGAAAGATCATCGGCGCATTGCCTTTTCGGTTGGGTAACAAAATCTCATCCAGCTGTTCAAAACTTCCCCGTCCGAAAACCACGTAGCTTACCATTTTAAAATTTCGGAACTTCATATTATAATCGGCAGATTTTTTGATGTTGCGAAGGTACAGCAACCTTAATAAATCCTTTGCGTATTAATAGTGACCAAACCTAAAATTGCGAGAAACACTCTAACTTCAGCATGACAGGTTAATTGGGGCTTATGAGGCGTGTAGTATTATCATACGCGATTATAATTCTTCTCCTTGGCAGTAATTGGACCTCGGCTCAGAAAGTATTGTACTCACCTTTTATCAATGACCCGTTTGACATCGCCGGGAAAGTGGGCAATTTTTACTGGATCGAGAGGAGGGAGAAACCCAAGCCGATCAAGAAACATACAGTCCCCAACCCCGATGACCTTGTTGAAAAGCAGGTCTTTGATATTTTCAACGAACACATGTATCTGGTTAACAGGACCGATCCGTATAAGATAGCCGACACCACGGTAAAGGAATACTATGTGTGCAACGATGATTTTTTTGACCAGCTGATTCTGCTGGCCTGCGTTGGGAAAACAAATTTTGTCATCAACCGTTTTTCCGGCGAAGGCGAAATGGTGGCATCCGAAAAAATTATTTTCACTCTGCCCTTCAATGAACCCGGCAACAGTTATTGCCTGATCCGTTCTGAAGACAAAAGCAAACTGCTCCTGTTGTGCTTCAGGTTTGGTCCCACAGCAGGCATGCAGATTCATGCCGCTCTTTTTGATAACAACTGGAACCTGCTTCAGTACAAAACTTACCAGCACCTGTATTTTACCCAGCCCTTTATCCAGGACGATTTCGTCAGTTATCCCGTGGAATATTTCAGCACAAGTCCCGTCAAGCTCGCCAATGACGGGGAGTGGCTGATGGCAACACCGTCGAGGACGAATAACAACTTCCTGTTGTTCCATTTTACCGGCAGGGATGGCAAATACCTCTATAAGGAAATCAGGCTTCCGGCCGATTCGAAGTGGGAGGATGTAGCACTGTCTGTTGAAGACGACCTGGGGGAAGCTTATGCCGGGGTCCTTTCTGATTTCACCTATTCTACGCTCAAGGATGTGGAAGTGATACATTATTCGTTATCCAAGCACGAATTTGATTTCGATTCATCTTACCGCTTCAATACTCTGATGGCTTTCAATACCAAGGACGAAAATGCCACGCACGAGAGTTTTATTGCAGTGCCGGGCAGCGGGTTTATGCTTCTCAAGGAATATGGTGTGCCTTTCCCGGATACCTATCAGAATGATACCTATTATAATCTGCTGGACCTTTCTGCGATTTTCAGCGGAGATTCGATCATGAATATCCCCAAGCCCATCGTGATCAACCGCAATGGGTACACCCGTTACAACAAGCTGGGCGGGGCCCGGAGAACTTTTGAGCGGGGTGACCTGTGCATGTTCTATTTCCCGGCACACCGGACGGACAGCAGCTGGAGCGGGATCATCAACGAAGAACAGGTCACTGATTTCAACACTCCCAATCTCTCCTATCTGGTCGTTCCGCTGAACCAAAAAATATTTCTCCTGTACAACAGTTTCTTCCGATATACCGAGGAACAACAATTCGGCAATTCCACGATCATTGATTACAAAGGAAACCTCGTCTCAGACGAAGGTCTTGTGTACTGGCGTTACAAGAACTCGCTGCTGTTCCAGCGGTCCCGCCAGATCTCCGAAAATGAGGTAGCCCTGCATTATGAAAATTTCAGCAAGTCAGGATTTGCCATTATACGATTCTGAACCAGGCCGGTTTCCGGGTGACAGCAGGCTGGGCTGCTCAAAAAAGCCTGGATTCCCGGCCATCAGGCAACGAGGGCCGCCGCTCCAAATACTCCGGCGCTATCCCCCAGTGCGGGTTTTATGATAGGCAGATCCGTACGGTTGTTGAAAATGAATTTTTCCAGGCTCGCCCTTCCTTCTGAATAAATCGGGTCAATATTTCCCACCCCACCGCCAACGACGATTACATCCGGGTCAAGTACATTGGTGATGACCGAAACGGCTTTCCCAAAAAAATAGCAAAGCCGCCGGATCGTCAGATCGGCCGCCTGGTCATGATGATCCTGGCCCCGTCGGACAATTTCATGTAAAGGCAAATGCACACCTGTCAGGCTGGTATAGAATTTCTGCAATCCGGGCCCCGACAGTATGGTCTCGACGCACCCCGATTTTCCGCAGTAACAGTGCCCTCCGGATTCATCCAGGAAGATATGGCCCCACTCTCCTGCAATGCCATGTTTCCCGTTCCAGATCTTTCCATTCATGACAATGCCCCCGCCCACTCCTGTGCCCATAATGATTCCAAAGACCATCCCGGCTCCGGGGAAATGCTGTTTTACAGCTCCCCAGTGGGTTTCAGCCAGGGCAAAACAATTGGCATCATTAGCCAGAACGACGGGTATCTGCAGAGCGGATTCAAGATCTCTTTGTAACGGCTGACCATTCAGGGCGGTGCTGTTGCAGTTTTTCATTGTCAGCATCCCGGGGTCCAGAATCCCCGGGGTTCCGAATCCGATTTTTTGTGGAGTCAGCCCGGTCTCTGACTGCATTTTGCTGACAAGCCCGGCAATCTGACGGATGATGTGCGTGTAACCTCCCGACCATTCGGCACCCATTCGCGTTCTGATGATCGGTTGTGGATCGCCGGTAGAGGGAAGGATTATCCCCTCCATTTTTGTACCGCCCAGATCGATTCCCCAAAGTGGCTGGTCCATGACAGGGGCTGTTATTGGTTAAGGGATTTTTTCTCCGACAGCAAGCTGAGCGCCCGCGTCAGATCATCCGGACTATCTATTTCCACACCCATGTATTCTGTAATTACCATGCGGATGGCGATGCCATTTTCCAGGTACCGGAGGCATTCAATTTTTTCGGTGGCTTCAAGCGGTCCAACCGGCCACCGCGTGAAATCCAGCAAGGCTTTCTTCCGGAAGGCGTACACACCAATGTGTTCATAATAAAGCGCGGAGGTATCCGGGTCCCTGGGGTAAGGAATGACACTGCGGCTGAAGAACAGGGAATTCATATGGCGGTCAACAGCAACTTTCACATAGTTGGGATCATCAATAAATTTTTGGTCCCGGATCACCTGCATCAGGGAGGCCACCTGGACTGCCCTGCCTTCCTCCGAATCGAATACGGCCAATAATTTTTCCAGTGGCTTTTTCTGTACAAAAGGTTCGTCTCCCTGGACATTCACCACAATGTCCACCTCCATGCTTTCCACGGCTTCTGCAATCCGGTCACTTCCGCTTTCGTGTTCCCGACGGCTCATAATTGCCTTTCCCCCGTGGGTAACGATTTCCTCAAATATGATTTCACTGTCGGTGACAATCATCACCTCATCAAATAGCCCGGTGCCTACCGTGTTGTCATAGGTATGACGGATCACGGTCTTTTCCCCCAGGTTCTGCATCAGTTTGCCCGGGAAACGCGTGGCAGCATACCGGGCAGGAATCATGGCAACAGTCTTCATCTGTTTATTTTTTCAAATTTAATCTAATAGGTGAGGTTGGAAGTTCAGACCGATGAATCCGGGACACAAAAAACAAATACCGGATATGGTTTAATTCATCTGCAAATATCCAACCTTGCATGCTGTTCAACAAAAGCCGGTTTTTTTAAGAAACCGGCAAATTTTCACCGGGATTTTTGTCCAAATGAACTGGTATTCCATGAATAAAAGAATTTTATTATCTATATTTAGACCATCGATCCCGATTGCCTGCCTGAGATTTCCCTCTTCGACAAAATCATGAGTCATGCAAGCCAGCGAACTGCTGAATACGTATTATGTTGATCAGAACACCTGGGACGAAATGTATGTGGATTCACAGGTCCGCGAGCAATACAGGGGGGTACTGGATTTCATGCAGCAGCTCAGTGTGGAAGAACTCAACAGGAAGGAGGAGATGGCCAGGGGCCTCTTTATGAGCCAGGGCATCACGTTTACCGTATATGGAAGCGGGGAGGGCATTGAAAAAATATTTCCCTTTGACATCATCCCCCGGATCATTACAGCGGAAGAATGGCATTACATTGAGCGGGGTATCAAGCAGCGTCTGAAGGCGCTGAACCTTTTTTTGAAGGATGTATACAATGACCGGTTCATCCTGAAAGATGGCATCATCCCGACAGAAATTATTTACAGCTGCCCGCATTATCTGCGGGAGATGTTTGGATTCCCTGTTCCCCACGATATCTATGTGCATATTGCCGGAATCGATCTGATCAGAAACAACGACGGGACCTTCTTTATTCTGGAAGACAACCTGCGAACCCCCAGCGGGGTAAGCTATATGCTTGAGAACAGGGAAATCACCAAACGAATTTTCCCGGACCTTCTGCCGCGCAGCAATGTGCTCACGGTAACGGAATACCCCAATATCCTGCATAAGAACCTGGTATCTCTTTCCCCGAGGCAGATCAGTAACCCCACTATCGTTGTGTTGACGCCCGGTATTTACAATTCAGCCTATTTTGAGCATACTACGCTGGCCCGGCTGATGGGTGTTGAGCTGGTTGAAGGCAGGGATCTGGTAGTGGCCAATCACCGTGTTTACATGAAAACCACATCGGGTCTGCAGCAGGTGGATGTGATCTACCGGCGCGTCGATGATGAATTCCTGGATCCGCTCTCCTTCAATCCAAACAGCATGCTGGGTGTGGCAGGCATCATGAGCGCCTACCGGAAAGGGAATGTAGCCATTGTCAATTCTCTGGGAAACGGCGTGGCGGATGATAAGGCAATTTACACCTATGTACCGGCCATGATTAAATATTACCTGAACGAAGATCCGATCCTCAAAAATGTTCCAACTTACCAGCTGGCCGATCCCGAAGAAAGGGAATATGTATTTGGAAACATGCACCAGATGGTTATCAAGAAAACCAATGAAAGCGGAGGATATGGTATGCTCATGGGGCATATAGCCGGTGATGAAGAAATCTTCCGTTATCAGGTTGAAATCCTCAAGGATCCCCGTCAGTATATAGCCCAGCCGATCATCAGCCTGTCATCCGCCCCCTGCTACATGAATGGAAAGCTGAAACCACGGCGCATCGACCTGAGGCCTTATGCGCTTTGCGGGCCGGAAGGAATCCACATTGTGCCGGGAGGCCTGACCCGGGTTGCCCTGAGGGAAGGTTCCCTGGTCGTGAATTCTTCCCAGGGAGGGGGCAGCAAGGATACCTGGGTGCTGGCCGGGTGAACCCAAAGGAGTCAACCTGGGCCTGGTTTGATAAATAAATTAACAATAAAATCTTAAACAAAGAGAATTCATGCTGAGCAGAGTAGCGGACAGCCTGTACTGGATGAGCAGATATATGGAACGGACGGATGGGATTTTGAGGGTACTGAAAATCAATTACGCTTCCTCCCAGGACGACCTGAACGAATTTTCCTGGAAGCCGGTCCTTCGCATTTTTACCTACCTCGATGACGAGCAGGCCAGGTCCATTGCACACCATTCGAGGGCAGTTTTGCAATATATGGTGACGGATAAGGAAAACCCGAATTCGGTCTATAATATTGTCATCCATGCACGGGAAAATGCCAGGAGTGTCCAGGATCATATTACCAAAGAGGTCTGGCAGTGCCTGAATGAATTCTACCATGCGGTCCGCGATGACAAACTGGTCCAGTTGCTGCAGCGGGAGGATCCGGTTACAATTCTGGATGGACTGATTAAAAGAGGCCTGCTTTATTATGGTACCGCGGATGTCACCATGGCAAGGGGGGAAGGGTATTCTTTTTTAAACATCGGGAAATTTTTGGAAAGGAGTGTGCAGTCTGCTGATATCCTGGATGTAAAGTTCAGCGATGTCAATTTTGATTTTGGCAGCGCCGAAACGACCTACTGGAAATACCTCCTGTTGTCCATTTCCGGATATGAATTGTATTTAAAAACGTACCGGAGTGGATTTAACGCAAAAAATGTAGTGGAGCAGATTGTTCTGAACGAAAATTTTCCAAGGTCAATTGTATACTCAATCAACCAGCTTCACCGTTACTTTCAGATATTAAAAGGAGATCGCAATATGGATGCCTTTCGCAAGGTTGACTTTATGATTGGCAAGATTAAAAGCAATGTGAAATATTCCACCGTGGAAACCATTATGAGGCAGGGATTGCATCCATACCTGAACAGCGTCCGGGAGGACCTTCATGAAACGGCCAACATGCTCAACCAGTATTATTTTGCGTACTCTTAAAATGACACATTATCCTGAAATACTCTATTTTCACTAAAAACAGCAACCAGAAAATTCGATGCCCCGATTTAAGATTCATCATGTTACCCGGTATGCGTATGAAGCACCGGTAAGAGATAGCGCCAACCAGATCATTCTTTTCCCCATCCGCGATGAGCATCAGGAGGTTTCCAAGCAAGAAGTGCGGATAACGGGCGAACCCGAACTGGAAATTTTCAAGGACTACTATGGCAATGAAGTCGGAACCTTTACCCATGCCGAACCTCATGAAGAACTCATCATTGATTCCAAAATAGAGGTTGTCACCCGGCCAAAACCTCTGCCCAATGACAACATCCCCAGGGAAAATCAGTGGACGGAACTGGTCCAGCTGCAACACCTGGAACCATATGTTGATTTCCTGGCCCAGGAACCATTCAAAGCCCTGGAGGAAGTGATGGTTGTTGCCGGAGCCGAGAGGTATCGGGAGCGTACTCCATTTGAATCGGCGAAATTGTTTAGCCATTATGTTTATTCCAATTTCAAATACATCAAGGGTATTACCACCGTAGAATCTACCCTCGACGAGGTATGGAACCTGAAAGCGGGCGTGTGCCAGGATTTTGCGCATATCCTGCTCGTGATGCTGCGACATATAGGAATTCCTGCGAGGTATGTCAGCGGATATATATGTCCGGATCGCAACGGGATGCGCGGGGAAGGTGCAACCCATGCCTGGGTCGAAGCCTTTATACCGTCTGGCGGCTGGATGGGCCTGGATCCTACCAACAACTGTATTGCCGGTGACAAGCATGTGCGGCTGGCGGTTGGGCGTAATTTCACGGACTGTTCCCCTGTCAAGGGGACCTATAAGGGCATTTCAAGCCATACCCTGGAGGTGGGGGTTTCTGTTTCCTATGAGGATGGCCATACGGTGGAAGAAACCAGTACCCGGCTGACACCTCAACCGGTCAGCAACGGAATTCAGCAGAACTCTTACCGGAGGTATATGGAGATGATGCAGCAGCAACAACAGCAGCAATAATTACCGGGACAGGGCATAGGATTCGAGGATCCTTGTGAGATTAAGTACTCCCGCCCTTCCATCCCGGTCCCCGGAGTTACACATAACGATAATGCCTATGTCCTTTTCCCTGAGAATTTCGGCCCGGCAGTTAAAGAGCAGGGATATTCCCTCTTCAAAAGAGAAGGAGTTGTTTTCCAGAACCCCGTTGTTCCAGCCCAGCGAATAGTCCAGGATGCCATAATGCACGTATTCGCAATATTTCTGGCCGAGGCGGGATTTTTTTCCGTTCAGGCCGCGGAGGTTTTCCTGGAGAAAGGTGATGTAATCGGGAAGGGTAATATTGATATCATGGGCAGGATACAGAACGGTATTGGGTATAAGCCAGGTGTTGGGATCTTCTGAATGGAAATAATTGGATTGAAACCAGTGTCCGTAGGTTGCCGTAGAATCCTCCAGGTTAGGCCAGGAATATCTTATGGAAATTTTCAGTGGGGTATTGAGGTATTCAATGACCAGGTTTTCCCATTTCTTGCCAGCCACCCTTTCCAGCATGGAGGCGGCCACCACATAGCCAGAAATGGAAAAAGGCTTTCTGTCAGACTGTCCGGTGGGATAAACCGGCTTTTGCTGCAGCATGTACTGGGTGAACTTTCTTCTTTTCGCCGACATGGTGGTCCCCTCAAGCATGGGGATCTTGTACCAGTCGTCTATTTCGGAATAAGGCGGCAGACGTGTTTGGTTGGACAGGAGTTCAGAGAGGGTAATGTTTTCATAAACCGGCAGGGTCTGCTTTTTAAATTCCGGAAAAATATCCAGCAGTTTGCTGTTCCATTTTATTTTTCCCGCCTGCACCATCATAGCTGCGATATAGGATGTAAATGCTGCTGTATTGGTTCCTATATCAAAGCGGTCATTGATGTGGATGCTGTCCTTTGTTCTGTATTTTTTGTAACCCACGGCGCCAATCTCCAGGATACTGTCGCTGGTAAAAACGGCGTATACCATTCCAGGGATCCTGCGGGTGAGCCGGACGGAGTCGGCCGTATTGACCATTTGCTGGGAAAAGGAGAGGGCTGGAATCAGGATACACGAAAACAGGTATAATTTCATCAACTGCGTTTTTTGGTTACTGGTCAGAATCGCTGAATTTGGCCCCTACCGGGGGTCGGTATGGGTCAAATGGTATCCTCATCAATTTCCCTACCCGGTTGTTCTCCTCCTCTTTCATATAAATATCGATTCCGTACCTGATGCAGCGAATATCCCGGACGTGGGCATAGGTCCCGAATAACCGGTCCCAGACAGAGAATATATTTCCGTAATTGGTATCTGTATAGGGTTGTACATAATGGTGGTGCACCTTATGCATATTCGGAGAAACGATCACCCAACTCAGGATATTGTCCAGCCACAAGGGAAGTGAGATATTGGCATGATTGAACTGCGAAAACAAGACAGACAGGAACTGGTAAAGGTAAATCAACCAGAGGGAGGCCCCGGTTGCCACAACCGCCAGAAAGGTGAATATGGCCCTGAATACGCTTTCCCCCGGATGGTGCCGGTTGGCGGTAGTCGTGTCCACCCAGGTATCACTGTGGTGGATGATATGAAATTTCCACATCCATTTCACCTTATGCTGGATCCAATGGATGAGCCAGGAGCTGATCAAATCCATGAACATGAGCCCGAGGAGCAAATAAAGCCAGACCGGTAAATGGACGATATTCAGCAGACCGCTTTTGTGCACGGTACTGTAGGCAGTACCCCACACTGTTAGGAAGGCGAAGATCACGTTGACCAGGATAGTAGAAGCGGTAAAAATAATGTTAAGCCCGGCATGGCGCACTTTGGGGTATTGACCTGTAAACAGCGGAATGAGTGATTCTATAAACCAGAAAAAAAGAATGCCTGAGGCGATGGCAACCGCACGCTGCCAGGAGGGAACATGCTCAAAAAAGTCGATAAATTTTTCCATGATCAAAAACGGGTGGATATCAGATTATAGGATTAATTCCTGATCAATAAATCAGTTTAGATTTGGTTCCTGATGGATTGGGTAGGTTTTGACCTGGATTGTTGGTGTTTCTTAAAGTAAAGTAACACTAGGCAAAATATTTGACTAAAACCTCATTAAGCCTTTGTAAAATGCCCGGCGCATATCCTGATAAGGAAGTATGGTCTGTTAGTCCTTCCCTCAGGTCATGAAACTGAACAGTCCTCTCCGGCTCCGCCCGGTCGGCAGCTTCAAGCAGGTGAAGTGCCCTTGAAGCCTGGGATTCACAGACCATGAGTTTCATCCCTCCTATCGCATTGCTGAGCAGGGGATCGATGGTAATGGTGTACTCATCCTGAAGATGACAGTTGATCCCTTCCTCCATGAGCATGCCCAGCTGTATATTAGCATTTACATAATTGTCAAACGACCTGAGATGTATGAAATTCATAACGGAATTTAGTAAAAATTCCTGAAACGGCGGTAGCTGATTCCTTTGCATGGATCTCCCGGCCTCCCGGCTTCATGAAAGTTTTTCCATGGCCTTTCTCAACTGCCCGAACATGTCTCCAATCTGGTCTTTGTGACAGGTGCCTATGCTGAGCCTGTACCAGGGAGAGTTTCTGGCTGCACCGAAAGCCGAGAAGGGGACGACGGCCAGTTTCGCTTCATCCAGAATATAAGAAGTCACTTCGGTCTGGTTTTGCAGTATCCTTCCGTCAGGCATCTTTCTCCCCGTCAGGTTGATCTTGATGGTCAGGTAAATGGCAGCCTGTGGGGCAATCGCATCCACATCAAATCCTTCCTGTTTAAGTTTCATGAACCCGTCATAAATCATATGGAGTCTGTCTTCCAGTTCCTTTTTAAAATGATGCAGGTAGCGGTCAATCTCTTCTTTTTCCAGCAGGAATACGGCGGTTGCCTTTTGCTCTGCCATCGGACTCCAGGCTCCAATATGAGTCAGCAGGGCTTTCATCTTATTGATAACCTCTACCGGCCCGAAAGACCAGCCTACCCTCACTCCGGTTGCGGCAAAAACCTTGCTGATGGCGTCTATGTAAATTGTATAATCCCGCATCGCAGGACGAACAGAAACCGGGTCATAATGCCTGACGCTCCCATAGGTAAGATGCCAGTACATCTGGTCATACATCACATATAGCTTTTTCTCCCCGGGTCCACGACGGGCATTTTCTCCCAGGACCAGGTCACAAATGTCTTCCAGGTCTTTTTTGGTGATCGTGGTTCCTGTAGGATTCTGGGGCGAACAAAGACAGAGCAGGACTGCCCCCCGGATATGGGGGGCAATGTCACCCGCTGAAGGCATAAAATTATTTTCTTCGCTAGTCTGGATAACCACATGTTCCCCGCCTACAAACTGCGCATAGTGGTTGTTGTTCCAGGAAGGTACTCCATAAATGATCTTGTCTCCCCGGTCGGCGACAGCCATAAACAGGGAATAGATTAGGGGCCTTCCTCCGCCGGCCACGAGCAATTCCTCGGGCTTGTAATGAAGTTGTTCCCTGTCGGCCAGGAATGAACTGATGGCCTGTCGCAGGTCAAGGTTGCCTTCCGCAGCAGGGTAGTTGGTGAAATGTTTCCGGTAGGCTTCCACTATGGACTGTTCCAGCCGGTCAGGTATCGGGAAAAGCTGCGGGTCAAAGTCTCCCACGGTAAAATTGTAAATTTTCTCTCCCTGGCGGATCTTTTCCCGGATTTCCCCTCCGAGCTTTACGATCTCAGAACCGATTAACGTCTCAGAAAGTGTTGATAGTTTCACGCTTGTTTTTTTGCTTTGACCAGAAATTGTTTATCGTTTCTCCGGCGGCCACACAGGCAGATCACTGGCTGACCAGGGTCAGCTCGCTGATGATATTGGACGCCCCGCCCAATTTGTCAATGCACCAGAGAACATAGCGGATGTCAACACATATGGTCCTGTTGTATACCGCATCAAAGGAAATCTTGTGACTGAGCGCCTCATAATTACCATCAAAGGCCAGACCAATCAGCTCTCCTTTGCTGTTGAGCACCGGTGAACCTGAATTGCCACCGGTAATGTCGTTGTTGGTTATAAATGTCACAACCAGATCATTTCGACCCGCGTCAGCATAGCGGCCGAAATCCCTCTTCCTGGCCAGCTCAATCAGCCTCGAAGGAAGATCGAACTCGTAATCTCCCGGGACATATTTTTCCAGTACCCCTTTCATAGTGCACACATAGTCATAATGAACGGCATCCCTCGGGTTATAGGATTTTACATTCCCGTAACTCACCCTCATCGTAAAGTTGGCGTCGGGGTACCTGATCTTTTTTGGATCCATCTGCATGGTACCTTTCAGGTAGAGACGTCCAAGTTCCGAGTTCCTGGCGTTGAACTGCTGGAAGAAGCCGAGATATTTGCCCTGCCAGTTCTTCAAAAAGGCACTGGCAACCCTGAATGCAGGATCAGTCTGGAGGACACTGGCATCAGGATTTGCCACAAACGCATTCCATTTGCTGTCATCCAGTATCATGGTACCATTGAAAACAGCCGCGGCGTATTTCTGAAAAGTCGCTTCCTCTTTCAGGTCGCCGAAACTGCCTCTGAGGTCCTCGTAAAATCCCACCGGCTGCTGGTTTTTGTCAATGTCCTGGTAGAACATCCTGGTCACCGCAGCCAGGATTTCCTCGTCGGACGCCCTGTTTTCATCTTTAAGAAACCGCGCCCGTGCCTGGGTGGCCGCATCGATGGCCTTCTTGCTGTCTCCTCCGTTTTGTTTGACCAGGGCATTCTCCACCTGCTGCAGACTTCCAGCAAAAGCAATCAGCGGAGAGCCAAGGATTCCCTCATTGATATAAACACGTTGTTTGGAGTACGGTCTCCATTCTTCATACACCCTGGACCAGTCCTTGAATATATTTTCATACTCGGGCTTCTCATTTGCCCAGCCGAGAAACCGGTTCTCTGCAGTCTTCTTCTGATCATAAACGTCATATTTAACCAATTCTCTGGTCTCGCCGTCATAAAATTTCCAATAATTCGCTATGTTGGCATAAGAGGACGCAAGTTTTAGTTTGACAGCAGGATCTTTTTTCATTTCATCAAACATGTACTTGAGGCGCACGGTTCTCAGGGCCACCAGGGAGGGGTTGTCAATCTCAATTTTCTGTTTGATGCCGTAAGAAGTCTCATACCTGTTGGTGCTGCCCGGGTATCCATAGATCATGGCATAATCACCTTCCCTGACTCCCTTGATGGAAACAGGCAAAAAATATTTTGGTTTCAAAGGCACATTGTTCGGAGAATAGGCCGCAGGTTTCCCGTCCGGTCCCATATAGGCACGAAAGACGGAGAAATCACCGGTGTGACGGGGCCATTCCCAGTTGTCCGTGTCTCCTCCGAATTTTCCTACACTTTCCGGTGGTGCCCCGACAAGCCGGATATCGCTGTATCGCTGATAAATAAAAAGAAGGAATTGATTTCCCTTGAAAAAGGAACTCACCCTGGCAAGAATGCTGTTGGCCTGGTCAGCATTCCGTCTGGCAATCGATTCAGATACTGACTGCAGTTTAGGGCCCCGTTCTGCTGCACCCAAGTTTTTCAGAGAGTCTTCAATCTCGGCCGTCACATCCGATATTCTGACGAGGAAGTCTGCATACAATCCCTGGCCAGGTATCTCTTCCTGCCGGGAATGTGCATAGAATCCGTCGTGCAGGTAATTATGTTCAATGGAACTGGCAGCGGTTATCGCTTCGTACCCACAATGGTGATTGGTAAAGATTAACCCCTGTTTACTGACGATCTCACCTGTACAGAATCCACCAAAGATGATGACCGCATCCTTGATGGAAGATTTGTTGATGCTGTAAAGTTGTTCCCTGGTAAGCTTCAGACCTTTTTTTACCATGTCATTATACATCTGTTCGCCTAGAAGCATCGGCAGCCACATGCCCTCGTCGGCAAATCCACGGAAAACAAGAACAACAAGCGCAATCGTTAGAAGAAATTTTTTCATCAGAATTTTGTTTTGATGGCAGACTATATGGATAAATAGGATATGTAAAGGTGGTAAAAAAATCTTCGGGAGAAGAACAGTTAGTCAAAAAAAACTGTTCCGGCCTCCAGGCCGGAACAGGGGAAGGCTCTCCGATAACCTTCGTGAAAATCAGTAAGCACCAGGCAGATCTGTAAATTTCCTTACAGTTTTGTTACGACTACGTCCTCCACCACATGGGTGTTGATCGAAAATTTTTGCCTCAGATCGGCATCTTTGAAATTGCGGATGACAAATGTCAGTTTTCTATCGTCTGTTTTTGGAAGCCTGAACCTTTTTTCAAACTTCTTGTCCGTGTACGTTTGCTGGAACAAGGTGGATCCGTCTTCATCCAGGACTATGACACTGAATTTGTCACCGGACGGGTTGTCGTAGGTTACTTTAAAAATAATGGCATCATCCGAACTCCCGATAAATTTTACTTCACCGGATTTAAATACCGGATCGATTCCACGGGCGTGGGCATGAGTAGCGGGGACGCCCGTCAGAAGGAAAATCCCCAGGGTAAGCTTACTGATAGCGGAGACGAAATGCTTCTTCATATAAGTGGTTTTTAGTGACCGGTAAATGATGGAAGACAATCGCCTGGGCAAGCTATCGGTAAGGCTAATGAGCAACCGGTGTGGGAGAGAGTCAAAATGGGACCAGAGAATTTTGCAGAATTTTTAGACTCGCACGTCCCAATCAGAATAATCGCAATGTAAATTTATGATTTATTTTCAGGCTCGACTAGTAATTCATGTTTATTTAACAAGATTACCACATATTAATTTATTTACACAATTGTAAAACGCCTGACATCTGGAAAAATTGTGGAGGCAGGCTGAAATATTCGCATACCGATGCGCTTTGGGGTTAAACCTGACTTGCTGCAACCGGGCGGAAAGGGGACTTTATACCGATTCTTTTTCATTCAGGATCATCCACATCAGGTCCTTTAGTTCCACAAGTCCCTGGTTGGTCACCGAAGAGATGAAAATGTGGGGAATATTTTGAGGCAGCTCCTGGTCAATGGCATGTTTTAATTCTTCATCAAGCATATCACTTTTACTCACCGCAATGATAAAACGCTTATGCAGGAGTTCAGGGTTGAATTTTTCCAGTTCGCTAACCAGGACCTCGAACTCCTTTTTATGATCGGGACTGTCGGCGGGAATCAAAAAAAGAAGGATGGCATTTCTTTCGATATGACGCAGAAACCGGTGACCAAGTCCCTTTCCTTCTGCCGCCCCTTCAATGATTCCGGGCAGGTCGGCCATACAAAAACTTTTTCCGTCACGATATTCTACCATCCCAAGCTGTGGAGTGAGGGTGGTAAAGGCATAATCTGCGATCCTGGGACGGGCCGCCGTGATGACCGATAACAGCGTTGACTTTCCGGCATTGGGAAATCCTACGAGCCCGACATCTGCCAGCATTTTCAGTTCGAGCACCTTCCACCCTTCCTCACCCGGTTCACCCGGCTGCGCATGCTCGGGAGCCTGGTTGGTTGCGGTAGCAAACCGGGCATTGCCCAGACCACCTCTCCCCCCGCTGATCCATACCACCTCCTGGTCATCCTGCAGGATTTCAACTTCCTTTTTCCCGGATTCTTCATCCTTGGCGATGGTTCCGAGCGGAACTTCAATGATGATGTCTTTGCCGAAACGTCCCGTGCAATTGTTCCCGCTCCCGCCTTCTCCATTTTCAGCTAGCACATTTTTGTAATACCGTAAATGAAGCAGGGTCCACAGGTTTTTGTTGCCCCGTAGAATAATATGACCTCCCCGACCCCCGTCTCCGCCGTCCGGTCCCGCTAGTGCGTTGAACTTGGTCCTCATGAAATGCTTGCTTCCCGCACCCCCGTGCCCGCTCCGGCAAAAAATTCTGATCTGGTCTACAAAATTTGACTTCTCCAATGGCTGGATAATTGAGCTGCAAATATCGTTAAACAGATCAACTCGGGCGGCAGGTAGGAAACAGAGTTGCCAGAATTGTCTGGCTGTTTTTTTGAGCCCCGGAGACCACGTCAGATAAATACCTTGGTCCCTGTGGTAAAGCTTTCCCGGAATTCCTTCGGGGTGCAGCCCTTTTTCTTTTTGAAAATGCGGTTGAAATTGGAAATGTTATTGAACCCGCAGTGGTAGGATATCTCTGCAATGGAATGGGTGGTGTCAATCAGTTTTTTGGATGCATGGCCCAGGCGGATTTCATTGAGACTGTCAATAAACGTATTGCCCGTTCGTTTCTTGATAAACCGACTGAAAGAGACCTCTGTCATATTCACGAGCCTGGCCACTTCACTCAGCGTCACCCCCTTGTCATAATTATTGTTCATGTAGAGGAATGCCTTTTCAATGCGCCTGCTGTTATAGCTGAACTGTTCGTTGGTAAAACCGGAATTCGATAAGGTGCGCGTATTGCGGGAAATGGAAAGATCGTGAAGGACACTCATAAGTTCCATCACAGAATCAAATCCGCTTTTCTCATCCAGTGACAGAAGTCGCGGGGCCAGGGCCTGGATTGTCTCTCTTGAAAAGGAAATACCCCGGGAGGCTCGTTCAAACATGGAACGGATAAACTTAAGCTGGTTTCTCCCCAGAAATTTGTCATCGAAAAGATCCTTGTGCCATTGGATGGTGACCTCCTGGATTTCTTCCTCTCTGCACTGGTGGGTGAACCAGGAATGGTAAAGATTCGGTCCGATAAGCACCAGTTCCAGCTCATCTATGACTTCAATGTTGTCTCCCACAATTCTTTTCGCGCCTTTGGCATTGCGGATAAAGTTCAACTCAAATTCTTCATGATAATGAAGGGGAAAGGAGAATTCCTTTTTGACGCGGGTAAATATGGTAAAGCAGTCATTCTGAGTTAGCGGGGTGATTTCCCGCATGATATCCTTATTCATATGGTAGTAGCAGAAAATAAGACATTAAGGCTTATCAATTAGCTGCATCGGGCAGCCTGGATAATAAAATATCATAAAAGGCTCATAAAAGTACACTCGTGAAGTAGACTAATACTCAGCATTTTGGAGGCAAAAAATACGGGTATTATTTGGATATTGATAAATTAAAATAATTAAGTGGCAAAAAAGTATTATATGTTCAACAGGAGTGGAACTTATATTTGATCGGCTAAAGATGTGCAAAAAAATTCAAATACCAGCTATCTTTTTTTACCTGATCATGTATATCCCTGCAGCAGCACAGCAGGCCATGCCCGTCGACCGGCATGCATCAAGGGAAACCCTGAATCTCTACCGCAACTTAAAAAAACTGATGGGCAGGGGATTCATGTTTGGCCACCAGGATGACCTGGCCTATGGTGTCGGATGGAAGTACATCCGGGGAAGGAGTGATATCCGTGATGTTACCGGTGACTATCCCGCGGTATATGGCTGGGAGCTGGGACGAATTGAGCTGGGATGGGCGGTGAACCTGGACAGCGTGCCTTTTGACAAAATGAAAACATTTATCCGTGAAGGTTACGACCGGGGCGGTGTGATTACCATTTCCTGGCACCTGAATAATCCCCTTACCGGAAAGACAGCCTGGGAACCGGCTCCGGGCTCGGTAGCCTCGGTGTTGCCCGGCGGACTGAAACACGCCTTATATAAAAGCTGGCTCGACCGGATTGCATCCTTTATGCTGGACCTGAAGGGCAGCCGGGGCGAATATATACCTGTAATCTTCCGGCCCTTTCATGAACTTAATGGCAGCTGGTTCTGGTGGGGTGGGAAGAACTGCAGTCCGGAGGAAATCATTACCCTTTACCGGTTCACCGTCTCTTATTTAAGAGACAGCATGAATGTCCACAACCTTTTGTACGCCTATAATACAGACCGGTTTGCCAGTTCAGCGGCTTACCTGGAAAGATATCCCGGGGATGAATGGGTGGATATAACCGGGTTTGACATCTATCAGGGGAACAATATTGCAAAGAATGAAGACTTTGTTCAGGAACTGGACAATTCACTGGGTATGCTGGAATCGATTGCGCGGGAAAAGGGGAAAATTCCCGCCTTGACCGAATTCGGGTATAACGGGCTGCCTGACAGTCTGTGGTGGACCCGGGTATTCCTCAAAACACTACAAACTCACAGGATAGCCTATGCGCTGGCATGGAGAAATGCCGGATACAAGGCCGGGGGGCAATATGAATTTTACGTGCCTTACAGAGGTCAGGGGTCCGCGGAAGATTTCAGAAAATTCTTCCTGGCAGGGACCACTTTATTTCAGGAGGATGTGACGAAAGCTCAACTATATAATTAACCAGCGTCGAAGCATTCAAAAGCATAGTTTGCAAATCCCGGCTGTCCAATGAAATTAAAACCGATTGACCTTGCCTTCCTTTGCGCCTACCTGATTACCATGGTTGCCATCGGATGGGTGCTAAGAAAAAAGGCGAGGCAAAACAAGGAAAACTATCTAATGGGCGGCAAGTCCTTGCCCTGGTATATGCTGGGGCTGAGTGATGCGTCCGACATGTTTGATATCTCCGGGACAATGTGGATGGTGAGTCTCTGTTTTGTTTACGGAATGAAGAGCATCTGGATCCCCTGGCTGTGGCCGGTTTTTAATCAGGTCTTTCTGATGGTGTATCTTTCGCGGTGGCTTCGACGTTCCAATGCGACTACCGGGGCAGAATGGCTTGCGGGACGATTCGGAAAATCCGGAAAGTCCGTCGGGGCATCCCACAACGTGGTGGTGGCATTTGCCCTGCTCAGCTGCCTGGGCTTTATGGCCTACGGTTTTGTCGGCCTCGGGAAATTCATGCAGATTTTTATTCCCTGGGACATCGTCCAGCCATATATTCCCTTCACCATAGCCCCTGCCTACGTCCCCCATTTCTATGGCATTGTATTCACGCTGTTTGCCATGTTCTATTCCATATTGGGCGGGATGCACAGCATAGTATGGGGGGATGTCATCAAATATATAATTATGTCTGTTGCCTGCATCAGTATTGGCATAATAGCCATGCTGAAACTGCATGGCCAGCACCTCCGGACGCCTGCCGGATGGGAAAGCCCCTTTTTTGGATGGAAACTCGGACTTGACTGGAGTCATATCGTGCCAGACGCGGACAAAAAGATCCGGGATGACGGTTTCTCTCTTTTCGGGCTTTTTTTCATGATGATGCTTTTCAAGGGGGTTTTTGCCAGCCTGGCCGGACCGGCGCCCAATTATGACATGCAGAAAATTCTCAGTACCAGGTCCCCTCAGGAAGCGAGCAAAATGAGCGGCTTTGTATCCATTATCCTGCTGCCCATCCGGTATTCCATGATCATCGGACTAACTGTGTTTGCCTTGCTTTATTTTAACCAGATCAGGGGGGATCTTCAGGCTCCTGAAGGGACGGATTTTGAAAAAATTTTACCTGCTGCCATCAATAATTTCCTTCCGGCGGGCCTGATGGGACTTGTGCTGACCGGGCTGCTGGGCGCATTCATGGGAACTTTTTCCGGAACACTGAATGCAGCACAGGCATATCTGGTCAATGACATTTATCTCAAGTACATCAACCCAGGCGCATCCGTCCGAAGGACCATTTCGATGAACTATATCGCGGGACTGACGGTTGTGGCTACAGGGGTTTTGCTGGGGCTCTTCGTAAGAGACGTGAATACCGTTTTGCAGTGGATTGTTTCCGGCCTGTATGGTGGCTATATTGCTTCAAATATGCTCAAATGGCACTGGTGGCGATTCAATGCAAATGGATTTTTTTGGGGTATGCTCTCGGGGATCATCCCTGCCATTGCCCTGGCTGTCCTGAAATCCCTCCATATCCTGACCGGCCTGGACCTCTACTACTGGCCAGCACTGTTTGTCCTGTCCCTGACCGGATCCATCCTGGGGACTTATGCGGCACCTCCAACGGATATGGATACCCTTAAGTCCTTTTACAAAGTCGTGCGACCCTGGGGGTTCTGGAGGCCGGTTCATGCTCTGATCGCTGCCGAAGACAAGAGCTTTTCCGCCAATAAAAATTTTGGCATTAATATATTCAATGTGACCCTCGGGATCATCGGCCAGCTTTGCCTGACAATCCTGCCCATGTACCTGGTGCTCTGGTTGAAAATCCCTCTGCTGGTCGCAGCGGTCATCCTCCTGATGATCATCCTTGTATTGAAAAGAACCTGGTGGGACAGGCTCGGTGAATATTAAAAGAATTAAAACTCCTTCGACGATGAACAAAATATTTAAAAAGCGGCTGAAGAAACTGGAGCATTCCTGGAAAAAGGGGATTGATCGCTCCAATGTTGTCAGGAACGATGGCAACGGCATTTATGACCGCTATAAATTCCCTGTCCTGACAGCCGCGCATGCACCCCTGATCTGGAGGTATGACCTGAATCCGGAAACCAATCCCCACCTCATGGAAAGATTTGGGATCAATGCCGTATTCAATGCCGGGGCCATGAAATGGAAGGAAAAATACCTCCTCATGGCAAGGGTGGAAGGAAAGGACAGGAAATCATTTTTCGCCATTGCAGAAAGCCCAAACGGAATTGATCATTTTCGATTTTGGAATCTTCCGGTCAGGATGCCCGAAACGGAGGACCCGGATACCAATGTCTATGATGTCCGTCTGACAGCTCACGCAGACGGATGGGTCTACGGATTGTTTTGTACGGAAAGAAAAGATCCTCTAGCACCCGCCTTTGACCAGTCTTCAGCCATTGCGGCGTGTGGCATTGCCAGGACCAAGGACCTGGTGGTATGGGAAAGACTGGCTGATCTGCGATCCCGCTCTCCCCAACAGCGCAATGTTGTCCTTCACCCGGAATGGGTGGATGGCAGATATGCGTTCTATACGAGACCCCAGGATGGATTTATTGATGCAGGAAGTGGCGGAGGGATCGGGTTTGGACTTTCTGATTCCATCACGGATGCGGCCATTGAGGAAGAGACAATCATCGATCCCAAAAAATATCACACGGTTTACGAAGTCAAAAACGGCCTGGGGCCGGCTCCCATCAAGACGGCAAAAGGATGGCTCCACCTGGCCCACGGGGTCAGAAATACAGCAGCTGGCCTTCGGTATGTTCTTTATCTATTCGTGACCGATTTGAAGGACCTGACAAAGATTATTTATAAGCCTGCAGGCTATTTTATGGCTCCCGAGGGCCCGGAAAGAACCGGGGATGTTTCCAATGTTCTGTTCTCCAACGGATGGATCGCAGATGATGATGGAACCGTATATATCTATTATGCCTCCTCCGATACGCGGATGCATGTAGCGACCAGCAGCATCGATAAATTGCTGGACTACGTGACAAATACAGCGTCCGATGGACTGAGGTCCGCGGAATCGGTGAGGACTTTGTATCAAATCATTGACAGAAACAGGGCTTTGGATAGAAAGGCCCGGTGATTCTTAACACAACGGGTTCAGCAATCCGGAACATTGTCTGAACACATTCCTAAAGACGGCTTCATGAAGGATCGAATAAAAATATACCGAAGGGAACTTTTCCAGGAATTGACCGAGATACTGGCCTACTGGTCTGAGCACAGCCCCGACCCGGTCTTTGGAGGTTTTTATGGAAAAATAGACAACGAAAACCGGGTTTATCCCAATTCGCCAAAAGGAGTCGTGCTCAACGGCAGGATTCTGTGGACGTTTTCAGCAGCCTATAACCTGACCCAGAACCAGGAATATCTTTTCCTGGCGAAACGGGCTTATGAATATCTGGTCGGGCATTTTGTGGATGTGCAGTTTGGGGGTGTTTACTGGAGTCTGGACTACAAGGGGGAGATATTGAACGACCGCAAGCAGATTTATGGAATGGCTTTTTGCATATATGGCCTGAGTGAATACTACAAGGCTACCATGAACGAGTCCGCCCTGAACATGGCCATCAGGCTTTACCAGCTCATTGAGATCCATGCCTATGATTTTGTGAGAAAAGGTTATTTTGAGGCCTTCTGCCGTGACTGGACACCCATTGCCGATCTCCGGCTCAGCGAAAAGGATGCCAATGAAAAGAAAAGCATGAATACCCATCTGCATATAGCAGAGGCCTACGCCAATCTCTACCGCGTCTGGCCCGACAGCAAACTCAAACAACAGGTTGAAAAGCTGCTTGAAGTATTTGCCCATCACATCATTGACGACCGGACCCATCATCTGAATTTGTTTTTTGATGAGAACTGGAACGTTAAGACGAATATTATTTCCTACGGTCACGACATCGAAGCGGCATGGCTCCTGCAGGAAGTGGCAGAAGTCATCCAGCACCCCGGCTGGACAATGACCATGAGATCCCTGGCCGTAAAGATTTCAGATGCTGTATCGGAAGGCCTGGATGAAGAGGGGGGCCTGCATTATGCATCCGAGAATGGTGAAATGATCAGGGAAAAACACTGGTGGCCGCAGGCCGAGGCCATGATTGGATTTTTTAACGCCTACCAGGTAAGCGGTGACGAGAAATATCTGCACCAGTCCATCCGAAGCTGGCAATTTGCCAAGAGGCACATAAAAGACCAGCAGAAGGGGGAATGGTTCTGGGGCATCAATCCTGATCTTTCACCCATGCCTGGTCAGGACAAGGTGGGATTCTGGAAATGCCCCTACCACAACGGCAGAGCCTGCATGGAACTATTTCACCGGATTGAACGAATATTCAATCTCCAAAATTAGATTTGCGAAAGATTGCCAGAAGGAATAATCTCATTCGCTAAAAATGAATGCCATGAAAAATACGATAAGGGTATCTGTCGCAGTAATTGTTTTCATCCTGACATCGGCCATGTATAGCAGGAAATCCAGGCGGGTCATATTTTTTGGTGATTCAATTACTGAAGCTGCTGTTAAACCAGGCGGGTACATAACCAGGCTGGGCGAGGCCCTGGCGAAGAAGGGGATGACCGACCAGTTTGAGCTGATCGGGTCGGGCATCGGAGGAAACAAAATATATGACCTGTATCTCAGGCTCGAAGATGACATTCTGGCAAGGAATCCGGATATTGTATATATCTATATCGGAGTGAACGATGTATGGCATAAACAGAGCTCCGGCACTGGCACAGATGCAGACAAGTTCGAAAAGTTCTATGTAGCCATCCTTAAGAAATTGCAGTCAAGAAATGTCCGGGTCATTTTATGCACCCCCGCTGTAATAGGTGAAAGAACAGATTGCACCAACCAGCAGGACGGGGATATGAACAAATACTGCCAGATTATCAGAAACCTTGCAGCCAGTTACCGCTCTGATCTGGTGGACCTGAGAAAAAGCTTCCTCGAATATGGTCGTAAAAACAACCCGGAAAACAAAGAATCGGGCATCCTGACCACTGACAGGGTCCATCTAAACGATCAGGGAAATCAGCTTGTTGCTGATGAAATGTTGACGGTGCTTTTAAAATAGCTGACTCAAAACAGGCCGGGACGATTGAGGTCATATATGACCCGGTGAAGGTTCCATACCTGGCAGGGTGGAAGTTAACTCTTCCTATTATGTGGGGGGTGGGGGCTGTGATAAATTTTTGTGGCTTTTGTCCGGGCAGGAGGTTTTAATAATGCCAAACCGGGTCACCCGTTCCTGAGAATCAGGTTCATTCTAGACGGTGAGAACACTGTTCCATCCAATTACGCCGTCGGGTTCGCGCACCGGGTTTTCTATATCTTCCATCCACATCTTGTCGTCAATAAAAAATTTGTAGCGGTATTTTCCGTGGGGCAGCATCGGGATCTCAATTTTCCAGAACCCATTTTTTTCGGGTTTCATCACGAGGTCTCCATGGGCCCAGTGATTGAATGATCCAGCCAGTGAGATTTGTGAAGCAGCAGAGATGGAAATATGAAATTCAATGGTTTTCTTCCTTTTGTTGATAAAAGGGGACTGATGTTGAATTTTCATGACGGCCTCCATTTTTAGATTTTAAAATTGTTTTCAAGGACGGCACAACAAGCAGTAAAAGTTATTTAAGGGGTGCGGATCGGCGGATAAAATGAGTCCGAAATTTACGTCCTGTTAAATATTGGAAGTACCAGTAAGTTACATTTTTTTTGTTCAAGAAAGTAATAAGTCCGAAACATTTTTTTTAAACATGATGAAGGTTCAAAACTGAACTCCGTCCTTTGTGGGCTGGAGGATTTTGGCAATCAAACCGGTCCATCCAGTCTGATGGGAAGCGCCCAGACCCTTACCACTGCCTGCATGGAAATATTCGGAAAAAATCAGGCAGTTGGAGAAATGGGGATCGTGCTGGATTTTTTGATTTTCCCCTAAAACAGGCCGCCTTCCCTTCTCGTCCAGCAGGAAGATTGCTGCAATTCGTTTGGCCAGCTCATTGGCTATTTCATTGAGCGAAAGGTATTTTCCTGAATGGCTGGGGTATTCCACCCTGAAATCATCACCATAATAATGATGAAACCGCTGGAGGGATTCTATGATCAGGTAATTGGAAGGCATCCAGACCGGCCCCCGCCAGTTGGAGTTTCCCCCGAATAGTGCATTGGTTGATTCTCCTGGTGTATATTGTACACTAAGCTGCTGACCATTGACAGAGAATTCATAGGGATTTTGTTCATGGAATTTGGAAAGCGACCGGATGCCATAGTCGCTGAGGAATTCTGTTTCATCCAGCATACGGTAGAGGATGCGTTTCATCCGGTGTCCGCGCAGCAGGGACAATAAGTGTTTCTCCCCAAAACCCTTTTCATGCCAGCGTGACACGAGCTTGGCCAGATTGGGCTTGTTATCCAGGAACCATCTCAAGCGGTCGGTAAATTCAGCCTGGGTCTGCATTACTTCATCATCCAGCACTTCGACAGCAAACAGGGGCACCAGACCCACCATGGACCGTATTTTCAGTTTGATGGATCCATCGTTGGGTAATTTCACCGCATCATAAAAGAATTCGTCCTCATCGTCCCACAGGCCCTGCCTGTCCTCACCCATATTGTCGATCGCGCCCGCTATGTACATAAAATGCTCAAAAAATTTGGTCGCCATATCCTCATAAACCGGGTTGGTTTTGGCGAGTTCCAGGGCAATTCTCATCAGGTTCAGGGAATACATGGCCATCCAGCTCGTTCCGTCGGCCTGCTCCAGCCTCCCTCCTTGCGGAAGTTGGACACTGTTGCGGTCAAAAGGTCCAATATTGTCCATCCCCAGAAAGCCACCCTCAAAAATATTGTTCCCTTCGGCGTCCTTTCGGTTGACCCACCACGTGAAATTGATGATCAGCTTGTGAAAGACTGTTTCAAGAAAACCGGTATCGCCTGAGGTTTTATTCAATTCCCTATCCAGTTCGTACACGCGCCAGGCAGCCCACGCATGAACGGGAGGGTTGCTATCATTAAAAGACCATTCATAGGCGGGAAGCTGTCCGTTGGGATGCATGTACCACTCATGAGTCAGCAGGATCAACTGTTGTTTGGCAAAATCCGGATCGATCAGGGCGAAAGAAACGCAGTGGAAGGCCAGGTCCCATGAAGCATACCAGGGATATTCCCAATTGTCGGGCATCGAAATGATATCACGATTGTTGAGATGGGCCCAGTCTTTGTTCCGACCCTTCCATCTTTGGATGGGTGGTGACGGTTCGGCAGGGTCCCCCTGTAGCCACTTTGATACATTATAATGGTAGAACTGTTTGCACCAGAGCATGCCCGCGAAAGCCTGGCGCTGAACCATCTTTGCATCTTCGGACCGGATTGCCTGTTGCAGTTCCTGGTAAAAAGCGTCCGCTTCTGCGATCCTCTGGCTAAAAACGGTTTCAAAATCCTCGAACGGTTTTTCAAGTGAATTCTTGGACAAGCGAAGCCGGAGGATCAGCTCCTGCCCGGCGCCAACGGTCATCTCATAGTTGGCCGACGCCTTTGTGCCGCCCCTGTCGGGATTGACGGTCTCGGTGCGGTGGATGATATAATCATTTATGCCATCCTTGTAATATTTTTTTCCGTCACTGTGGTTATAAAGCTTTGGAATGTTCGTTTCATTGTCGCAAAACAGCAGCTCTTTGCAGTTGTCTCCATAAAGCCAGAATGTACCCAGTTGCTCGTGCCGGATTTCAATTGTGTCGTTTTTGGCAGCGAACATTTCGGGTCGGTATGTGTCATAACCCCAGGACCATGTATTTCGGAACCATACGGTAGGAAGAATGTGAATGGGAGCATCCAGGTGGCTGCGGTTGCATACGGTAATTCTCACCAGGATATCTTCCCTGTCAGCTTTGGCATATTCAATAAAAATATCAAAATAATTGTCCGAATCAAATAGCCCTGTATCTATCAGCTCAAATTCGGGGTCAAGCCTGGTCCTGTGGCCATTCTCCTCAACCAGCCATTCGTAGGGAAATGCGGCTTGTGGGTACTTATAAAGCATCTTCATATAGGAATGGGTGGGAGTACCTTCAAGGAAGTAGTAGATTTCCTTGACATCTTCACCGTGGTTGCCTTCCGGTCCGGTAAGTCCGAATAATCTTTCCTTTATAACAGAATCCTTCTTATTCCACATTCCAATGGCAAAACAAAGCAGCTGCTGATCATCGCTAAACCCCCCAATCCCTTCCTCTCCCCAACGCCAGGCCTTGCTGCGTGCCATATCGTGGGTAGTGAAAGTCCATGCCGATCCCTCCGGGCTGTAATCCTCCCTGACCGTGCCCCACTGTCGCTCCGTCAGGTAAGTGCCCCAGGTCTTCCAGGATGGATCACTCAGGCGCTGTTTTTCTGCATTCATCAGGAGATTTTCATGCCTGCGAAAGTTACGAAGAAACAATTTGTTTGGGTGACCCGGGTAAAAAGGATATCCCGACTGGTCAGTCATAAAAATGGACAGATCTGAGCTCAATCAAATGTGTCTGCCGCCACCGATAAAGCGGACTACAGAATATGATTCCATCCAAACAGGTCAGGCGACCTGCCTGTACGGATGTTGTCCAGCTCTTTTTTCAGCCTGAAGGCAAGTCCTTTTTCAGGTGGGGCTGTCAAATCATAATTTATGCCTCCTATCCCAATGTTTGAAATGTATGACAAAGCCGCTGCTGTACCCGTACCAAAGGCTTCTGTTATCAAACCTTTCTTTAATCCCTCTGAAAGTTCCTCGACAGAAACGGGACGCTCCTCGATGTGCAATCCAATATGACGGGCCAGGGTCAAAACCGAATCCCGGGTCACTCCGTCGATGATCGAATCAGTCAAGGGAGGAGTGACCAGCCAGCCACCAATTACAAACATGATGTTCATCGTTCCGGATTCTTCAATGAGCCTGTTTTCCTCGCTGTCTGTCCAGATTACCTGGTCATAACCCTCCAGCTTTGCCTGGCGGGCGGGGTAAAGCGAACCTCCATAGTTTCCACCACATTTGGCGTAACCGGTTCCACCCTTCGCGGCGCGGACAAATTTGCATTCCACTTTAACTGTGAGGGGACGCTCATAATAGGTTCCACAGGGACTGGTGATGATCATAAACCGGTATTCCTCTGAAATTTTTACTCCCAGCCTGGGTTGCGTAGCGATCATAAACGGGCGAATATATAGCGAGTACCCTTCGCGGGGTGATACCCAGTCCCCATCCAGTTCCAGCAGCCTGGCAAGCCCCTCCAGGAAAATTTCCTCCGGTATTACAGGCATGCACATGCGTTCGGCCGAGCGGGCCATTCTGGATATATGCTTTTGCGGGCGGAAAATGTTTATTCGCCCGTCCTGCAAACGGAACGCCTTCATACCCTCAAAAATGGTGTGGCCATAATGAAGGCAAAGAGCCATGGGGCTAAGTGAGAGGTTTGCAAAAGGGCGGATGGAAGCTGCCTGCCATCTGCCACCTGAATAATCACAGATCAACATGTGATCCGAGTTATACCTTCCGAATTCCAGGTTTTCCCAATTCAAGGAAGGGAGCTGGGAATTTTTGGTATGCTGTATGACCATCTCTTCAATGAGTTCCATAATCTGAAGTTATCATTAGGTTTTCGTTGTGTTCTGAGATTGCGCGGAACGGTTTGACCATAACATCATATTCAAACCGCTGTGTGCCTATCGTAAAGAAATGGATATCGCTTTTGGTGAACCCATTCTTTTGATAAAAGCGGATTGCCCGGGCATTTCTTGTCAATACGTCCAGCCAGATATATTCAGGCCGGATTTTGACTGCCAGGTCAAAGACGGATTGAAGCAGTGCCTGGGCAACACCCTTACCCTGAAATTCCTTCAGGACATAAATTTTTTGCAATTCTGTCTGCCTTTCAGCCTGGATCTTCTGTTGGGGTGACTGTCTTTTTATTTTCGCAAATCCCACCGGCTGGTTCTTCTCGAAACAGAGAAAAAAGACATTGTTCGGCTTGGAGATACTTCCTGCTATTTTTTGGTCCTGGTAAGTATGCGCCAGGTACTGATCCAAATCCTGCCTTCGATCAAAATATGGTCTGAATGCGTCAGCAAAGGATTGTCTTCCGATGCCGGCTATAAGGGAGGCATGGCTGGCATCAGCCTGCACAATAGCCAGGGGATCGAGCCACAATTCCATCTTGATATCACACCGCTGGTAGGCTCCCTGCTCAAGGGAGATTTCCCTGAAGCCGAGTTTGCGGTAAAGCTGAATGGCTGGCCTAAGGGATGTGTGGGAATACAAAACTACCCGTTCAGCCCCAAGGGTTCTTGCTTTATCAATGGCTGAATAACCCAGCGCCTCCCCAATACCCCTGCCCCGGCAATCCTCCCGGACGGCCATCTTGGTAAACTCAAAGGTCACAGCATCGATTTTTTTTAGCCCGACGGCGCCCACTATCCCATCATCCAGCCGGGCCATGAGAATAGCCCCGCCCTTGCGCAAAATCGCTTTTTCCGGATCTGACAAAACAAAACGATCCACCGGTTCCAGACGAAAATACTTTTCTATCCACTGCCGGTTGAGCTCTTCAAACCAGCGCTGGTGCTGGGGATGATAGTTTATTATTTCAATATTGTTTTGTTTCATCGAATTGCATTTATTTATTTTCCTGCTAAACTTCTTCCGATCCGGCAGGTGGCTTCTGCCAGCAGGTCAAAATCCTGCCGTCTGCTCCGGTGATTGGTGATGGCTACCCGAAGGGCGTATTTCCCCTTGAGCAGGGTGTAGGATGGCGCCGCAATGCCTTCCAGCTGTAATTGCATCAGGATTTCCTTATTCAGCCCGTTTAGATCCGCCTCGCTCAGGCCTCCCGGATTATACCGGTAGCAAACGATATTGAGGGAAACCGGTGTGAGCAGTTCCAGTTCCTCATGTTCTTCAGCCAGAGAACCAAGGTATCTTGCTTGTGAAATATTTTGCCGGATAAGGCTTGCGTATTTCTGAAGGCCATGTTCCTTGAGCAGCATCCAGACTTTGAGCGCCTTAAATCCCCTGGACAATTCCATGCCATAGTTGGAAAACGGGTCAGGCCCGCCCGACAATCCTTTTTCATGAACAGAAAGATAGGTGGCGGGATAGGCAAATGTATCCCGCTGTATTTTGGAGTCCCTGATCAGCACGGCGCCCACCTCATAGTTCATATAAAACCATTTGTGGAAATCAAATGCGAGGCTGTCTGCTCTTTCTATCCACTTCAACTGGTCTTCAAATTCCGGCAAAATCCTGGGGATGGCCCCGAAGGCGCCGTCCACATGAAACCAAAGGTTTTCTTTTTGTGCTACCCGGAATATGCCTTCCAGGTCATCAATAGCCCCGGTGTTTACCGTTCCCGCATTCCCCACCACGCAAAATGGGAGATTGCCGGCCTGCCTGTCTTCGGATACCATCTTTTGAAGGATGTCCAGCCTGATCCGGAACTGACTGTCAACCGGCACTTTTCTGAAATGGTCACTCCCAATCCCGATTATTTCGACAGCCTTAAGCAAACAACTGTGTGTTTCCGATGATCCATAAATGGTCATCTGCCCGGGAAGGGAACGCAAGCCTCCTTGTTTGATGAGTTTGGAAAAATAATTTCTGGCCACCACCAGGGCCGTGATGTTGGCGATGGATGCACCGCTGGTCAGGATTCCCCCTGCACTCACGGAAAAACCAAAAATTTCCTTGCTCCAGTTCAGTACCTGTTGCTCCACATACATCGGCATGTGATCCCCGATCGAGACATTGGCATTCATTCCGCTGGCGAGCATGTCAGCAAGCATGCCTTCCGCCGTTCCCGATCCCTGGACCCAGGCCCAGAAACGCGGATGGATATTGTTCACATTATAGGGTAGCACCTGGGACAGAAAATCTTCATAAACCGATTCTGCCTCCTGCGGATAAAGGGGCAGGGCATCCTGCATACGGCGAACCGCATAGGGAGTAGGTTTTTTCCACACCGGTCGTTCCCGCACGGTCTCCAAATAGGTGAGCATATCATCCAGCATCCGGTGACCAAGCGAGCGAAGAGCAGACCAGTCAACCGGATCAAGGGACTCCTCCGATACCAGTACATCAGTAGTATCCATATTACATATTTTGTTTTATACAAATCTTGTTCAGTGGCTGGTTTTCTCCAACCTGAATCTTGCTTATTTCCTGTCAAAATTCTGCCAATTTAATTGTAAAAAACAGATGCAGATTCATTAATTTTGACTAGATCAGATGAAACTGTTCATCAGTTGCCATCTGCCCGGCGGCCATTCATCGGGCTTCCGATAAAAAAAAGGAGCAGGATCATGAACAAAAAGAAATCAGCCGGCGACGATCATCTCTATTTGCAGGTAGCCGATGGTATTGAAAAAATGATCGGGGAGGAAGTACTGAAGATTGGCGACAAACTTCCCTCCGTCAGGGTATTGAGTGAAGAATACGGAATCAGTATGGGAACCGCATTCCAGGCATATTATCACCTGGAAGGGAAGGGTTTGATTGAGGCCAGGCCCAAGTCTGGGTATTATGTACGCTTCAACTTTCGCCGGTTCAGGGATCTGCCCGAAATGTCTGATCCGGAACCTGTAGCAAGCGAAGTGAGCCTTGAAGAGATCATTTCCACTGTTTTCAGAAACATGTCGACCGACGATCTGCTGAATTTTTCCTTGGCTGTTCCCCCTCTCAGCCTGCTGCCGGCCGCTAAACTCAACAAGGCCCTTGTCTACGCCATGCGGTCCTCCAAGAGTCATGGGATCAATTATGAACATATTCAGGGAAACAGGGACCTGCGCAGGCAGCTGACAAAACTGTTCTTTAACTGGGCTGGCAAATTCTCCGAGGAGGATATCGTAATAACGGCGGGTTGCATGGAAGCGCTTGCGCTCTGCCTGAATACAGTGACCAGACCGGGGGATACGGTTGCCATTGAGAGCCCCACTTATTTCGGGATTTTTCGCATTATAGAAAGCCTGGGGCTGAAGGTCCTGGAGATCCCGACAGACCCGGTAACGGGGATCGATGTCCGCCAGCTGGCCAAATCTGTTCGAAAAATGCCGGTCAGTGCGTGCATCTTCGTTCCCAATTTCAACAACCCGCTCGGCAGTTGCATGCCCGATGAGAAAAAGAAAGAACTGGTTGATCTGGTGACCAGACACAAGATCCCCCTGATCGAGGACGATATTTACGGAGAAATGTATTTCGGGAAGCATCACCCGAAGACCTGCAAGAGTTATGACCGGGAAGGTTGGGTCCTTCATTGCGGTTCGCTGTCCAAATCGCTGGCTCCCGGTTACCGTGTCGGCTGGGCCATTCCGGGGCGGTTCAAAGAACAGTTTATCAGGCTAAAAATGATTCACAACGTGACGGGTACTACCATTACCCAGTTGGCCATGGCCCATTTTCTGAGTATCGGCCGCTATGAATACCATCTGAAGAAATTGCGCAAGGCCTTGCATACGCAGTGCCTGCGATACATTCAGGGCATCGTACAATACTTTCCGGACGACACCCGGATGTCCCGGCCCCAAGGGGGCTTTGTTTTGTGGATCGAACTGAACAGCCGCATCAACACCTATTCTTTATATCAGGAAGCCTTGAAGCATCATATCTCGATTGCCCCGGGGCAAATTTTTTCCGCAAAGGGGCATTTCAGGCATTGCCTGAGGATCAGTTATGCCAGACCTTGGGACGATGAGGTCGAAAGAGGTATCAGGATTCTGGGAAACCTGGTCAGGAAAATGTTAAGGGAATAAAGGGGAAGGCGCGTTTTCTCATTCGGCTACCCGCCCGGGAGCACCCCTGTAGTTCCTTCAACGCCTAAAACAGAAAGACTCCATGCATTCAGGCATAGATGCGGTCTATAGAATCCCTGAATTTTTCCATGATCACCTTTCGTTTGAGGCTCAGTTTGGGTGTCATTTCACCTGTTTCTATGCTCCATTCACGCGGAAGAAGTTCAAATTTCTTGATTTGTTCCACATGGTTGAAATTCTTATTGTAAGATTCTACAAGCTGCTTGTAAAATTCAATGACTTTCGGGTGACGGATCATTTCTTCGTTTGAATTCACCGGGATGTTGTTCTGTCTACACCATTCCTGCATATTCGAAAAAGAGGGTACAATGAGCGCCCCGACAAATTTCCTCTCCGAACCCACCACGATGATTGCTTCTATGAACCTGGACTCTTTCAGTTTATTTTCGATGGCTGCGGGGGCAACATATTTTCCTCCGCTGGTCTTGAACAATTCTTTTTTCCGGTCAGTAATCCGAAGGAATATTTCATCCTCGAATACGCCGATATCCCCCGTGTGAAGCCATCCGTCAATGATGGTTTCGCCGGTGAGGTCCGGTCTCTTGTAATAGCCAACCATGACAGTCGGCCCCTTGACGCAGATTTCACCATCCTCGGCGAGTTTTACTTCGATTCCTTTAATGACAGGACCCACCGTACCGAATTTTGACCTTCCGGGCATCCTTCCGTTTACAGCAATGACGGGTGAATTCTCAGTGGGTCCGTATCCCTCATACAACGGGATTCCGGCCGCGTTGAATATCCTCATGAGTCTTTCCTGGCAGGCCGCACCTCCGGTGATGATGTACTTGATATTGTTGCCCAGGGCTTCCCTCCACTTTTTAAAAATCAGTTTGTTGGCAATGGAGAGCTGAAGATGGTAAAGGGCACCGTTACTTTTCCGGTTGTCATATTTTTTGCCGACTTCAACAGCCCAGAAGAACAATCGTCTTTTAATGCCCTTTAGTTCGGCCCCCTTGGCCATAATCCGCTCATACACTTTTTCAAGCAGCCTGGGTACGGTCGTGAAAACGTCCGGATGCAATTCCTGGAGGTTGACGGCAATGCTGTCCAGGCTTTCTGCATAGTAGATGCTGATCCCGCTGAACAGGTAGATGTAGCTGACCGTGCGTTCGAAGATGTGGTTGAGGGGCAGGAAGCTCAGCGCCTTGAAATCGGGCCTGTCTTCAAAGGGAAAACTTTCCCTTGAGTACTGAATATCACTGTAAATGTTGGTGTGCGAGAGCATGACACCTTTTGGCGTGCCGGTGGTTCCTGAGGTGTAGATGATGGTAGCCAGGTCTTGCTGCCTGATCGTTTTTCTGATTTCTTCAGTTTTCTTCAGGCTGGCATCGTCTGCCAGGGCGGTAATTGCTGACCAGTGGATGGCCCCGGGTATTTCGTTGAAAGTATATATTTCCTTCAGGCTGGGAATCCTGGCCCGGATATCCATGATTTTACGGAGCAGGTCTTCGCTGCTTACAAATACATACTTGACCGCCGCATCATTGAAAATAAACTCAATTTCGTTTGGATTGGTTGTTGGATAAATGGGTACCAGAATGGCTCCTGCCTGCTGGACGGCCATATCGGTAATCAGCCATTCGGGACGATTATTGGAAATGATGGCAATCTTATCCCTTTTTTCTGTCGTCATGTCATTGCCCGAAATCCCCATGGCCAACAGACCTGCGGTCAGCTTGTTCACTTTGTCGCTGACTTCCCGGGTGCTGTATTTACGCCAGACTCCCTGTTCCTTTGCCGCCATCATGTCTTCCTTTGGAAATTTTTCCAACTGATGGGCAACGCAGTCAAACAATCGTGTAGGTTCGTTCATGGTTCCTATTTACCTGTTCAAATTAGAAAAAATTCAATTGGCATCAAACAAAAAACATTTCAGGCGATACCCATGCAACTATTCAATGAACTATTCTGTGACTGACTGATGGTAATATTGCCCGGCAGGCAATTTAAATATCCTTCCTTTCTGAAAATCGATGAATCGGTTGTATTCTTCTGCGTGGGAGGCGGTCCACGTCTTGAATGATGCTGGGTCATGCACCGGACCAAAGATCCACTGGTTGTAGGCCTCAAACATCCCTTCCTTGATCAGTTGCCTGTAATATTCAAACAGGCGGAAAGGATATTTCGCAGCAAATTTATTAAACCATTCCACTTCAAAACGGTTTCGCAGTATGGCCACAGTCTCGGGGGTGATGCCCATGGCCACGGCATCAGACTGGTCATTCATGACAGAAAGGACAGCGAGGGCAAACGGGTCCTTTGGTTCCTTTATTTTTTTTGATTTGCTGATGTCGGAGAAAAGTTTTTTATATCCTTCGATGAGAATACTCTTGATTTCCGGAGTACGCTTGCTGTAGCTCTCCATATTCACAAAAATTTCTCCATAGATCAGGCTCCAGATTTTGTCATAGGTGAAAAAATAGTATCTGGCCGCATTATAATAATTAGAGGAATAGTTTGGATCTACCTGTATCCCCTTTTCCCAAAGCCTGATGGCTTCGTAGTCCTGCTTTGTCCATAACATCTCCCCATATTCGTTATACAGTACGCCGCTGTTGGGAAATTTCTTAAGACCCTGCTTATACATTTTTTCGCATTCTTTTCTGTCTTCAAGGGCCTTATAAACCAGCCCGAGGATCTGGTAACTTTCAACATCGGCGTCGGATCGGTCCGGCAAAGGTTTGGCAGTTTCCAGGGCCGAGCTGTAATTTTTTTGTAGATAGTAAGTAAAGGCAAGATCCTTGAGTACTTCCAGGTTATTGGGTGACAGTTTAAGAGCCCTTGTCAGAACAACAATGGCGTTGGAATAGTCACCCTGTCTGGTATAGGCTTTGGCGGCCTGGTCAAGGGATGTGACATCTTCCTGCTGAGCGGACAACGAGAGTGCTAGGAAATTGAAGAGTCCGGCAATAAAAATAATCTGCTTCATGGGAGTTTAAAGGTAATCTATTGATTTTATAAGGGTGGAAGATCCGTGGGGTTTCAACGGTCCACAAAAATAGTCAGTCTTTCAATCCGCTTAAACAATCAGATGGGTAAGCAGGCCATCCCTCAGTTTGGGTTCGAACCAGGTGCTTTTGGGCGGCATAACCTGGCCACTGTCGGCAATGTCAAAAAGTTGCTGAATGGTAACCGGATGGAGACTAAAGCCTGCTTTCATTTCCCCGGAATTCACCCTTTTTTCCAATTCTGTCAGCCCCCTGATCCCCCCCACAAAATCGATCCGTTTATCGGTTCTTGGATCCCGTATGCCAAGTATTCTGTCCAGTACGTTTTCCTGTAGAATGGTCACATCCAGGACCCCGATCGGATCCGCGGAAAATGAATCCTCCTTGGCAACCAGTTTGTACCAGCTTCGATTAAGGTAGAGGCCAAATTCGTGTAGCGAAGGGGGTGAAAAGGCTGATTCCATCTTTCCGATCATGAAATCTTTTTCCAGGCTGTCCAGGAACTCTTCCCCGCTCAAGCCCTGGATGTCTTTTACCAATCGGTTATAGTCCAGGATATGCAGCTGGTCGGAGGGGAACAGGGTGGTTAAAAAATAGTCTGACTCCGGAGTATGACCGGCCCCCAGATCCTTTCTGACTTTTGCGGCCGAAGCGGCGCGATGATGACCGTCTGCAATATAGGTGCTGGGGACTTCACCGGCAAACAGATCGGTGATTCGCCCGATGGTGGCATCGTCATCAATAACCCAGACGATATGTTTGACAGCATCTTCAGCGGTAAAATCATACCGGGGATGATGGCTTGCCTTCCAGTCTTCGATGGTTTTGTGGATAGTCTGGTGGGCCCTGTAGGCCAGGAAAACATTTCCTGTTTGTGCCCCAGTTGTTTTAATATGA
>Ga0318563_10000045_pt1 | contig 46964 bp, 42 predicted proteins | sample GRESIP066b5f19_FD_203689 | JGI IMG/M metagenome (GOLD analysis project Ga0318563, IMG submission 203689) | Tropical soil microbial communities from Luquillo Experimental Forest, Puerto Rico - GRE.SIPMG.066b5f19 | ecosystem: Environmental > Terrestrial > Soil > Tropical forest > Bulk soil... | reverse complement strand
GAAAGAATCATCTTTGATAATAAAGTTGGTTTAGCTATGCAATTTGGTTAAACTTGTCAGGATTGCGAATATGCTGCTAAGTTTTTAAAGATGCCTTTGTTTTATCAACATAATATCAACCAGAACACGAAATTAGGTGTTTGGCACATCGAAGAGCCTGAAAGTTTCTTTTTAAAGAGGGTACCCCTGAAAAGAGATGTTTCACATCCTCACAAAAGATTGCAGCATCTGGCCGGCAGATATCTGCTCCCCGTTTTATTCGATGATTTTCCATTGGAGGAAATTGTTATTGCAGACACACGCAGACCTTTCCTCGAAAAAGAGCGATATCATTTTTCTATCTCCCATTGCGGGGACTATGCTGCAGCCATTGTCAGCAGTAAGAACCGCGTTGGCGTCGATATAGAAATTGTCAGCCCACGGATTCAGGATGTTGAACACAAATTCCTGTCAGCGCCGGAGCGTGCCCTGGTTTTCGGGGATGACCATTTAACCACTTCCAGGGACAGACTTCTGACAATGCTCTGGAGTGCCAAGGAATCCCTTTACAAATGGTACGGTCTGGGGCAGATTGATTTCAGGGACCACATGCTGTGGACGGGTCCGGAGCAGACCGGTCCCGACGGTATGCTTTTTTTCCCTTTTGAATTTTTGAAAGCTGAAAAGGTCCCACTTCTCGTGAACGCAACTGGATTTGATGACCTGGTGCTTGCCTGGGTGGTAAGCTGATGAGCAGCTTATTTCCCCAATTACCAGGACAGGATTAACCGGAACGAATGGGGGTAGTCCGCCCGGGAACAAAAACAATTTTCGCTGTTATTCGGGCAGATAAGATTCATCGCCTTCGTCCAGAAGATTCAGGTTGATTGAATCCTGGCCTGCAATGCCTTCAACGGATCCTTTGATGTGGGCCGCGTTGAGCAATACTTTTTCCAGTTGTTTTTCCCTTGCCTTCCAGAGTTTCTCCATGGCGTCCCTTTCCCTTTGGATGGACAATTTCATGGATACAAATCCTTCACGGATGGCCTTCCACTGCTCTGCAAACTCCCCGCTGGTCAGGTAATCATAAAGCAGGTGCATCTTGTCTCCTTTATTTTCCTGTGATTTTGCAGCCTGGAATATTTTCATGATCCCGTCACGAAGGACATGCGCCAAGGCTTTGACTTCAGCAAAACTGCAAATCCAGACACCGTTCTTTTCTCCGAAACGCTCCATGTCTTTGGGCATGGACTGGGTAACGATCACGGCTACCTGCGCTCCCTGGCTCCGCAAGTCCGCCTTCAGCTTTTCGATCCAATCCTGCGAAAAGTCCCGGGTCCGCTTGCTCTCATAAATGATCTTTCCGCAGTCCTGGCCAAGGTGATTACGGACCACCTGAATGCAGTCAGCCCCTCTTACCCCTTTACCTACTTCCATGATCTCATCAAAAGGGAAGGTGGTTTTCAGCAGTTCCTCCAGGGCCAGTTCCTGCACTTCCCCTTGCAATTGCATGGAGCCCTGTTCGGCCTTGCGCCGCATTTCTTCTGCGAGCTTTTTTGCATCTTCTGCGAGTTTCTTTTGATCTTCCAGCTGTTTTTCCAGTTCGCGATGCCGCAACTGATGTTCTGTCTCTCTGGAGGCAACCTTCTGTTCCTCCACGAGCCTGATCTCTTCAGACAGCCTGGTCCTTTCCTGTTGTAATTTTCGCTGGACAGAAAGTTCGAGCTCTGCTTCCTTGTTGATAAGTGCCTGCTCTTTCTGCAAAAACTCGAGTTCCTTTTGCCGCGCAGTTTTCAATTTTTCTTCGCTGACTTTATTGGATTGTTCAAGGAGCTGAATCTGGTTTTCAAAGTCTGATCCGATGGCCTTACGTAGGTTTTCCTCGAGAGACTGCTGAAGGATTTTCTTTTCATCAGCCAGTTTCCTGTCGAATTGTTCCTGCTGTACCTGCAATTGCCTGGATACTTCCCCCAACTTCAGCTGGTATTCATCTTCCTTTTTTTTGGTGAAATCAATCATCTGTTCACGCAGCTCCTTCTTGTACTCTTCTGAAACGGCCTCCTCCATGGGGAACTGGTGACCACACCGGGGGCATTTGATCGACGTTGGCATTCTTTTTTTTTACAAGTTTACAACAAGTAGGGCGACCGCTGCAATCGGAAAATAAAAAATACAGGAAATGGAGCGGGAAGAAAAACTGATTTCAGCAATTCGCAGAAAGTTGTTAGGCTCAGTTTTTTATGCGGAAATTAAAAATGATCGTTCCAGCGGATTCATCTCCGGTTGCATTGAACTTGATTTGTTTTGCCTTTCTCAGAGCAATTGCTTTCATGGATGCATCTGAAGTGGTTGAACCCTTTGGCTGATAATCTGCACGGAATACATTGCCATTGGCATCGACATGTATCTCAACGGCTACTTTTGCGTTGTCATTAAAATCGTCGGTAAAGGAGGGGAGTGCAGTAAAACGTCTGCCCGGCAGCCCATTTGAAATGCTGACGCCGGAGTTGCCTCTTCCGCCCCCGGTATAGTTCTTGGCATTCGGATCGCCGCCGGGCTGACCCTGGTCTCCCTTTCCCCCGGCTATCCCCTGGCTGCTTCCGGGTTTATAATCATCCGCATCGTTGCCGCCATTCCCGTTTCCATTGACTCCATGGAAAACAGCCTTTGGTTTGGGAGGGGCCGGCGCCGGGTGCGTTATAGTTTCGGTAACCTTTACCGGTTTGTTTTTTGCAATCTCTTTCTCCGGAATTCTTGTTGCTTCCGGCTTGGTGACAGGTGGTTTTTTGACAACCGGTGCATCCTGCTCTTTGTCATTTGTTTCAACATCTTTGTAGGCAGTTTTTTCTACCGGAGCCTGCTTGGGGGGAGTATATTTTTCCTGGTCCCTGGGGGACGGCTTGCCGGGCAGGTAGGGCTGGTTATCACCCAGGCCCTGGTCGCTGTTGCCCAGATTGACCTCAATACCTTCCTCAACCGGAGGCATGGTCTGCGGGGGCTGGGTCCAGGTCACGAACAACAACACAATCAGAATCAGGACACAAATCAACAGGGTGTAACCGGAGGCTCTCCAGTTTTTATGGGTTTCAAAATGGCTGGTTAGATAGGATTGATTCACTCTACGAATGTAACAAATGTTTCCATTGCGGTATTATACAATATGTTAAAAGGCCTGCCCAAAGCTGAAAGTAAGATCCCCCCGGTAACCGGTTATCCGGCCTCATCCGATTTTATGATAGATGAAATCCGGCATCCACTTCATTAACTGGGCGACGAGCCACCAGCGGTGGGTTATATATACCCTCCATTTTTTCTTTTCTATAGCCTCCGCAATCTGGCGTGCAGCCTTGACCGGTGTGGCAACCCAGAACTTCCTGCCTGAGCTGGCCATTTTGGTGTCTACAAAACCTGGCTGGATATCCGTAACGTGAATTGGCGCCTGCTGGCGCTTCAGTTTTATGTGCAGCCCTTCAAAATAGTTGCTCTGGAATGCCTTGCTCGCACTGTAGGCCGGTGCCTGGCTGTTTCCGCGGACTGAGGCGATGGAGGAGGTTGTTGCCATCTGCCCATAGCCCTGGGCCGAAAGATAATTGAAGGCATAGTTGATCATTTCTATAAATCCTTTCACATTGGTATTGACCGTCGTCCGGTCTATCCTCCAGTCCAGGTCCTTGCTCACATCGCCGTAACCTGCATTATAAATGAAAAGATCCATGCCTCCCATCTTAGTGATGAGGGACTCCAGGTGATCAATGTTGTCATTGCCCGTCACGTCAAAGCACTGTGTGATAATCTGGTTGGGATATTCGAGCTGAAGGGAATACAGGAGCTCCTGTCTGCGGCCGGTAACACCGACGAGGCCTCCCTGATCGGCGTAAATCCTCGCAAGTTCCCTTCCGATGCCCGAGGTGGCCCCGATAATGATGACTTTCTTCATGTGTTTTCTGATTGGAAGTAATGCAGTAAACAGGACCGTGCAAGAATCAAACCAAAACCCGGACCTCAATGGGCAAAATCCATAACGAAATTGCCACGTATCCTCTCCATGGGCGGATTGAAGTATCCGAATTTCAGATTCGGGAATTCCTCCCGGATCAGTTCCATGAGTTGTTTTATCCCCATGAATTGACCTGTATCCGTTACACCGATCTTTCCGAGGTACCAGTCCGGATCGATGTTGAAATTTCGCCATTGAATCATGCTCAGACCTGTCTCCAGGATCAGCTTTCGCAGCGCCTCATACTCCTCCACACTGTCTGTCATGCCCGGAAATACAAAATAATTGATGGATGTCCACCCATTGAAACCGTGCACTACTTTCAGGCTTTCGACGATGTCTTCAAAGGAATAGTTGTTAGGTCGGTAATAGGATTCATAAATGTTTTTTCGAGCGCTGTTCGTACTTACACGAATCGAATTCAGACCTGCTTCACAGAGGACCCTGACTGCATCGGGTCTTGAGCCGTTGGTATTGATATTGATACTTCCGCGGCCTGTATGTTTCCTGATTTCCAGGATTGAATCCCGGATGGTTTCCCACATCAGCAGGGGCTCGCCTTCACATCCCTGGCCAAAACTCACGATGGGGTAGGGAGCTGTTTGAAGGTGGGGAACAGTAAATTCTACAATCTCTTCCGCCGTAGGCTTGAAGGTCAGCCGGTCCTGGGTGGAGGTAATGGATTCTTCCTGCGGCTGGAAAGATATGCAGCCGATACAATTTGCATTACAGGCTGGCGAACTGGGTACCGGGCATTCCCATCTGGCTAGAGCAAAATTTCTGGCAGCCGGGCAATGATAGGTCATACAGCAATTATCCATCAGGTGTCTGACCAGCCTGTTATGGGGATAGGCCTTAAGTAACTGGCCGGCTCCCTCCCTGATCCCTGACTGATTATAGCCGGCACTTTCCTGGCGGATGTCCTGCTCAATTCGAACTGCCGGAACAAAGAAATGATTATCAGACCATCCGGCGGCAGTGTAACAAAACAGAGGCAGGGTAGGCGCTCCGGCTTCTGTTTCATAGGCGGCAAGATAAAGCCCGGTATGGGCCGGGGGAATAAAGGCCGCAACAGCCCACCCCTTCCGGCAAAGTCGCATTTTTCCTGTAACCACGTCTATTCCAATTCCCCGTCGACCGGGCAACTCGTACAGGGATCCGCCCTGGGGAAGGGGGACCCAGTCATCTGACGGGACTTCCGTTGCATCCCAGCCGCTTCTTCCGGTTGCATATAATGACCGGTCCTCAAAAATATTTCCGTTGCCGTCAGAGTACAGCAAATATGGAGATCGGGGATGTTGCATATTCTTTACTTCCATGTTTCAGAAAACACTGCCTTTCCGACAGGATGCAAATTTCGTGAATTGTTTCTACATTTATTCTGTCAAATCCGGTCGATTTGCGCAGGTAACCTGAAGAAGTTTTGAAAATGAAACGGATAGGTTACTTCCTGAACCCACCTTAATATTTTAAATATCCTGAAACACATGAAATCGTTCGGCTATATCAGCCTGTTTCTGATAACATCATTTTCATTTCCGCTTCATGCAGGCGATGATGATCCATGCAGTGTCAGGAATTCGGCTTTTCTGTCCGGCGAATCCATCACCTATAAGGTCTTTTATTCGGTAGCAAGTGTCTATTTTGGAGCTGGCGACGCTGTATTTTCTGTCAACGAGGAGGAGCTGAATCGAAAACCCGTATACCATATCCTGGGAACCGGCAAAACCAATTCCCTTCTCGACAACGGCTTTAGGGTCAGGGACAAGTATGAAAGCTATATTGATACGGCTACACTCCAGCCGTACAAGTTTGTCAGGGATGTCAGCGAGGGCTCTTACAAGATATACGAGCATATTTCATTTAACAAGACTGCCGGAACAGCCGTCACCAACGCGGGGGTCTACAATGTGCCCTCCTGTATCCAGGATGTTCTGAGTGCCATATTTTATGCCCGGAACATTGATTTCAGCAAGTATCGGCCTGATGACAAAATTCCGTTTTCCATCTTCCTGGACAACAAAGTATATGACCTGTATATTCGCTACCTCGGGAAAGAAACCATAAAGACCAGGTATGGAAAATTCAGGGCGATAAAATTCAAACCCCTGCTGATTGAAGGGACTATTTTTTCAGGGGGTGAGAAAATGGTCGTCTGGGTAAGCGACGACGCCAATCATATGCCCCTGAGGGTGGAGAGTCCGATTATTGTAGGTAAAATCAGCGCGGATATGATGAGCTACCACAATCCGAGGTATCCGTTGACTTCGTTGATCAGCATCCGGTAGCCACAGGGCAAGGCATCCTGCTGGGAGAACCGCAACGGACCAGGTGCGTTCAGGCAATGTAGATCCTGTAACAAACCAGGTCTAGACAGCGGTCACAACCCGAAACAACTTCTTAGTATATTAACGTGATTCAATCACCACATGGGAAGACATGGAAAAACTGGCAAAAGTTCAGTTTCCGGGTTATTTTTATTTTTCTTGGAGGGAGTACTGTGATCTGCTGGAACTTTACTATTTTCTTCAGTGTATATCTGAATCCTTCCTCATAGCCCTATGCTCCCTAATCCACGTTCAATCCCCTGGTGAAACCATTATCCTGGCTGGATAAAAACATTTTCCACACGGGATATAATCCGGCTGTTCATTCCAGTCTGTCTGCAGACAATCATTTTGGGGTGGTATTTTACCTGGCTATTTTTTCTGATTGCCATTACCGGCACTATCATCTGGACCCTGCTGGACAGAAAAGGGAGGTCACTGGAGAAACTTTTTTTCTGGTTCAACCTGTATTTGGGGTATGTTCTCGCCATCGTCGTGTTTGGATATGGAATCGATAAACAAATCCCTGTTCAGATGCGTTACCCGGGTGCCGTCGACCTGCTGACTCCCCTGGGGGAGCAGGGGAGGTTTAGTGTTTTGTGGAATTTCATGGGAGTTTCTCCCGGGTTCATGATGTTTGCGGGAGCATGTGAAATCATAGGAAGCCTCTTGCTGTTTTACCGGCGCAGGTCCGTTTTCGGTGCCCTTTTCACCTGCACTATCCTCACCAATGTAGTTGCATTCAACTGGTTTTACAATATCCCCGTCAAACTCTTCTCAGTGCAACTTCTGCTGTACGATCTCTACCTGCTTGCCCCGTTTGCTTCAGGACTGTGGTCCTTTTTTTTCAGGGAGGGGGCATCTGTCCTGATTACACAACACTATGGGTTTCAAATCAAATGGAAGCAAACTACATTGCAGGCCAAGCTGATGATCATTCCTTTGGTCATCTGTGCATTATCCACCATTGGAGTATACAACCGATACAGGCAGGAGCAAAAGGAAAATCTGCGATGCAGGATCTATGAAGTGACCAGCTTTGTTGCCAGGGATAGCCTGCCACCTCTTTTGACCGATACCCTGCGCTGGAAAGGGTTTGTGCTGGACTACAAAGACTATGTAGTTATTTACAGCATGCAGGAAAAGACAGACTGGTACCACTGTGATGTGGACAGTTCCGAAAAAACATTCACGCTTCATGACAATCCAGACAAGACCACCTGGCATCAATTTCATTTTGAATATCCTGCTCATGATCAACTGCACCTTACCGGAAAATGGAAGGGTCGGGATGTATCCATTTGGATGAAATCACTATCTATGGACAGTATGTTTCTGAACAAAGAAAAAATCACCCTGATACAGGAATAGCCCGGTCCTGGAAGTCAAATTACGGAAGGTAAGCTGGGATTCAGTTCCCTGAATTTGCCAGTTTTTCCCGGCAGTACGCGTTGAACTCATCCTCGTCTGCGTCAGGGTCGTCGTCATCCAGCACCTCTTTCTGGAGGAGCCTGTTGCTTTTGAAATCAAGGGTAAGCAAACCATCCTTCAGGATAATGTTATTGAATTCGGACCACCTGAATTTTCTCTTAAACAACGTATTGATCAGGACCTGGTCGTCCTTGAATCCGATTTCGAGGGGGTATTTTGCCTGGTATTCGAGGAAGGCCGACAATAGGTAGAAGGCGGAGATCCATTGCAGCCAGGGCATGCCGATCCAGAGTATTCCGGCGATCAGCAGCCAGTTTTTGTACCTTACCCGCTTTCCTCGTGCAGATTCAACTCCATTGGCAATGATGCCTGTAAGGACGAGCAGGGATGCAGTGGTGAAGAAATAATTGATTCGGCCGGAGCTAACCTGGACATAAATAAAGGCAACCAAAGCCAGGACACAGAGAAGCATGCTTATCCGATCAATGTATTTTTCATTGTTTCTTTTCAGGATCACCACGTAATTGTAGGGCATGCTCATGGGCAGGTAAATGATTAAGTGTTGGCAAAAACCAAAGTATTACAAAGTTTCCAGAGGATCCGGGCGCCAACATTCGCATCCCATCCTGTTTCCCCGACGCCGATTTCATCCAGGTCAAATCCAATAAACCTGCGCCCGCTCTGAACAATTTTTTTTACCAGGTAGAACACCTGTTCTGCTTCAAACCCCCCAGGGACCGGAGTCCCTGTATGTCTGCCCAATTTGGGATCCAGGCCGTCAATATCCAGGGATATATACACATGGTGCGGGAGATGCTGAATGATTTCCTCGGTGATCTCCTTCCAGTTTGCACCTTCATACTGGCGTTCCTTAATTTCCCTGTCAAAATAGGTGGCTACCCGTGAATTGCTGTTGCAGATGTAATCCCATTCCTCCTCGCAATAGTCGCGAACCCCCACCTGCACAAGTTTTACTACCTCGGGAATTTCCTCCAGGGCATTGTACATCACGCTTGCATGGCTGTAGGTAAAACCTTCATAAGCTTTCCTGAGGTCACAGTGGGCATCGATCTGCAGGATTCCAAATTCACCATATTTCTCCGCAATCGCCTTGAAATATCCAAGGGGTGTACTGTGATCTCCCCCCAGCAGGGCAAGCAGTTTACCCCGCTGCAGGATGTCCCTGCTTTGCTCATATACCCATTTATTGAGATTGGCGCCTCCTTCGTTGATTTCTTTGAGGGATTTGGACATGAAAGCATTTTTTTCAATCTTTTCCCCGTTTGATATATAATCAATGAACAATTCAGCCTCCTTGCGCAGGTAATCGCTTTTCATCAGTATTTTCCGGTCCGGCTGCCGCATGTAGAAACCCTTCCTCCACGAATTGTTCGTATCTGCATCAAAAAGATCCACCTGCAAACTGGCCCTGAAGACGTGTTCTGCAGCCCGGGATGTTCCTGATCCATAACTTACGGTGACCTCCCAGGGTACCGGAAGAATAATGAGATGGGCTTCATCCTCGGTGAATGGGAGGCCAAAAATATTATTGCGCGGATTGCTTGCCCCGTTGGGGTCAAAATGGGAAAGGTCTGCCATGGTTTTAAGTGTACAGAAGGCGCAAAGTTAGGAAAAAAGCCAGATGGAGCAGGCTGTGCAGGCAGGGCTGCCCGGATTTTATCAGTCGGTGGCCTGTGGAAAATCAACGTGTTAAAGTTTCATCCCGCCCCCTTCTTTCATCCCCGGTTTATTGATATTTCAACTAACTTTGCACCGAATTTGAAATACCATTATGAAAAGATTGCACATCGTCCTGCTTGTATTTATAGCAATCGCCATAGGAGTTCTGCTTAGTTTTATGGGAAATCTTTCCACGTATGAGACCATTGCTTCAGCCAGGCAGAAGGAAGGCAAGAGTGTCAAGATCATTGTAAAGCTCGATAAAACCCAGCCGGTAGAGTACGACCCTGTAAAGAACCCCAATTACCTCAGCTTTTACATTATGGATACCCTCGGTCAGAAGGCCAGAGTGGTGTATCATTTTGAAAAGCCCTACGACATGGAAAAGGCGGAGCGGATCGTACTGACTGGGAAGATGAAAGGAGATGTTTTTGAAATCACCCAGAAAGATGGCATTCTGATCAAATGTCCCTCCAAATATAAAGACGACCCTGAGGCAGCCAAGAAAAACCTGTCTCAAAATCAAAATTAACCCATGGATTATATTGGCGAGCATCTTTTTCCCGGCAGGCTGGGGCATTTCTTTGTTGTTCTCTCATTTGCCTCATCCTTGGTTGCCTGCATCGCTTATTTCAAGGCGAGCCGGGCAGACAATCCGGCCGAAGAAAGCAGCTGGAGGCGCATGGGGAGAATCGCCTTCCTGGTCGACGCATGTTCCGCTTTTGCGGTTTTTTTTACGATCTATTTTATTGTCCGCAGCCACCTCTTCGAATACAATTTTGCGTGGGAGCATTCCAGCAAATCACTTTCCGTAAAATACCTTCTGAGTTGTATCTGGGAGGCCCAGGAAGGAAGTTTCCTGCTCTGGACCATGTGGCATGCTGTCCTGGGAACCACCCTGATATTCACCGCCAAAAAGTGGGAATCACCAGTGATGACGGTCATATGTTTCGCGCAATGGTGCCTGGCTACCATGATCCTGGGGATCTATATTTTTAATCTCAAAATCGGCAATAGTCCGTTCCTGCTGGTCAGGCAGGCATTCGGCGAAGCCCCCATCTTTAACCGCCCGGACTACCTTACCATTCCCCAAATGCAGGACGGTCAGGGACTCAATGCCCTGCTTCAAAATTATTGGATGGTCATTCATCCACCTGTCCTTTTCCTGGGTTTTGCTTCAACGATTGTTCCTTTTTCTTATGCCATGGCAGGTCTCTGGAAGAAACAGTTCGGGGCCTGGACAAAAGCTGCCCTTCCCTGGACCCTGTTTTCGGCCTGTGTTCTGGGTACCGGCATCATGATGGGTGCAGCATGGGCTTATGAGTCGCTGAGTTTTGGGGGCTACTGGGCCTGGGACCCGGTTGAAAACGCCTCCCTTGTTCCCTGGCTGGTGATGGTGGCAGGATTGCACACTATGGTGATATACAATGCTACGGGCCACTCCCTGCGGTCCACCTATCTGTTCCTGATCCTGGGTTTTATTCTTGTACTCTATTCAACCTATCTTACCCGGAGCGGGGCCCTGGGCGATACCTCCGTTCATGCTTTTGTAGACTCTGGACTGAAGGTGCAACTGATTGCATTTGTAACCATTTTTATGCTTCCTTCCGGTATTATGTATATTAGGAATTACCGGAAGATACCTCATATCTCGAAGGAAGAAAGCACTTACTCACGCGAATTCTGGATGTTTATCGGTTCCCTGGTCATCTTTCTTTCGGCAATCTTCATCATGATCGGCACTTCCCTGCCGATAATCAACACCCTGACCGGGGAAAAATGGGCGATGCCTGAAGACGCTGCCTTCTTTTACAACCGGATCGAGATATTCATTGCCATTATTCTGGGACTGCTTACAGCCGTAACCCAGTATCTGAAATACAAACAGACCGAAAAAGGGTATTTTATGAGCAAGATCTGGATACCCAGCCTCGTTGCCCTGCTCCTCTCGGTTCTGGTCAGTATTTTTGGGGGGATCCACTACGATAAATATGGCCCGGGGTATCTGACGGCTATTCATCTGGCCCTTTTCAGCGCGGTTTACTCGGTGGTTGCCAACAGTGGCTATATATGGTCAGGGCTGAAGGGCAAGATGAAAGCAGCCGGCGCATCCGTCGCACATGTCGGTTTTGGTTTGATGCTTCTGGGGATATTGCTGTCTTCCTCCAAGAAGCAGGTCCTGTCTTATAACAGCACGGGGATCAGCATCAATTTTAATCCGTCCACTAAGGAAAACCCGCTGGAAAATATAACGCTGCTCAAAAATGTACGCACGGATATGGGTAAATACTGGGCCACTTATGTCAACAGCGATTCCGTGGACGAACCAAGCAGGACGACATTTTATCATATCCACCTGCGCAGTAAGGACAGCAGTGACGCCTTTGACCTGTATCCCAACCTGCAGAAAGCGACCAAGGGTCAGCAGGGTTTTTCTTTTAACCCGGACAAGCATCACTACTGGAACAGGGATATCTTTACCTATATCAGCGCCGTTGACAACAATGAACAAACCGATACAGCCCAGTTCAAACGATACCCGGCAGCCGTGCATGATACCGTATATTACTCCAATGGATATATGATCCTGAACAAGGTGCAGGTAAATCCCAATAACGGGAAATATCATTTTAAGCCCACCGATACAGCCATTATGGCGGACATAACCGTTGTCGGCAAGGACAGCGTGCGGCAGAAGGCGACACCCCTGTTTTATGTGAAAGACAACCAGATGAATTATGTCCTGGATACGGTGTTTACCCAGAACATCGCCATCGGCCTGACCAGGGTCCTGGACAATAACCGGGTTGAGCTGAGTGTGAAAGAATCTTCCCGGATGATCCCTTTTATTTCCCTGAAAGTGCTGGAATTTCCCCAGATCAACCTGTTGTGGATCGGGACCCTCGTCATGATTGCCGGATTCCTCATGAGCATGGTGCGCCGCCTGAAACTGGTTGCTTGATATAATATCAGTATCTAATGCCGTAATCTACCCGGATTTTCCATTTTTTACGATATGCTTACCAGCAACAGGGTTACTTTCCCTGTCTATACGGAAAATAATGAGTAGAAAAAATTGATTATCTTTAATTTCGCGTCTTATGTCAAGGGGCAATAGAAAATATCCTTCCCTGCTGCTTCCTTTCGTACTCCTCATGGTTACGGGTACAACAGCTTTTGCCCAGTCCACTTCTCCTTCCAGGTATGGTCCCAACGATACGATCTACGTGCCCATTTATATCTATAATGGGGATACCCTCCCGGCCAGGACCCTTGAAATGGTCTGGATATCGGCCCCAATGACCCACGCGATGCGCAAGAGGGTGGAAGAATGGACAAGGCTTCGCAACGCCGTTTACGTGACTTATCCTTATGCACGAAAGGCTGGATTAATCATGAATGAAATGAACGCCAGGCTGGCCAGGATGGGTTCGGAAGGAGACAAAAAATCCTATATAAAATCCAGGGAGAAGGACCTCAAAAAGGAGTTCGCCGATCCGCTGGAGAAGTTGTCTGTATACCAGGGAAAGATATTGATGAAGCTAATCAACAGGCAAACCGGGAATAATTGTTATGACATCATCAAGGAATACAAAGGCTCCTTTACAGCCCGCTTCTGGCAAACGGTTGCTTTTTTCTTTGGCAGCAGCCTCAAACAACCCTATGATGCAAAGGGGGATGATCAGCAGATTGAGTCCATCGTCCTGGAAGTCGAAAGGATGTATCATAGCTGAGGTTCCCGGCGACTGCAGTAGAATCTTCCGCTGATTGGCATTCACGCCTGATTTTTAAAGAGAGGCCATCTCCTGACTCCGGTACCAGATCAGAGATGATGTATCTTCTCAATAATCCCTGAAGTTGAAAATCCGTCTACAATAGGATTGATGACAACTCTTCCGCCATGTTGCATGACTTCCCTTGCTCCAACAATCTGATCGAGGGTATAATCCCCGCCTTTTACCAGTACGTCCGGAAGAATATCATTAATCAGTTCAAGAGGAGTATCCTCTTCAAAAACCACCACCGCATCAACCATCAGCAGCGAAGCCAGAATCATGGCCCTGGAGGCCTGGTCATTGATGGGCCGGTGATCCCCTTTCAGTCTCCTCGCGGAATGATCGGAATTCACGCCCACTACCAGGAAATCTGCTTCCCGGGCTGCCTGCGTTAAAGAAGCAATATGACCCTGGTGCAGGATGTCAAAGCACCCGTTGGTAAAGGCAAATGTTTTTCCCAGTAAGCGCCATCGGCTGATCTGGTGCTGTAATTGAACCAGATTTACGATCTTATGCGGGATGATTTGTGGACTTTTCATTACTTTTTTTGTTAACCCGGGGCAATAGAATAAAGCTCACCACTCCGAAGATTATAAAGCTGAGAAACTGGCCAAACCAGAGCAGCCAGCCCAGGGCCTGGCCATAGGGTTCTTTCTGGACATTGTAAAACGCCACTGTTTCCTGTACCAGCAGCGCGTATGCCCCTATTCCCCCTGGAGAAACAATCATGCCTACGCTTCCCATAGCCAGTACCGTAAGCGCGTCCGACAGGCTGAGAAAGCTGGTTTCCTTGATTGCGAGAAATCCGCACCAGGTGCTTACCAGGTACAGGAACCAGATGCCGACGGTATATACAAAGAACAGAGACTTGTTTTTCAGTGACCTCACACTGATCAGGCCATGCCAGACTCCTGTCAGGATATTCCTGAATTTTTGCACCACGTTGATATGTCCAAGTCTGTCGAACAGAAATCTCAGGAGAATCAGCAGGATTATTCCTGCCGCAAGTATAATGACAATTTTACGATATGAGGTCTTTCCTGCCCGGTTTTGAAAAAGGGGGTAGATCGTGGAAGCCGCCAGCGAATGGATGACGTCAAACTGGAAGACAAAGGTCAGGCCAAAAACGATGAGCAGGCATAATACGTCAAAAGCCCTTTCAGCGACAATTGTCCCGACAAGCTTGTCGGCTGGTACCTTTTCATAACGGGCAAGAATGGTGCATTTGATCACTTCGCCCACACGCGGGGCGCCCAGGTTAACGAAATAACCGATCATTACGGCCAGGAAAGTATTGATCCGGGATGGCTGGTAACCGAGTGGTTCCATAAGCTGCCGCCACCGGAGGGCCCGCAGCCAGTGGCTGCAGAGCAGGAGCAGCAGGACCGGAATCAGCAGCCAGTAATGGGCCCTGTTTAAAGCATCTTTGAGCTGTCTCCATTTTTCCTGGTCAAGATCCCTCAGGCTGAGCCAAACAAAAAATGCTGCCAGGGCAGCAAAAAAAACATATTGCAAAAAGGGCAACAATTTCTTAGTCATAGTAAGGAATAATTTACCTCCAACAATGGACTTTGTCAATGATCCATCCGGTTTATTTATAGCGTATTCCCGTCCTTTGGGAATACTATCCAGGGCTTGAATTGCTTCGCCTTTTCAAAGTCCATCCGGGCATACGAAATGACAATAACTACGTCACCGGCAGCTCCCTGCCTGGCCGCGGGGCCATTGAGACAGCATACACCCGAACCCCTTCTGCCTTTTATCAAATAGGTTTCAATGCGGGACCCGTTATTTATGTTAACTACCTGAACTTTTTCATTTTCGATCAGCTGCGCTGCATCCATCAGGTCTTCATCGAGCGTCAGGCTTCCGACATAATTCAAATTGGCTTCTGTTATGACAACCCGGTGCACCTTCGACTTTAAAACTTCTATTTCCATTATGGGGTTCCTGTCCTTTATTTTATTCTCTTCAGCCACAAAAATAGCAATCTATTTTGAACCCCCGGCCCGGGCTATGGATTGAGGGTCATATTGTCGATCAGCCTGACCTGTTGTTGAAAGGCGGCGACAAGAGCAACCAGTTTTTGGTCCCCGTCCCAGTATTCGGCCGACTCAAGTGTATCCGCATCAGCGATAGCCACATAATCCACGAAGAAATTGTTTTTCTTAAGAATCTGCCGGGCATCCTCGATCAGTTCAATCAGCGGACCGGGTCGTAGATTATTTTTAAGAAACATCAGGGATTCGTAGATCGACACAGCGCGCTTTCTCTCCTCCGCATTCAATCGAATATTTCGGCTGCTCATGGCCAGCCCGTCCTCCTCTCTCTGAGTCGGACAGGTATGAAGCACAGTCGGAAAACCTGTCAATTCAAGGAGCCTTCGGATGACCATGCACTGCTGGTAGTCTTTTTGTCCCATAAACAGGTCATTGGGCATGATGATGGAAAGCAGGCGCTGCATCACCTGGCAGACACCCTGAAAATGACCCGGCCGGTAGACCCCTTCCAGGATGTTTTCCAGGTAACCGAGGTTATATTTTTCCAGCCCGTCTGTCCCATCCGGGTATATTTCAGTGATCTCCGGCAAAAACAGCAAGTCCAGACCATTTTTCTCCAGAAGGAATATATCCTTTTCAATCGTTACGGGGTATTTTTTGTAATCTTTCGGGTCATTAAACTGGGTGGGATTCACAAAAATCGTCGAAACGATCAGGCCTGTATGTTTTTTTGCCTCTGATACCAGGGAAAGGTGTCCCTGGTGAAGAGCACCCATGGTAGGTACCAGGCCAATCCGGATACCGGATGACCGCTTTTTACGAATATGGGACGCAAGCTCATCCGCTTTTTTGAACAGAATCATATTTTTTGTTTTAGGTCCCCTGAAACCTGCCACAGTACTAATTCCAGAATAAATACCTTACCTTTGCAAACTGATTTTGGTTAAGTTCTCTCAACAATTATCTTCAATAATGTTAACAAAGAAAAGGATTTTATTTATTGCCAACGAAATGTCCCCCTACCTGGAACTAACGGAGTTTGCTGAAACGGTTAACAAGCTGGCGATTAAATCAAATGAAAATGGATTTGAAGTACGTTGCATCATGCCCCGCTTTGGCGTGATCAATGAAAGAAGGCACCGCCTCCATGAAGTGGTACGCCTGTCCGGGATCAATGTCTCAGTGGACAATGATGACTTCCCCCTTCAGATCAAAGTAGCGTCCCTTCCCAATGCAAGACTCCAGGTTTACTTCCTGGAAAACGAAGATCTTTTCAAACGGAAATTCATTTTTCATGACGAACATGACAAATGGTTTGACGACAATGGCCTTAGAACTGTATTCTTCTGCAAGGGAGCCCTGGAAACTGTAAAAAAGTTCGGATGGCCGCCGGATGTCATTCATTGCAGCGGATGGATGACCGGCCTCATTCCCCTGTATTTAAAAACAGTATATAAGAAGGAACCTGTGTTCGCGCACAGCAAAGTTGTTTACACCATCGGGCAAAATACATTTAAGGAAAAGCTGGGAGCGGATTTTTTGAAACTGGCCAATATACATCCCACTCTTAAAGATAAGGACCTGGAACCTTACGGTGAGGCAAATAATACAGCATTATTCAGGGGAGGATCTTCCTATGCCGACGCCATCAGCTTTGGCGCGGAAAAAACGGACAAGAAATTAAATGAAGAGTTTGGCAAGGTAAGAGGCAAAAAAGTGCTGACTTTTAACACTGAGTCAGATTTATCGGATTATTTGCAATTATATGCCGATCTGTCGCGGTAACCGTTCATGCCCGCCGTCAGGTAGTTCAACTATTTATTCATTATTTGAATTGACCCATTATCTTTGCGATGAAAATTCCATTAATCATAGAGCCAAGACGATTAATGGTTTTTTATTTAGATTCATTTATACAAACCATTATCAAATTTCTTAATCAACATGCCTTACTTATTTACTTCTGAAAGTGTTTCTGAAGGCCATCCCGATAAAGTGGCCGACCAGATTTCTGACGCGTTGATCGACAATTTTCTGGCCTTTGATCCCCAGTCCAAAGTGGCTTGCGAAACACTGGTAACTACCGGTCAGGTGGTCCTTGCCGGGGAAGTAAAATCCAAAGCATACCTGGATGTCCAGGAAATTGCCAGAGGGGTCATCCGAAGAATCGGGTATACCAAGAGTGAGTACATGTTCGAGGCCAATTCTTGTGGCATCCTGTCTGCCATCCACGAACAATCCGCAGACATCAATCAGGGTGTGGACAAAAAGAAAAAGGAAGAGCAGGGTGCCGGTGACCAGGGAATGATGTTTGGGTACGCCTGCAATGAAACCAATGATTACATGCCGCTTTCCCTGGACCTGGCCCACAAGATACTCATCGAACTTGCCGCCCTGAGAAGGGAAAACAAGCAAATCAGATATCTCCGCCCGGATGCCAAAAGCCAGGTCACCCTGGAATATGATGACAACAATAAACCGGTCAGAATTGATGCCATCGTGGTATCTACCCAACACGATGATTTTTCCACAGAGGCCAAAATGCAGGAAAAAATCAAAAAGGACATCGTTGATATCCTTATTCCCAGGGTAAAATCAAAATACAGGAAGTACGCCAAGCTCTTCAACAGTCACATCAAGTACCATATCAATCCAACCGGAAAGTTTGTAATCGGCGGCCCCCATGGGGACACAGGAGTGACAGGAAGAAAGATCATCGTGGATACCTACGGGGGCAAGGGGGCCCACGGGGGCGGCGCCTTTAGTGGGAAAGATCCTTCCAAAGTTGACCGCAGCGCTGCCTATGCAACCCGTCATATAGCCAAAAATCTGGTTGCAGCCAGGGTAGCCGATGAGGTGCTGGTTCAGGTTTCCTATGCCATCGGTGTAGCCCGTCCGACCTCCATCAATGTAAATACGTTCGGTACGGCCAAAGTCGACATGACGGATGGCAAAATCGGAAAAATAGTCGAACAGCTATTTGACATGCGACCCTATTTTATCGAGCATCGATTGAAACTCCGCAACCCCATTTACAGTGAAACCGCCGCTTATGGTCATATGGGACGCAAGCCGGAGGTGGTGGAAAAGACCTTTGTTTCCCCGGATGGCAAGAAGGTTACCAAAAGAGTGGAGCTCTTTACCTGGGAAAAGCTGGACTATGTCAATAAAGTCAAGAAAGCGTTTGGTATCAAATAACCTACATAGAAATTGATAAGGATACAGGGTCTGGCCAATTGGTCCGACCCTTTTTTCATTTGTCAGGTAATGATTCAATAACAAAGACTATTGGAAATTTATGGAGCATATCAATCCCTGGACCGTCCTTTCTGAAAAACCCGTCTATGAAAATAAATGGATCACGTTAACGGAATATGATGTGATCAATCCCAATGGGGGAGGGGGTATTTATGGCAAGATTCATTTCAGGAATATTGCTGTCGGGGTGGTGCCCTTGGACCAGGACATGAATACTTACCTGGTCGGTCAATACCGCTTTCCCCTGAATGCCTACAGTTGGGAAATCCCTGAAGGTGGTGGTGACCCGTTCCAGGACCCGGTAGATTCTGCCAAGCGCGAATTGCTGGAAGAAACCGGGCTGACTGCCAGGGACTGGACCCTTGTGCTCAACCTGCATCTGTCCAATTCGGTATCTGATGAATACGCTGTTCTGTTTCTGGCACGCGACCTGGAACAAAAAACACCCATGCCGGATGATACCGAAAAACTGTCCGTAAGAAAGGTTCCTTTTGAAGAGGCTTACCGGATGGTGGAAGATGGCCAGATTACCGATGCAATGTCTGTTGCTGTCATTCAAAGGATCAAGCTGATGATCCTGCAGGGCCGGATTTAAACAGCCTGGTCGGGACTATGCAATCACTGGAAACGGGCTTATTAACAAAAAAGTATCGAATGAAATCTTCACTGATCATTGGACGACAGCCTCTCATTGAGGCAATCCTGTCGGGCAGGCCCATCGAGAAGATCCTGTTTCAGCGAAATGTGAGTGGGGAATCGATCGGAGAGATCCGGAAACTGGCAAAAGAAAAAAATATTCCCGTCCAGCAGGTCCCTCCTGAAAAACTTCATTCCCTGACCCGGGCCAATCATCAGGGCGTGATCGCCCATGCCTCCCTGGTCCATTACCTGGATCTACAGCAGGTGATAGACCATCTCCAGGCGGCCGGTTCCGTCCCTCTTTTCATCATGCTCGATGGTATAACTGATGTGCGGAATATTGGTGCCATCGCCCGATCAGCGGTCTGTTGTGGGGCTCAGGCGCTGATCATTCCGGACAAAGGAATCGCGTCTCTGAATGAAGAAGCATTGAAATCCTCTGCCGGGGCCCTGGAACGGATTCATATCTGCAGGGTCCAAAGCCTGCTCAAGGCAGTGGATACCTTGCATCTTAACGGCATCCGGGTGTTCAGCAGCGAATTGAAGGCCTGCAGGAAGGTTTTTGAACTGAACTGGAATGAGCCCTGCTGCCTGGTGATGGGGAGTGAAGACAAAGGTGTGCAGGCTTATCTGGCCAAGGCCTCGGACGAGCATTTCCGCATACCGATGTCCGGTGGGTTTGATTCCCTGAATGTTTCGGTGGCTGCCGGAATCATCCTGTATGAAGCCATGAAAAATAGAACGGAGCATTCGACTGGCCTGCCTTCGACTTGAACCCCAGATTGATCACCTTAGCCTGAGCCTGTAGGCCACCATCACCTTGAAATAAAAATTGTTCTCTGCACCCCAGCTATAACCGATATTGTTCCGGGTCCCGCTTCGTATCTTCCTGAACAGGGAATGGCCCGCCTCGAGATTTACAACAATATGTCTGGCCGGATAATAATCCAGGAACAGCCCCAGCTGATTTTCGTCTATACGGATATACTGTGCTGCGGAATCATGGTAGGAATTGGTGAAAGTCCTGAACACAAACCCTGAATAGAAGGATTTAACGACCCTGTGTTCCAGGGTCAGGGATGCAGGAAGGATGCCAAACAGGCTGGTCTTCTCGCTGATTTGCCAGTCTAATCCAACAAGCGGGATAATAAAAAGACCAAAAAATTCGGTGTTTGCATACAGACCAAATTTATACGTAATCCGCGCGTTTTTATTATACTCGGCCCCCACCATGGCTCCGCCGAACTGCCACGCTCCATTTTCCCCAAGGAAAGCATCATTCATCCGGAGGATAGCGGTCGAAAGCAGGCTCCAGCGTGAGTTTGGTATGGTCTTCACCAGGGACACCGGCAGACCAATCCCATAATGGTTTTCCTGGAAACCGCTGACAGACCCTACCCGGGAGGACCAAGCTTCAAAAAAAGGACTGAGGACCAGCGCATCCTTCCTGTTTCTAAACTGAATGGGCAGGGTAGCCGAAGCACTGAAATAATTCAGTTGCGTGGCGTGACTGTTATCCTTGGCCAAGCCGTCACCCGGGCTGTTGACATAACGTACACTGAGCAGGTCAAGATAAGGCTGGGCGGAAACCTGTTTAGCTGGCCATCCTGTGAGCAGGCAAAAGGCGATGATGGAGACCGGTATGATTTTCATAAATGGTTGTTGATGGTTCAAATCAAATAGTTATTCTTACTGGGAATGCTGGAGTTATTGCTGTTTTCCCCCGGGCGGCCTGGCGGAACAGAAACTGTGAGGCTGTTGGCGTGAAAAAGAATAGAATTGAGGCCATTATTCCGGATTTGCATTATGAAAGGGGTTTACCCTTCAAAGCTATTTTGGCAAAGGGCCTTTTTCTAATCGGTATTTACGCCCGGTCCGCAAATTGACGTGAAAACTGCCCTAAATGGACTCTTGCAGAGAGATCCGTGGCAGACTATGCAAATACAGTGAGCAGGCTTTGTGGAGAAATTCAAGATTTACAAATCTTTCAGAAGGACAATTGCATATTTTACTAAAATATTGTTCATTCCGGCGTGTGGCCCCATCCCCTGACCATTGCGATCCCGGATCAGCCGGCCATAGATCAGGCAGACCTGGTGATACACCTGCCCCGGATGGGAGTAGAAAAGCGACATGAATAGGTGTATCTGGCCTACAGCTTTGAAACCATAACCTAACGGTGTAACGTATATCACTACTTGCATTTTGGCCTAATCGGGAAGAGCAGGCCGCGGAATGTTCGCCAGGCTATGAAGCTGCCAGACGGCTATTGTAATTTGCAAAAAATGATATTACATTTACCATGACCGTTCATTAAAGAGAATGATCGTCACTTGGTTCATTTTAGTTGAAATTTATTTTCTCTCCCTAAACTGCCCGACATGGATCAACCCGATGTACAACAGGTTTTTTTCCAGCACATCAAGCAAAATCTTCCGGCACATTTGTCGCTTGTGGACGAAATAGCCGAATTACTGAACATCAGCAATGACAGTGCCTACCGGCGCATCAGGGGGGAAAAGGCCCTTTCATTTGACGAGGTCAGGACCTTATGCTCGTACTTCAAGATTTCCCTCGACCAGTTGTTTCACCTGGCAAGCGACTCGGTTATCTTCACCGGAAGACTGGCTGACAGCAACAATTATAGTTTTGAGATGTGGCTGAAATATATTCTGGGCCAGCTTCAGTACATGAATTCGTTTGATCGCTGTGAAGCCATGTACATGACAAAGGACGTACCCATTTTCCACCTTTTTAACTTTCATGAACTGGCTGCCTTCAAATACTTTTTCTGGATGAAGACTATCCTGCAATACCCGCTTTTTGGAAAGAGTATATTCGCGCTGGATGAATTCATGGGGCCCCTGCATCAGATCGGCAGAAAGATTCTGGAAGAATACAACAAGATTTCTTCTCAGGAAATCTGGAACGTCGAGAGTATCAACACGACCATCAGCCAGATAGAATATTATCGGGATACCAAGGCTTTTGCTTCTGCCAAGGACATCCAGGATCTCTATGAGAGCCTGGAAAAAACCATCGATCATATAGAAAAACAGGCTGAAATCGGGTTGAAATTTCCATTGGATGCGCCGCCGGCAGGCAAGCGCGCGGGATACAAGATGTACGTAAATGAATTTATCCTGGGGGACAATACGGTGCTGGCTACGCTCAATGACACCCGCATGGTCTGGCTTAACCATTCCGTCCTCAATACCATCATGACAAAGGATACTTCCTTCACCGCATACACCTACCAGCATTTTCAGAACATCATTCGCAAGTCAACGCTCATCAGCGATGTCGGCGAAAAAGAGCGTAGCAAATTTTTTAATGCCATCCGCGAGAAAATTTATGAGAAGAAAAAGAATGCAAACCATTACAGCGTTTAACAAGTCAATGGATTGCCCTATTTTCGCCGGATGGATGCTCCTTCAAATCAGGTTTCCGGGCAGCCAATCCAACTGGTAGAATGTCCCCGAGATGCCATGCAGGGCTGGACGGTATTTATTCCCACCGAGAAGAAGATTGACTACCTGAATTCCCTGCTGAAAGTAGGTTTTGACTATCTGGATTTTGGCAGTTTTGTATCCGCCAAGGCCATCCCCCAAATGGCTGATACAGCGGATGTTGTCAGGAAATTAGATCCGGGTCATTCCCGAACCAAACTCCTGGCCATCGTTGCCAATGTCAGGGGCGCCGAACAGGCAGCAGGTTTTGAAGTCATCAGCTGCCTGGGTTTTCCATTTTCGATATCGGAAACTTTTCAGCAGCGTAATACGCATAGCGGCATAGAGGAATCTCTGCAGAGGGTCGAATCGATCAGAAATCTCTGTTATAAATATAAAAAGGAACTGGTCATCTATATTTCCATGGGGTTCGGTAATCCTTACGGGGATCCTTATTCTGAGGACCTTGTATACCGGTGGGCGGAAAAACTCATTGCCCTGGATGTTTCCGTAATTTCACTTGCCGACACGGTAGGACTCGCTACCCCGGAACAGGTGTACTCCCTGACTGCCTATCTGGAAAGCCGGCTTTCTTCCAGCCAGGTAGGGGTCCACCTGCATTCCAGACCGGACACCTGGAAAGTCAAAGTGGATGCCGCACTGCGCGCCGGATGCAGGCGGTTTGACGGAGCGCTCAAGGGGATTGGTGGGTGCCCAATGGCCAATGATGAACTCGTGGGCAATATGGATTCCGAAAGAATGATTCCCTATTTTGAACAACTGGGCCTGTTAAAACCTCTTGACAGAAATGCCCTTCGGGACAGCATGAGGTTAGCCGGTGAAATATTTCGCTTATGACCCTGCAGATTACCAAAAATGTGGGTAAGCCCCATCTTGTTTTGTACAGGAGGGATAATGGATCTGAAACCTGGATGCATGCGGATGACTTTTTTGTGCTCCACGACATGGGGCATTATGCAATCGAGAAGACCCTGGGTTACAAAACGGCATTTTTTGGAATGATCAATAACGGAATGGATGTAGGGGATTTTGAAAACAGGGAAAAACGTAAACAAATACCGCTTACTGATGAGGCAGTGTGGGCAGAGAATATGGCCAATCTGTTTCTGATTGAACAGCTTCAGGGAGAATTTGAAGACTTTAACCAGACTTTCAGTGAAGCCATTAGAAAAAAGCATGGAGGAGTGGAACCTCCGGTTCTTGGTGAAATGGATCTTCGTTCCATCAGAAATGAATTGAGATCGTCGATCTCTGCCTGGAAATCGGCAATTCCCGGCACCCGTTTTTTTCTGGAGTTTGATACAAGGTGATGACCCGCCATTTCCTGTTGGGTTTTCTTAAGTTGATTACCGGAAATTTTCTAAACTTTTTTGGGTATGGATTTCATGCTGGATATTGACCTGGTTGGGCCTTCGAGGAAGATCAATTACAGAGATCCCATCATGCTGGTCGGCTCCTGTTTTACGGAGCACATCGGAACACAGTTGCAAGACCTGAAATTTGACGTATTGCAGAACCCTCATGGGATCCTGTTTGATCCGTTTAGCGTGGCAGAGAGCCTGGTATCCTATGTGCAGCATAAAGAATTTGCGTCAAAGGATCTGTTTTACCTCCATGAAGTCTGGCATAGCTGGCATCACCACAGCATTTATTCCCGAATGGATCAACAGGAATCACTTTTGGCAATTAACTCCTCGCAACACAAAGCCCACCGCTTCCTGAAAAAGGCCAAATGGCTGATTATTACCCTGGGATCCTCTTTTTCCTACCGGTTGACTGGTGAATCGCCGGAAAACCCTGCCGCCATCCCCGGCATGCCTGTTGCCAATTGCCATCGGGCACCATCCCAATGGTTCAGAAAACACCTGATGACGATTGATGAAATCAACGCTGTGCTGGACAATTGCATCCATCAGCTTTTTCTTTTCAACCCCGATATCCGGATTATTTTTTCGATTAGCCCGGTCCGTCATATCAGGGACGGCGTTACCGAAAATAATCGCAGCAAAGCAAGACTGATTGAAGTGGTTCACCACCTGGTCAATAAATTTGACAGAATTGATTATTTCCCTGCTTATGAGCTGCTCATTGATGTATTGCGTGACTACCGGTTTTACGACGCGGACATGGTTCATCCGAATTACCAGGCAACCAGTTTTGTGCTGGAGAAATTTATGGAGCAATATATTGACCAGGAGTCCCGGGAAATAGCAGAGGATCTCCGCAAAATTGTGGTGGCCAGGAAACACCGTGCGCTTCATCCGGGTACCCTGGCCCATCGTCAATTCTTGCAAAACTTTCTGGAGAAGACATCCGCACTGAAACTGAAATATCCCTTCCTGGATCTCCGGGATGAATTGGATTATTTTTCCGCCGGTCATCTTCAGGCCTGATGAGGGGTCTCTCCCTGAAGCGGATTCGATATCTTTTCATTAGTGACCAAGCCGGTAGGAGCATGATTCCTGGAGGAAAGACTCCAGACTTTCCAGGAGGATCAGCTGGTTCAGGGCCCTGTTCAGGTTCTGTTCGGGGTAGGTTGTCTTGTAGTACCGGTCATTATTGAGATAGTCCGTAAGAAACCTCATGGACTGCATATAGATCATCAGCAGGCCTGCGGCGTGAATATTGCCCAACTCCGCTTTTGTCATTACGGAATGCATGCTTTCAAGATACCCTTCGGCGATGGCCTTGTAATAGGTAGGACGGATCTTGATATTTTCCCAGTGCGTACTGTTTTCGTCTTCACAGGCGGCCATGGAACGGATCATATCTCCCAGGTCAGAAAAGAATTTCCCGGGCATAAGAGTATCCAGATCCACCGGGCAGAGCACAAGTCCGGTCCGGGTATCAAAAAGTATGTTGCTGATTTTGCAGTCATGATGCATTACCCTGTCGGGGAAATCCCTGTGGGTGGACAATCCTTCATAAAACAGGACCAGGTATCTTCGTTGGCGAAGTTCCGCAATGAGGTGTGTCGATTTCATCAGACGCTCCAGGCTGGCCTGGACAATGCTCGACTCCATCTGGCCAAACCGAAGAGAGAGGTTGTGAAAATCAGGGATTATCACTTTGAGTTCTGTAGTATCGATTCCATCAAGGGCATGGGTAAGTGCGGCAAAGCATTTTGCTGCCTCATAGGCTGCCTCTTCGCTGTCCGCGGCAGTAGGTGAATGGGAATTTTCCAGATATTCGGTTGCCCTCCAGCATTGATGGTCTTCATCCCTCCACAAGAGGGTTCCCTGCATGGTTCTGACAGGGGCCGGGATAACAAAATGCGGCTGATGCCGCCGCAGGTACTCATAAATCAGACCATAATTGTGCAGGACGTCCTCAGGCTCTTTGAATACCGATTGATTGATTGCCTGAAGAACAATGGATCTTATAGGCCCGGGTCCCTGACTGGAAACGAGGTAAGTATTGTGAATAAGACCATTTCCCAGCGTGTGGATGAATAACTGGCCTGCGCCAAGAAACTGAAAGGCGGCGTTTTCTACCTGGTTGACTGGAAGCATCTGCAAAAATTAGAATTCACTGTCCGGGGCAAAATTATTTTTCCGGTACATCCATTGTCCTCCCGTGAAATCAGGAAATTCAACCGTTTGGTATCCCAATTCAATACTCATTTCACTCAGGGGGGTGATTGCGCTCCATGCTGCAGCGTCATATACATCCAGGGGAGTGGGAAGATTCCTTTTAATAGATTCTATAAAGGCATGAAGTACAAAAAAATCCATGCCTCCATGGCCTGCGCCCTCGGTTTCTTTTCCCCAGCGCTGCCACAAAGGATGGTCGTACTGGTCCAGGTAAGGTTTGGCATCTTCCCATTGGTCCGCCTTCTTGCTGACCCCCTCGATGTACAGCGATTTATTGACATCCATCCAGAGGCCCCTGGTTCCCTGTACCCGGAATCCCAGTGAATAGGGACGCGGTGAGTTCGTATCATGCTGGAGGAAAACGGTTTCCCCATTGTTACACCGTATTTGGGTAGTAACGATGTCACCAAGCCTGAATTCCACCTTGGCATTCGGGTGGTTGGCTCCGCCCTTCGATACAATATAATTGTGTAATCCCCTGGATTTGGTGGCAAAGGAAGAGAGCGAGAGGAAACGGTTGCCATGATTGATGTCAAGCATCTGGGCTACCGGTCCTATGCCATGGGTCGGGTAAAGATCACCGTTACGGTGAACCGAATGGTTTGTTCGCCAGCGTGCTTCTGAAAAAGCTTTCTCACCAAATTCGGCCCCGCTGTCATAGGGTTCGACGCCATTGTTGAATTTTACACCCCTCAGATCATGCTGGTAGCCTGCCTGCATGTGGATGAGTTCACCAAACATGCCCTGCCTCACCATATTCATAACAGCCATCACATCCCTGCGGTAACAAACATTTTCCAGCATCATCACGTGGGCTTTTTGTTTTTCCGTTTCATGCACCACATTCCAATGGTCTTCCAGGGAAATTCCGAGGATCACTTCTGTGGCCACATATTTAATTCCCGCCTGAAGGCTGTCCAGGATCATTGGAGCGTGCCATTCCCAGGGAGTTGCGATCAGGACAGCATCCAGATTTTTCAATTCAAGCAACTTCCGGTAAGCATGAGGGTCACCTTTGAATACGGGGGGCATTGGTTTACCCATTTTTTTAAAGACATCGGCAGTCATCTGCAACATGCGTTCATCGACGTCGCACAACGCAACAATTTCCACATCGCTGCGGCGCAGTGCATTGTCAATATGGTTCTGGCCACGAAGCCCTGTTCCAATAACGCCTAGCCTAACCTTCTGGGCAGATGCAAACAGACTTCTTGGCGGAAGAAACGCCATGCCTGCTGTTGCCATGCCTGCATTCCTTACAAATTCTCTTCTTTTCATGTTGATATTTTTAACAGGAAGGGGGAAGTTATGAATTTATCCCGGAAAATGAGGGTGTCCGGCTGAATGGGGAAAGTCTACCTTAGCCCAAAACAAGATCATGGAAGGGTCCGGAACGCAGGCGGACAAAATACTTGAATTTTACAGAAGCCTCGATATCGGATTTGCGATGCCCAGAGGGGTCACTATCCTTAACCCCTATGCGGAAAGAGATGTCTGGAAGCTGGTAGAATCATTTTACCGAAGGTATTACGGCGACAGGGAGCCTAGAACCTTTATTTTCGGGATCAACCCTGGTCGCTACGGGGGAGGGCTTACCGGTATTCCTTTTACGGACCCGGTTCTTCTTGAGCAATCCTGTGGCATCGCGAATGGTTTGAAAAAAGTATCAGAATTATCATCTGAGTTTATCTATCGTTTAATCGGTGCATACGGGGGGCCGGAGGCATTTTTCAGGAGTTTTTTTATTACGGCGTTGTCCCCTCTGGGATTTACCAGGGAAGGCAGGAATCTCAACTATTATGATGACAAGAATCTCTGCAAGGCCATTGAACCGTTTGTAGTCAGGTGTATGCAATATCAGAAAAAAACGATCAGGTCCCTGGAACCGGTCTTTTGTCTGGGGGAAGGGAAGAATTTCCAATATTTCAGCAGGCTGAACGCTAAGCATCAGTTTTTCAACAGGATCGTTGCTCTCCCGCACCCAAGATGGATTATGCAATACCGGCGTAAAAGGCTCCAGGAATTCATTGAGCAATACCTGGAGCTGTTCTGGAGGGTAAAAAATCCGCAGGATATGCCACCGCCCGACCCGGTTATTTGAGTTCCCCTGCTGCAAACATCCTGCGCAGTTCTTTTTTGTTGAATTTCCCAACGCTTGTCTTGGGGATTTCGCCTATTGTGATAAACTCTTCAGGGATCTGATAGTGTGCGAATTCCCTCGACAGGAATTCCCTGAGTTCCTCGCTGGAAACTTTTCCAATTCCTTCCCTGGGCACGATGCATGCCAGCGGCCGCTCCAACCACTTTTCGTGCGGGACAGCAATCACACAGGCTTCCCTTATTTTAGGATGAGCCATCAGGCAGGACTCCAGCGCTACGCTGGATATCCATTCCCCACCGCTCTTGATCAGGTCCTTTGAACGGTCTGTAATTTGCAGGTAGCCATGTTCGTCGATGGTTCCCACATCTCCCGTTTTAAACCAGCCATCATTCGAGAAAAAGTCGCTGTTGTCTTCCATCTTGTAATAGCTGCCCATCACCCACGGACCCCGAATCATTATTTCTCCAAATGTTTGTCCGTCCCTGGGGGCAGCTGTTCCATCTTCCTGGATTAATTTGATTTCCACTGCAGGCAGTTCAACTCCCTGTTTGGCCCTGACCATGTATTGCTCCTCCTCAGGGAGCTTGTCGTGACAGGTCTGTAACCTGCATATCGTGCCAATCGGGGATATCTCTGTCATTCCCCAGGCATGAATCGCCCTTATCCCAAAATTTTTTTCATACCCTTCAATCAGGCTTTTGGGCAGGGCTGACCCTCCGCACCAGAATTCATTCAGAGCGAGCTTTGATTTGGGTGGATTCTTCATCAGGGCATCATATATGGCGAGCCAGATCGTTGGTATACCCGTCGCCAGAGTGACCTTTTCCTTTTCCATGATACTGATCAGCGGGGCTGCCTGCAAATGACAACTGGGCATGACGATGTCTGCACCAGCCATGATGCCAATAAAAGGCCCTCCCCAGGCCATCGCATGGAACTGCGGGACAATGATGAGCAGCTTTTCCCGCGATCCTATATTTCCTGCGTTGGGAGACATGCTGACAGCGGCATGCAGAAAGGTTGACCGGTGAGAATACAGGACTCCTTTCGGGTTTCCAGTGGTCCCGCTTGTGTAACAAAGCGCGCAGGCTTCATTTTCATCCACCTCGGGCCAGTCAAATTCATCTGTAGCTGCCTGGAAAAGCGTTTCATAGGGTATATACCCGGGAAGATTGCAGGTGAAACCTTCCCCGCCATTGATCACCACAAAATGTCTGACATGAGGTATGAGGGGGGATATTTTTTCTAACAGCGCGATCAGACTGGCATCCACAAAAATGATACTGTCTTCTGCATGGTTGATGATGTATTGAATCTGGTCATGGGAGAGGCGAATGTTAAGGGTATGACAGATCGCCCGGGCCCCGGGAATCGCATAATAAAGTTCAAGATGCTGGTAATGGTTCCAGGCAAAGGTAGCCACCTTGTCTCCTGGTTTGACCCCGAGTTTATGTATGAGCGCAGCCGCCAGCTTCTTGCTTCGGCGGTATAGATCGCGGTAAAAGTAACGATGACAGGTGCCGTCCGGTAAATAGGATATGACTTCCTTAAAAGGGAAAACCCGGTTTCCATACTCTATGATGGAATGGGTCGTAAGCGGGTAATTCATCATTTGCCCTTTCATATGGCGTTGTTTAGGGTAAAAAATGCAATCGAGTGGTTGGCTGGATGCTGGCACCGGCTATTGCCTAAAAGCCTTTTTAAATTTAAGGAATCCTGCATAATTAATGATCGGCATGGATTCCCTGAGCAGGTCTTTTACCTGGTTGGGGCCCCTTTCATCTATCTTTTCCTAATGTATCCGGTCTCCCCTGATTTCCAGTGAACTGATCATGCCGGCTTCATACCGGAGCCATTCCATCCACCTGCTGCGCACTCTTTCTTTTTCGAGGTAAGTTTCTGCCAGGCTGATAAACAGGTGGTAATGGCCTGCCTCACTTTCCATAAACCGCCGGTAGAATTTTCTCAGGTATTCATCCGCGAGGCCTTCGCTCAGTCTTTTGAAGCGTTCACAACTGCGGGCCTCGATAAGCGCCATGGTCAGTAATTGATCAAGAAAACGGTCATCTGCATGGCCTCCTCTTTGCTGAAATTCCAAAAGCCTGTTTACATATTCATCTTTTCGCTGTTTTCCCAACCGGAGGTTTCTCTTTTGCAATTCGGCCAGTACTTGGCGGAAATGCCCCCATTCCTCACTAACAACGGCTGAAAGTTCATTTACCAGTCTTGTTTTGTCAGGATAACGTTGGATCAGGGAAATGCAACTTGTGGCAGCTTTTTGTTCACAATAGGCATGATCCGTCAATATATCCTCCAGGGATATTCCGGCAAGGTCCACCCACCTCGGGTCCGTAGGCAGCCGGAGGCCCAGGATATTTTTAGTTTCGGTCTGAATCATGGTTTTGGGATTCAGGTGATAAAATTGATCTTTGACCGTAAAATTATGCAAGAAGGTTTTCTTAAGGATAAATTAAATGAACGAAAGGCAGAACAAGCCTTCCGTCAGCTTAAAACAACGGAAGGGATGGTGGATTTCTGCTCCAATGATTACCTGGGTATGGCCACTTGCGGATTAATAGAAAAAGCCGGGTCTTTCCGGCAGAATCCTTCAGCGCTTAGGCATGGCAGCGGGGGATCCAGGTTACTGGCAGGCAATTATCCCCTGATAGAGGAAACCGAAAGATTGCTGGCAGCTTTTCACCAGGCTCCTGCCGGATTGATCTATAATTCAGGATATGATGCAAATGTCGGGCTGCTGGGGGCGGTCCCCCGGAGGGGCGACACCGTTCTGTATGACTTCCTAAGCCATGCGTCTATCCGGGATGGAATCCGACTGTCATTTGCCCAATCATCTTCATTTGGCCACAATGATCTCGGTGACCTGGAAAAAAAATTGAAGTCTGCTTCGGGTAACAAATTTGTTGTTACGGAAAGCGTTTTTTCCATGGACGGGGACAAGGCACCCTTGACGGATATCGCTGTTCTCTGCAAGCATTACCAGGCACACCTCGTGGTAGATGAGGCACATGCCACTGGCATAATAGGAGCCAGGGGAGAAGGCCTTGTCCAGCATCTTGGATTGCAATCCTCCTGTTTTGCACGTGTGCATACATTTGGAAAGGCCGTTGGATGTCATGGGGCCATTGTCCTGGGGTCCGAAACACTCAGGGATTACCTGGTCAATTTCAGCAGGTCTTTCATTTATACAACGGCATTGCCCCAGGCAAGTATCACTGCTATCAAAGTTTCCTATGAATTGTTTCCCGCTATGGAGGGCGCGAGAGACCATTTAATCACGCTTGTTAAAAGATTCCGGGACAAACCGGTTCCGTTTGAGCGCCTGCGTTCCGATACGCCCATCCAGGCCGTCCTTGTACCGGGAAATGAACAGGCAAGGCTGGTCTCCAGGATTATCCAGGAAAGGGGATTGGACGTGAGACCCATTCTTTATCCAACAGTGCCAAAAGGCCTGGAGAGACTGCGGATTGTTCTGCACAGCTTCAACACTTCTGAAGAATTGGATTTATTGGCCGGTTGCCTGAACGAGGTAAAATAGCAAGTTCCTTATCCCTGAAAAGTTAGTTCCTGTGTTTCGCCATGATGACTACCTGCAATGAATATCCCCTTGCATGTGATTCGGCTGCATGCCCCGGTCTGAAATCGGGGACCCCCTTCTTAATCCTGGTTACCCTACCGCTGTATACCGGATGCAGGTCGGTTACAAAAAGAGTTTCACTGGCCCAACCATTCTGTCTTCTGACCAACACCAGCCCGTCTCATGGCCGGTGATCCACGACCGGTAAAACCGACTTTTCGATTTAAAAAAATAGACTATTTTTATTGATATTGTTGAACTTGCAATTCAATCGTCCCAGCATGAGAGTCATCCCTTTTGTTGTATCCCTGCTTGTCACCACCGGATTGATACTTGTATTGAATAGTGAATGGAACATCGGCGGCAAGCCTGTTCCCCCGTTGGGCAAATTTCTGAGCCCTCAGCATGGTTTCTGGCAGAATGCCGAATCCGTTGACAAGGATTTTAACGAGGAGTTGGTACTTCCAGAGCTCAGGGACAAGGCGGCTGTTTATTTAGATGACCGTCTGGTCCCGCATATTTTTGCCAACAATGAGGAGGATGCCTATTATGTTCAGGGATGGCTGCACGCAAAATTCCGCCTCTGGCAGATGGAATTCCAGGCCTATGCAGCAGCAGGGCGTATCAGCGAACTGGTTGGCCCGCGGGGCCTGAAATTTGACACGGAGAAAAGAAGACTGGGGATGGTGTATGCGGCAGAAAAGACGGTGGAAGAGATGGAAAAGAATCCGGTAAGCAAGGCCGAAAGTGATTCCTATACCGCCGGTGTGAATGCCTATATCACCGGCCTTAAGGAAAGCGAGCTGCCGGTTGAGTATAAATTACTCAATTATCAGCCTGAAAAATGGACCAATCTTAAAACGGCCCTCTTCCTGAAATACATGTCACTGGACCTGGCAGGGGCTGAAAATGATTTTGAATACAGCAATGCGAAATCAATTTTCAGCCTTGATGATTTCGACAAAATGTACCCGCATTCACAGGATTCATTGGATCCGATAGTCCCCAAAGGAACACTTTTTCCCCCGCCGGCAGTCCCGGTGCTGATGCCATCCTCGGCTGACTCCGCCTATATCGGGAAGAAAGATTCGCTGGATATCCAGCCCCACAAACCTGATAAAGACAATGGAAGCAACAACTGGGCAGTCAGTGGAAAGATCACACAAAGCGGCGCTCCCATTTTGTGCAATGATCCCCACCTGGGCCTGAATCTTCCTTCCCTCTGGTTTGAAATGCAATTGTCCACCCCCTCCTTCAATGCGTATGGGGCAACCTTCCCGGGCGCGCCGGGGGTCGTTATCGGTTTCAACGACAGCTGTGCTTTTGGCTTTACCAATGCAGAGCGGGATGTGCGGGATTATTATGAGATAAAGTTTCGTGATGAATCCATGAAAGAATACTGGTTCAGCGGAAAATGGAAGATGACCGATTTTCGATACGAGCATATCCTGGTCAAGGGACAGGCGGAATTCGTCGACACGGTGGCCTACACCATTTTCGGACCCGTCATGTATGACAAGAAATTTACCGGTGGCAGGAGTACCCATGGCGGCTATTACGCCGTCCGCTGGAAGGCACATGATCCAAGCAACGAACTGATGATTTTTAACAGGCTTGACCATGCGAAAAATTATGATGACTATTATGAGGCCATCAAATGGCTACATACTCCCGGTCAGAACTGCATTTTCGCGTCCAAGAGCGGAGACATCGCCATATGGGACCAGGGTGAATTCCCTGCAAAATGGAAACGGCAGGGGGATTTTCTCATGCCGGGTGTGGACAGTTCCTATATGTGGCAGGGCACTATTCCGCGCGAAGAAAACCCGCACCTGATCAATCCTGCCCGGGGATTTGTCAGCAGCGCCAACCAGTTGCCGGCCGATCCGGCCGCCTATCCCTATTACCTGGGTGGCCAGTATCCGCCTTACCGGGGTTTACTGATCAATCGCTTGCTTACGGGGAAGACCCAGATCACCGTGGAAGACATGATGAAACTACAGACAGAAAACTATAATGTATTCGCGGAAATGGCAAGACCGGTGCTCTTGCGCTGGGTTGATGTCATGACCCTGGATGAAGATGAAAGAAATTACCTTGATATTTTGAAAAACTGGAACCTGAGAAATGATCCCGAGGAAAAGGGTCCGACTGTTTTTGTCCTGACCTGGGACAACCTGACCAAAGTGGTCTGGGATGACGAGCTGTCCCAGACAAAATTTCCCCTGGTCTATCCGACTGAAAGCGCTCTTCTGGAAGGTATCCTGAAAGATTCAAATTTTAAGTTCCTGGACAACATCAACACTCCTGTGAAAGAGACCCTGAAAGATGATGTGACAACCGCATTTAAACGCGCAGTCAAATTATGCAAGCTGGCCGATGCAGAAGGACGGCTCGCCTGGGCTCGGTATAAATCGACCGGAGTTACCCACCTGGCCAAACTACTCCCTTTCAGCAGAACCGACCTCCCGATCGGCGGAGGTACCAACTGCATCAACGCTGCCAAGGACAACCATGGACCAAGCTGGAGAATGATCGTACAGTTAACGGCAAAGACCCTGGCGTTTGGTATATATCCCGGGGGTCAGAGCGGCAACCCGGGCAGTATCTATTACGATAGCTTTGTCGACAACTGGGCTGCCGGAAAATATTATCCACTATGGATGATGAATAAAGAGGAGACCGGCGATAAAAAAATAAGATGGAGGATTAATTTTTCAAAGGGCTAGCAGGCCGTCAGTACCCGGGACCGGTACCGGATATCGGACAAATAGGCGAGATTGACGGCTGCTCCTGATATTAACCAGAAATATGGTCAAATACATAGTTTCTATATTACTTACTGCCATGCTGGCATTTGTTTCGGGCCTTTATCTTCCCTGGTGGGGTGTTGCCCCAGCCGCTTTCCTGGTCAGTGTCCTCCTTCCGCAAAAGCCATTCTTGGCATTTCTGGCGGCTTTCCTCGGGGTATTTCTTCTCTGGGAAATGCTTGCCTGGTGGATTGACAACCGGAACAACAGCATCCTCTCCCAAAAAATAGCCCAGCTGCTCCAGCTGGGCAATTCAACCGGCTTGCTGATTCTGGTCACGTCCCTGGTGGGAGCACTGGTGGCGGGTGGTGCAGCCCTGGCAGCCAGTTACCTGCGGCTGCCCAAACCCCAGGAACCTGATTTGCCTATCTGATCAGGGGATCCTGTTGAATTTCTTCAGGAGTCTTACCACTGCCTCTTTCGGCAATTCATAAATGGTATTCCCGTTTATCCCAACCATCGTTTTAGCGGCAAACAGGGCATTGACGATGGCTTCTTCTGTTGCCTGCACAGTGGCTGCAAATAAGACTCCTATCTGGTCATTCGGGTAGAGTTGTACGGTAGTCGTTTTGTTGCGGTTGAATGCATTTTTATTGGCTGTCGAGAAGGCAAGAAAAATATCTCCTGATCCGTTTCCACCCAGACCTCCCATTTTGGCTATACCCAGCTGTACCCTTTGGGCAATGCGTTTCAGCTGGTGGGGCAACAGGGGTGCATCTGTAGCCACGATGACGATGATGCTTCCTGTTTCGCGATTAACATCCGCCCCAAGGTCAACAGCGGTAATCCCGTTGAAAATGTTGGACAAAGTATCCTGCAACATTTTGCCTACCGGAACTCCTGCAATGATCAGTTGGGAGCGGGAACCATAATTAGCCTGCACGAGGACGCCTACCGTGTATCCCCCGAATTTTTTGTCGATTACCCGGGAGGAAGTTCCGGTTCCGCCCTTGAACCCGTGACAAATCATCCCGGTGCCTCCGCCGACATCACCCTCCGCAACGGGTCCGCCCCTGGCGCTGTCCAGGGCCATCCAGGCATCCTCTTTTTTGACATGAAAACCATTGATGTCGTTTAGGATACCGTCGTAGGTTTCAGCGGTGAGCGGGTAGGCATACCAAACGCTGTCCCCCTCTGCGTTGTAGTAGTGATTTTTATCCATCCAGCCCAGGGCGGCATCCCGGACGACGCCGACGCTGCCCGTATTGGTAATGAGAACCGGTGTTTCCAGGAACCCGGATTCTGTTATCCAGTGGGTTCCGGTCATATCCCCGTTGCCGTTGAGCATGTGCCAGCTGGCAAAAACCGGAGTGAAGTTTTTTCCGCCGGGCAGGATAACGGTAACCCCTGTCCGAACCGGCCCGAGGCCCTTGTGCAATTTTCCACTGCCTTCGATGAGCGTCCTGCTGCCCACCTCCACTCCGGCAACATCGGTAATCGCATTCCAGCGACCCGGACTGCCGTCAAAAGGTATCCCCCAATCCCTGGCTCTTTTGGTCTGGCCGCTGACCGTCAGACAAAGGCTTAAGCCGGATAACAACAGCCATGCTGCAAGATTAATTTTCATTTCAGTAAGTGTGAAGGTGATAAAATATTGTCCCGGCGAGCCCACCAGGGTTCCGGAGACAGTTGGAATACAGGATCTGATTGAATACAGAGATTCCAGCCAGTCATCTGATTGCCTGTATGGACCGGTTGTCCAGCGTGCCAGGCTGGTAGCCGAGCGGAACTGCCTTCTGGTCCTTTCGCCGGAATATCTCCTTTTGTAAGGGTGGCTTAATCTTCGTATACAAATTCATCTGCGATTTCAAGTGCCCTTGATATGATGGTCATGCCTTCGTCTATCTGGTCGGACGTAATGCACAGCGGGGGGGCAATAAAAATATAATTCCATCGGACAAATGTATACATACCGAGTTCTTTTAACCTTGCCGCCACTTTATTCATAATGATCATATCGGCGGGCTTCGCGTTGAAAGGAGCCATAGGCTCCCGCGTTCTCCTGTTCTTAACCAGTTCCAGGCATCCCAGCAGACCGGTATTTCTGAAATCTCCGATGCAGGGATGGATGGCCTTCAGGGCGGCAACACACTGCTCGACATATTTGCCCATGGCCCGGGTGTTGTCAAGCAATTTCTCATCTTCGTAGATCTTGATTACCTCCAGCGCTGCTGCACAGCATACCGGATGAGCAGAATAGGTAAGACCCAGCCACAAAACCCTGTCCTCGAAGTGAGCTGCAATGGCATCACTTACGATTAGTGCGCCCATCGGAAGATAACCTGCGGTCAGTCCCTTTGCCGTGGCGATCATATCGGGAACGACATGCTTGTTTTCGACCGCAAACCAGGACCCTGTTCGGCCGAACCCACTCATGACCTCGTCTGCGATCAGCAGGATTCCGTAGCGCGTGCACAATTCCCTGATTCTTTCCAGGTAACCGGGCGGATATTTGATACATCCTGAAGACCCGCTTTCCCCTTCCATAAGAATGGCCGCAATATTTTCGGGTCCCTCAAACTGTATGACCCTTTCGACGTGAGACACGCACTCCTGTAAGCAGCTGCCGGGTTCTTTCCCCCATGGACAGCGGTAACAATAGGGATCCTCCACATGGATGATATTGGGAACCTGCTGGCCATCCGAATGAAGTTTTCTCGGATCTCCCCCGGCCGACATGGCCCCGTAGGATGCTCCATGAAACGCCCGGTAGCGTGCCAGGATCTTCGGTCGGCCTGTATATAACCTGGCCAGTTTTATGGCATTCTCTATGGCTTCTGCACCGCCGGTGGTAAAGAGTGTTTTGGTGAGTCCCGCCGGGGCAAGGGATGCCAGCTTCTTTCCCAGCGCACCCCTCACTTCTGTGGCGCATCCTGGTGTTACATAACTGAGCTTTTCCATCTGGTCTGTAACAGCCCTGGTTACGCGTGGATTGCCATGCCCGATATTTACATTCATCAGGCCAGAGGAAAAATCGATGTAGCGTTTGTCGTCGTAGTCATACAGATAGACTCCGGCAGCGAGTTTGACAGCAATGGGATCAAGGTCCCTCTGCCTGCTCCAGGAAAACAAGGTATAGTCAAGATTATCCCGGACTATCTGTTTTGTTTCTGAACGGGATAGGGGCTGGCGCATATATTCATTTTTTCATTAAAGAGTGGGAATCTGGCGTTCCGGGTACGGTCCGGTTAGCTCATCCAGTTAATGCCGGCTTCAGGATTCCATTTCACAGTTGTTTTTTTCAGTTTGGTCCAGAATTCAATGGAACTCTTGCCAGTGATGTCACCCACGCCAAACTTGCTTTCGTTCCAGCCACCAAAGGAAAAAGGTTCCCTTGGTACGGGAACACCAATATTGACACCTATCATTCCGGCACTGGCTTTCTCCACGACATAGCGTGCATAACCTCCGTTCTGGGTATATACACTGGCTGCATTTCCATAAGGATTGGCATTTTCAATGGCAAGTGCCTCCTCCAGGGTCCCGGCCCTCAATATACTGATGACAGGGCCGAAAATTTCTTCCCTGGCAACTGCCATATCCGGTTGCACGCGGTCTATCACGGTAGGGCCAATATAATTTCCATTTTTCTTGCCTTCTACCTGCGCATTGCGCCCGTCCACGAGCACAACTGCCCCTTCCTTTTCTGCCTCCGTGATATATCCTTCAATCCTTTCCTTGGCCTCCCTGCTGATCACCGCCCCGAGATTCTTGCCCGGAATAATCTTCCTTGCTTCTTCACAGATTCTCTCCACGATGTGATCCACTTCACCGACAGCCACCATGGCTGAGGCGGCCATGCAGCGCTGACCTGCGCATCCGCTCATCGAGGCGACTACATTCTGTGCGGTCATGTCTGTTTTGGCATCCGGCAGCACGAGGAGGTGATTTTTGGCCCCTCCCAAGGCGAGACATCTCTTAAAATTGCCTGTTGCCTTTTTGTATACAAGTTTGGCGACCCGGGTAGAACCAACAAAAGAGACCGCTTCTATGCCGGGATGATCACAAATGGCATTGACCAGTCTTTCATCCCCGTGAACAATATTAAAAACCCCGTCGGGGAGTCCTGCCTCCTTAAGCAGTTGGGCAAGTTTGCCGGCGCTCAGGGGGACTTTTTCCGACGGTTTGAGAATCATGCAGTTTCCAAGCGCAATGGCATTGGGAATAGTCCAGTTAGGGACCATGGCGGGGAAGTTAAAAGGAACGATGGATGCCACCACCCCGACCGGGATGTGTTCAGTTCTGCATTCAATGCCTTTACTTACTTCAAGGATCTCCCCGGTGATCAGCTGAGGCAGCGAACAGGCGAATTCAGTCAGCTCAATGGATTTTTCGACCTCAGCCACGGCTTCGGTAAAGGTCTTGCCGTTTTCTTCACTGATCAGTGCAGCAAGTTCCTGCATATTTTTTTCGAGCAGGTATTTATAACGGAAGAAAACCTGAACCCTTTCCTTTACCGATGTCCTGCTCCAGGAGGGAAAAGCTTTCCTGGCAGCCGCGACGGCATCATCCAGTTCAGGGGAGGAGCAGAGGGGTACCTTCGACAGCAGTGTTCCGTCGAGCGGGGAAATGACGTCAAGCCACCGCTCCGGGGAGACCTGCTTATACTGACCGTTAATAAAGTTCTGGACTTCCGGATATTTCATCATCTTCACGAGCTTTTCTGCAATTTTTGCAGTTTACGATAGTTTTTCTAAAAATAATGAATCCACTAGTGAAAAAAAAGAAATATTTGTATTTTCCCTCTAAAGTTTCGAGACATGCACAGACACCCGGTCAATTTGGACGATTTGGATTTTTCCATCCTTTCCTGCCTGCAGAAAGATGGCCGCATGTCGTTTACGATCATGGCAAAAAAGCTCAAAGTGTCCATTGGTACGGTCCGTACGCGGTGCAATAAGTTGATGAAAGAAGGGACGATCAGCATTATCGGGCGCGTCAACCCGGAAAAAGTAGGCTTTCACGCGTACGCCCATATCGCGATTTATATCCGGCCGGCCACTCTGAAGGAGCCGGTTGCCCTGAAAATTGCCAAAAGACCGGAGGTGAGCTTCCTTGCCCTAACGTCAGGAGATTATGATCTGGAAGTAGATGTCATGTGCAGGGACACGGATCACCTGGTTCAGTTTGTCCAGGAAATATCTAGGATTTCGGGAGTGGACCAGACGAAAACGACCATTTACCTGAAAGTTTTCAAATACGCACAGCCTGATCTAAAGTTGCTTTCCTAAACAGGAATTTCTGAAGATATTTAGTTTCTTGCCCAACCCGAGAATGAACTCCGGAAAGAATTCAAATTTCACATTTCAGTAACCGTACTAAAACCTAAATTCGTTATGTTAAACCTTCGACATGAGGCGAACCGGACTGCTTATTCTCTTCTCTTCATTTTCTTTTCTCTTCGTATATGCGGGAAAAATATCGGGAACCGTAACAGATGATAAAGGGGCTCCTTTACCCTACGCTTCCGTATTTGTCAAAGGAACGTCCAAGGGGACAACAACCAATAACCAGGGTAGATATTTCCTGGACCTTGAAGAAGGTACCCACACCATTGTTTGCCAGTATGTCGGATACGGCAGGCAGGAAAAATCGGTGACTGTGGGGCAGGTAACCGTAGTGCTGAATTTCCAGCTTTCTCTCCAGCGCACCACAATGAAAGAGGTCGTCGTGAGGCCCGGGGGGGAGGACCCTGCCTATGAAATCATCCGTCATGCGATCAAAAAAAGAAAAGATTATGAAAACCCGCTTGATTCTTTCACCTGCGAAGCGTATATCAAGACCCTGGTCAAAACCCGCAAACTTCCCAGTAAGATTTTTGGCCGGACCATGCCGGAGGAAGACAGAAAACAAATGGGAGTGGATTCCGAAGGGAAGGGCATCATCTACCTATCGGAATCCATCACCAGGATCGCCTACCAGAAGCCCGAAAAAATAAAACTCGAGGTGCTGTCCGGAAGGGAAAGCGGGTCTAACGGATTTGGCTTCAACTTTCCCACTTTTATCAATTTCTACAATAATAACGTCAACATTTTCATTACCCAGATCAATCCACGGGGCTTTGTTTCTCCCATTGCTGACGGGGCACTGAATTATTACAAATACAAATACCTGGGCTCCTTTACCGAAGACGGCAAAGAAATAAACAAAATCCAGGTAATCCCGCGGAGAAAATATGAACCACTGTTCACCGGGACAATCAATATTACGGACGGGGACTGGAGAATCCACAGCCTGGATCTTTACCTGGTAAAAGAGTCCCAGCTTGAAATCATTGATACACTTGTCATAAAACAGATTCACATACCGATAAACGAAAAGGTTTGGCGCACGAAGGATCAGATTGTATACTTTTCCTTTAACCGCTTTGGAATTGATGCCACCGGAAACTTCCTCAATGTCTACAGTAAATACAATGTGACCCCCAGTTTCAGAAAAAAATATTTCAATAATGTAATTGTAAAATACGATACGGCCGTGAGCGGGAAATCGATAGCATACTGGGATTCCATCCGTCCCGTGCCCCTGGAACCGGAAGAATTGAAGGATTACCTGACCAAGGACAGTCTGTTTCATAGCCAGCAGGACTCCTCCTTTTCCAAAAGGGTAATTGATTCCTTACGTAAGAAACAGGGCAAAATCTCAATAGGAAATATTCTCTGGGGAGGTTTCACACGGAACAATTACGATCCAAGGCATCCTTTTTCCTGGTCATGGCAGCCCTTGCTGCTTGGCGTGGAATACAATACGGTGGAAGGATGGGTGACCAATGCGGAAGCAACCTTTAACCTTTCTTTCCCGGAAAAGAAGCAGCGGTTCAGCTTTACCCCGCATGTCCGCTACGGCTTCAGCAATACACATCTGAACATTTGGGGAACCTTTGTCTATTCAAAGCGGAATTTTTCCTGGGATGAACTGGGAGGCGCTTCCAACAGGTCTTTCTGGTCCCTTTCGGGGGGCAAGCGGGTAAGCCAGTTTAATAAGGACAACCCCATTTCTCCTCTTATGAACAGCATCTATACCTTGTTTCTTCGGGAGAACTACATGAAGATTTATGAGAATTATTATGGGGAACTGAAATACAGCAACCGGCTGGACAACGGTCTGAGGCTAACAGGCAGCCTGCTGTATGAGGACAGGATTCCGCTGAACAACACCACTGATTTTTCCTTCTTCGGCGACAAGCCGTTCACGCCAAACTATCCCTATGAGAAAATTCCCGACCAGTTTGTCCGCTACCAGGCACTTATCGCCGGGGTATACCTGGAATATAAACCGGGTCAGCGATATATAGAATTCCCGCACTACAAAATGGCGATCGGCTCTAAATATCCCACCCTGTCTCTGGCTTACCAGAAGGGTCTTCCAAATCTGCTGGGCAGTGACGTCAACTTTGACAAATGGATGTTTTCCATCTGGGATGATGTCAATTTTAAATTACGGGGTTTGCTGCGGTATAACTTTAGTATCGGAGGTTTTTTAAACAGTAAAGAGGTATTTATCCAGGATTACCAGCATTTCAATGGTAACCAGATCATTTTTGCCAGCCAGTATCTCAACAGCTTCCAGATTGCCCCTTATTATGAAAACAGTACGACGGCAGCCTTCTTCGCGGTCGGACATATTGAGCACCATTTCAATGGCATGCTGACTAACAAGATCCCCCTGTTCAGGACCCTGAACTGGAACCTCGTGGTGGGTTCCAATGCCTTTTACGTAAACCCATCCAATAATTATGTGGAAATATTTGGCGGACTGGAGAATATCCTCAAACTGTTCAGAGTGGATGTGGTTGCCTCCTACCTGAATGGATATTCCGGCCAGGTAGGAGTCCGCATCGGCCTCGGCGGCCTGCTGGGCGGGGCTTTCGGTTCCGGAAATGCACGCATGCGGGTGAACTGAACTGGGTAAGGCTTGATGACTGCATCTTCAAAATCAGAATTTCTGTACCTTTGCCGCGTTCTGGAATTTGGTTCACCCTGCGAGTGTCCAACGGGAGAAGCGGATTGAATGAATGACGATATCTTTCTTCAATGTGCAGAATCCCTCAAATTTCATTATTTATGGCAGCACTTCACAACAGAATCTCCCAAAAGGAGCTCAAGGATCGTTTGTACCAGGAAAATGAGGCCCGCACCACCCTGTCTTTTTACAGGTATTTTCCCATTAAAGACCCGCTTCAATTCCGAAACCAGCTGTTCAGGTCCCTCTGTGATCTGAAAGTATTCGGCCGAATCTATGTGGCCCATGAGGGAATCAATGCTCAGATCAGTGTTCCCAATTCCCGGTTTGCCGGCCTGAAATCCTATCTGGAGTCCATTCCATCCCTGCAGGGAATCCGCGTAAACATTGCCATCGATGATGATGGTAAATCATTCTGGGTACTCAAGATCAAGGTTCGTGACAAAATTGTTGCGGACGGAATTGATGATCCCGCTTTTGATATGAGCTGGAAGGGTAAATATGTGGACGCAGAAATGTTCAATCGCCTGACGGAGGACCCTCAAACGATTGTGGTGGATATGCGCAATCATTACGAATATGAAGTCGGACATTTCGAGAACGCCATCGAGATTCCTTCGGACACTTTCCGGGAGCAGTTGCCCATGTCTGCAGAAATGCTGCAGGATAAAAGGGACCGCAACATCATCATGTATTGCACAGGTGGCATCCGTTGTGAGAAGGCCAGTGCCTACCTCCTTCACCAGGGATTCAGAAATGTTTTCCACCTGGAAGGAGGTATCATTCACTACGCCAATATGGTAAAGGAAAAAGGCCTGGAAAATAAATTCCGCGGAAAAAATTTTGTGTTTGACAACCGCATGGGGGAAAGGGTGGGGGAAGAGGTCATCGCGCGCTGCCATCAATGCGGAAAGCCCTGTGATACTCATGTTAACTGCCAGAATCCCGGCTGTCATCTCCTGTTTATCCAATGCCCCGAATGCGCAGCCCTTTACGAGTCCTGCTGCAGTGAAGCATGTAGGGAATTCATCCATTTGCCCACGGAACAGCAAAAATTATTGCGAAAAGGGGTTGACAAGGGCCGCAATGTCTTCAATAAATCAAAACGGAGGCTCAGGCCTTCCCTCAAGCAGCAGATGTCTTCAGGTAAGGGAGGGCCATCGAAGGTAAGTCCTGCCTAGAGTTTCCTGTTGGGGATCAGGGAGATATTGCCGGATGAAGAATTTCTACCAGCACGAAAGGATCCGGGAGCAGGATTAGCCTGCCAGGTTACCGATAGAAAACAGGATTCGCTGATAAACTTCTTCATCACTGAGGGTTTGAGGATGAAATTGTTCACCGATTATTTTTTCATAGAGCTCAATATATCTTTTTGATATAGTATCAATCCATTCATCAGCCATTTCCGGTACCTCCTGGCCGGGCTTTCCCATAAAATGGTTTTCAATCAGCCATTCCCGTACGAATTCCTTGCTGAGCTGTTTTTGTTTCTCGGATCGGGACTGCCGCTCCTCGTAGCCGTCCGCATAAAAATAACGGGAAGAGTCCGGTGTATGGACTTCGTCCATCAGGTAGACGGCATCACTGATTTTGCCAAATTCATATTTGGTATCCACGAGTATCAGCCCGCGTTTTTTGGCAATTTCCCTGCCTCTTTCAAAAAGCTGGTAAGTATATCTTTCCATAACCGCATAGTCTTCCTTACTTACCAGACCGCGCTTTATTATTTCCTCGCGTGAAATATCTTCATCATGGCCTACATCCGCCTTGGTGGACGGGGTGATAATGGGAGCGGGGAAATAATCATTTTCCTTCATGCCTTCGGGCATGGCGACACCACACAGTTCTCTTTTTCCACTGCTATATGTCCTCCAGGCATGACCTGAAAGGTTTCCTCTCACCACCATCTCTACCCTAAAGGGCGTACATTTTTTTCCAATCGTTACCTGAGGAGCGGGGACATCGAGCACCCAGTTGGGACATATGTCCCTGGTTGCTCTCAGCATATATGCGGCAATCTGGTTGAGGACCTGTCCTTTATAGGGTATTGGCCGGGGAAGGACCACATCGAATGCTGATATACGGTCGGATGCAATCATTACCAGCAGGTTGTCCTCAATGGTATACACATCACGAACTTTGCCCCGGTAAAATTTCGTCTGGTGGGGAAGCTGCAGTGTTTTCATGCCCCGAAATTACCTCTCCGGGTTGAAAAACGGATCAGGGGCAATGCACGAAATATCAACAAATAACAGATTCAGAATGAAAATAATTTTTTTGGTTACACGTTACAAGTGTGTATTTTGCCAACGATTACTTAACGAAAACTTGCGCTATGGGAATTCATCTGCCAAAACTGGCTATTGTATTTTGTGCCCTAATTTTCTCCACCTCCTTATTTGCCCAAACCACTATTTCCGGACATGTGAAAGAAACCGGCACCAAGGCCGCAGTGCCTTCTGCCTCTGTCAGCATCAAAGGCTCCGGAGTGGGCACCTTTACGGATGGTAAAGGAAATTTTAAATTGAATACTACACAAAAACCCCCATTCACGCTGGTCATTTCTTCTATAGGGTACGAGACCCAGGAAATCCAGGTTTCTTCTACAGGTGCTTCGGTGGACGTTGACTTTAAGCCTGCCTCTACCCTGGGTACAGAAGTAGTGGTGTCGGCCAGCCGCGTTCCTGAACGCATTATGGAATCGCCGGTTACCATCGAACGTTTAAATGCTGCCAGTCTCGCCAACATCCCGGCTCCTACTTATTATGATGCCGTAAGAAACCTGAAAGGTGTTGACGTTACCAATTCAAGCCTGATCTTTACCTCCATAACTACAAGAGGGTTTAATGCCAGCGGCAATACGCGTTTTAACCAGTTTATGGACGGAATGGATAACCAGGCTCCTGGCCTGAATTTTTCGGTAGGGGCCATTGTGGGCGTTACAGATCTGGATGTGGACAACATGGAACTGCTCCCGGGAGCGTCCTCCGCCTTATATGGGTCAGGTGGCATGAATGGCACGCTGCTGATTTCCAGCAAGGATCCTTTTAAATACCAGGGGGTCAGTGCGCAGATCAAGGGTGGAGTCATGCACCTGGGGAAGAATGACCCGATTTCAGCCTCCCCCTACCAGGATTATAGTTTGCGCTGGGGTGTAAAAGTGAGTGACCGGTTTGCCTTCAAAATTGCCGCACAATATGTGCAGGCAAAGGACTGGGTCGCGACAGATTCCTCTGATTATACCGGTCTTGGGGCAGGATCCGGCAGTCACGTCATACCGGGGACACGGACCACGGACCCCAATTATAATGGCGTAAACATCTATGGTGACGAGACATCTGCGAATATGCTCACGGTTACCAACGGAGTGATCGACTTTGCCACACAGCAGTTCATCATGGGGTATGAAGCCCAATCAGGAGGTGTTCCGCCCACCCAGGCACAAATCAACCAGTTCCTTTCCACCAATCCCCAGGTATCTCCTTTTTATCTTGCCAAGCAGGCAGGGATCATTCCCAACCAGAATGTATCCAGGACCGGTTACCAGGAGAACCAGGTGATCGACAATACAACCAGAAGCGTAAAAGTAAACGCAGGGCTGTACTTTAAACTGAACGAAAAAACCGAGGCTTCACTGACTGGCAATTACGGCACGGGAAATACGGTGTACACTGGAAGTGACCGTTATTCCCTTAAGGATTTCAAGATGGGTCAGTACAAGCTTGAAATAAAGAGTGACAAATGGTTTGTAAAGGCCTATACTACCCAGGAGAATTCAGGCCAGGCATACAATGCCACCGTGACCACCCAGCTCTTCAATGAAGCCTGGAAACCCAGTACTCTATGGTATCCCGAATATGTGGGCGCCTATATCCAGGCAGTATCCGGCGGTGCACAACCACAAAATGCCTTTAATATTGCCCGGGGATTTGCAGACCAGGGCCGTCCTGCCCCCGGTTCAGCCCAGTTTAACAAGCTATTTGATTCCGTTCGTAACAAGCCTATCCCATATGGTGGATTGTTCCTGGACCGTACCAGCCTCTACCACCTGGAAGGCCAGTATAACCTGACCGATGTAGTCAAGTTCGCTGAAGTCATCGTTGGTGCAAACTGGCGCCTGTACAGATTGAATTCTGAAGGAACCTTGTTCGCAGACAGTACCGGGCCAATAAACACGAATGAATATGGTGGCTACGTGCAAATTTCAAAGAGGTTTTTTGACAATAAATTAAAACTGACTGCTTCCGGCAGGTATGACAAGAACCAGAATTTTGATGGGAAATTCACGCCTCGGTTTTCAGCAGTCTATACTGTGGCTCCTGACCAGTTCATCCGCGCTTCTTACC
>Ga0318563_10000043_pt1 | contig 47511 bp, 41 predicted proteins | sample GRESIP066b5f19_FD_203689 | JGI IMG/M metagenome (GOLD analysis project Ga0318563, IMG submission 203689) | Tropical soil microbial communities from Luquillo Experimental Forest, Puerto Rico - GRE.SIPMG.066b5f19 | ecosystem: Environmental > Terrestrial > Soil > Tropical forest > Bulk soil... | reverse complement strand
GCATTTTGCGGAGCCATGGCAGGAGCCATGGTCATCTGTTCCTTTTGCATATGACATTGTTTTATTGTGGAAGAATCAGGTTCAAAAATATCCTCCGGAGACTCCCTGTATCCACGACTCCAGTTACCATTTTTTGTTCTCAATTGACATTTTTCTCCTTTTTTAGGTTCCACAAAAGTATATTTATGGACAAATAGCCCCAGGCGTGAAGATTAAACTGGAAAAAATTGAGCCCGATTCTGGCAGTTCCTTTAAAATCCTGCTGACTCCGGGTCTGAATGATGTCTTTCTGTGGCATTTTCATCCTGAATATGAAATCGTTTACGTAGAGGGGGCCGGGGGGATCAGGCATATCGGAGACCATATTTCAAGATATGAGAATAGTGACCTGGTGTTCATAGGCCCCAATATTCCGCACCTGAACTTTGATTACGGAATGAAAACGCAGTGTGAGCAGGTAGTGGTTCAGATGAAGGAAGATTTTTTGGGGCGTGATTTCTTAAACATACCTGAACTGTCAGAGGTCCGGCGGCTTTTTGAAAATGCCAGGAGCGGTCTGAGTTTTTATGGAAAGACTAAAAGGGATGTGGGAGAAAAACTTAAACAGATTTCCCAACTTCCCCATTTTGAACAGCTGATTGCCCTGTTGTCTATATTCCAGGCTCTTGCTACTACCGAAGAGGTGGAAATACTTCACAGCAGACCAATTGCAAACCAGGCACTGGCCAAGGAAGAGGCCAGGATGAATTCCATATACCGGTATGTGGAAAAAAATTTTCATCACACAATGGATGTCCGTGTTGTTGCTGAACTCGTTCACCTGAGCACTTCCGCCTTTTGCCGGTACTTCAAAAAAATCACCAGAATGACATTTACCGGCTTTGTTAACCAGTACCGGATAAACCAGGCGAAGAAGATGCTGCTGCAGGACCACAATGTTACCGAAACCTGCTTTGAATGCGGATTTGAAAATCTGTCCTATTTCAACAAAACCTTCAAGAAACTGGCAGGGGAGAACCCCTCCCAGTTCAGGAAAAGGCATCTGGCCATTTGAGCGGAGGTACCAGCCATCCGCGGATGCAGGAATCGTTATTTCAATCATGGGCTATGGGTGAAGATAAATTTGTAATGTTTGGCAACAGGCTGACCAGGGTTTACAGGCACTTCAGCCGGCAGGCGGCCAGGCAAAAGGTTTCCTGTTACCGGATCTTTGATCAGGATCTGCCCGAATTTCCGCTCTGTATTGAATTATACGGAGAACTGGTTTATCTCGCCGAATACAAGCGTCACCATGGCATGAGTGAAAATGAGCACGAAGACTGGCTTGACCGGTCGATTGAAGTGATCAGCGAGGTTCTTGAATTACCTGAGGAAAATATCTATGTGCGCCAAAGACAAAGGAAGGCGGGCAGGCAAGGACAGTATGAAAAACTGAATTCAGAGCAACATTTTTTTATGGTTGAAGAAGGTGGGCTGCGATTCAGGGTCAACCTGACAGACTACCTGGATACTGGTTTGTTTTTGGACCATCGTATTACCCGGTCTATGGTAAGACAGGAATCCGAAGGGAAACAGGTGCTGAATTTGTTTTGCTATACCGGTTCCTTCTCCGTGTATGCAGCGGCCGGCGGTGCTTCGGCCGTTCACTCCGTAGATCTTTCCAAAACATATCTCAGCTGGGCGGAAGAAAACTTGCACCTCAACGGGATCCTGGACAGAAGCCGGTACCTGTTTATACACGCGGATGTAAAGCAATACCTGGATGATCTCCCTGCAGAGAAATTTGACCTGGTGGTTATGGATCCGCCAACTTTCAGCAACAGCAAGCGAATGAGGGATTTCCTGGATATCCAGCGGGATCATGTTGAACTTATCAATAAGACCCTGCGTGCCATGAAAGAGGGGGGAGTTCTATATTTCAGCACCAATTTCAGGAAATTCAGATTGGACCAGGTGTTGATCAAATCCAATTCTATCCGGGATATTACAAAGTCAACAACCCCGTTTGATTTCCAGGGTAAACTGGCCAGGTATTGTTTTCGGATTATTAAAGATTAATCCGGGGTCATTTATTGTGGGGCAGATTCAGGCTGACGGTTCCTGCCCGGAACTTTAGATATCCTGGTCAGCAGGATCCATCAATAGCAAGACTAATATTGTCCAGTCCCTTTTCCAGCTTCAGTTTCCCGGGCCAACCAAAACCAATCCGCATATAGGTATCCGGCATGTCAAACCAGTGCCCAGGTCCTACCATGGTATGGTGGCTGTTCATCAGTATTTCATAAAATAGCTTTGTGTTTACCCTGATCTCCTTTTTGAAACGGGGAAAACATACGCATCCGCCCTGGGGCAGAATACATTCCAGGCGGTCTTCTTTCTGCAGCCAGGCCTTCAGAACCTCGTAGGATTCCATGGTATCCCGGTTGATTTTTTCGGTCCATTGTTTTTTGTCAAGCAGGACCTGGTAGGCTATCTCTTCATCCAGGACAGAATTGGTGATGCTAATCATTTCCTTTGCGGCAAGAAACTTCTCCAGCATCGTTTCATTTTTGGTGATCAGCCATCCTATCCGGATGCCAGGGAGACCCAGCGATTTGGAAACGGATGCTATACTAACCACCTGGCTGCTCCTGGCGGCAACAGGTGGATAAGGAGTAATAAAACAGGTATCCCTGTACGTTTCATCAACCAGAAGGAGAATATCGTTTTCTTCTGCCAGATGAATCAGCCCATCTATCTGTTCCATTCCCATGACCATGCCTGTGGGATTATGGGGTGTGGTAACGCTGATGACTTTTGTGGACGCGGTAATGGCTCCCCGGATTTTCTCCAGGTCCGCCTTCCATGACTCCTCAAAGCTTAGGTCACAATAACTAATTCCACAACCGATTGCCCTGGGCACTTCCACATTGCTTGCGTAATTTGGTCGCATGACAATCAGATGGTCATTAGGACCCAATAGGCAGGTATTGACTATGAACAGCGCAGCAGCAGCCCCGCCGGTTACCAGCACAGATTCGCCCCCCAGACCGCCCAGCTGTTCAGCGATGAGACTGCGCAATTCCTTTTTGCCCCGGTGGTCCTGGTACCCCAGGACGAGGTGATCGAGGGAAACCGAAAGTTGGGCATAAGAGAGATCAGATACCGAACTTTCAGCCAGGTTACAGGTTATCCGGTCATAGCCGGTCTCCTCCGGGGATTCCATTTCGATGGGCATTCTTCTGTACATCATATTAGGGGAGTTTACCTGGTGTTCTCGGGCATTTTCGACTTGGTCTGTTTTTTGAATTGTGCGCTAAAGAGGACCAAAGGGATAAACAGGACCAATCCCAAAAAAAGAAAAAAAAGAACATGCACGGCGCGGGGGTATTGCAGCCAGCAGCATAGAGCTGTAATTCCCAGGGCCAGACTAATAATGAAGGCCTGCCACCAGGCCTTCCTGCTCAGTCTCCGGAGATCCGGGGAAAGAAAAAGAATCCAGGTTCCCAGCAGGAACATGCAGACCCCGGAGAATATCCAGATGATGACAATATTTGGAGCATGTGAAGCTGCAATATCTCCTGTTTTTATGGCAACAAGTGTATCATTGATATTGACCATATGCAGCAGGGCGGTGAGGATCAGGAGAATTCCTGAGAACAGGGAAATCCGGTAAATACTCTTGTTTTCTTTCATGGTAACTTTTCAATTGGGTTAAAATAAAAAAAACGAAGAACTTTTTCTTCGTTTTTTTCCAACTGGTTATGCCTTTACAATCCGGTGATTAGGGCAATTTTTTTCATTTAAGGGGGATATCCCTGAGCAGGATATTGTCCCGGCTTGCCATATCCCAGGCTGTGTAGAACACCAGCTGCGCCCTTTTCCTCAGGATATCGTAGTTGATCTTGTCCGGGGTGTCGGTTGGGCTGTGATAATCTTTGTGAATCCCGTCAAAATAGAAAATAATGGGGACGCCCTTGCGGGCAAAGTTGTAGTGGTCGCTGCGGTAGTAGATCCGTTCAGGATCCTTGGGGTCATTGAATTTATAGTCCAGTTCCATCTTTGTGTACTTTTTGTTGGCCGCAACGCTGATGCTATGCAGGTCCGAGCTCAGTTTATCGTCCCCTACCACATAAACATAATTGGTGGAATCCCCATAGCTTCTCTTTGGATCAATGCGGCCGATCATATCAATATTGAGATCCGCAGTGGTTTTGTCCAGGGGATAGAGTGGATGGTCAGTGTAAAACTCAGAACCCCAAAGACCTTTTTCTTCCCCGGAATTGGCCAGGAACAGGATGCTCCTTCTGGGCCCCTTGCCGGCGGCCTTGGCTTTCGAAAATGCCTGGGCGATCTCCAACACACTTACGGTCCCCGAGCCATCATCGTCCGCACCATAATAAATTACTGTATCGCGCTTTCCCAGATGGTCATAATGCGCAGAGATAACGAGTAACTGGTCTTTCAGGTCTGTTCCTTCCAGAAAACCAACCACGTCGCTGCTTTGGAGAGTGTTGGTTGTCTTGCTAAACTTCAGCAGGATATTGGCATTATACCCCTTTGGCTGGGGCTGGCCATTTTTTAAATTGTCGTAGTCATTCCCGACTATTTTGCGGGCGATTTTTTCTGAAACATAGTATGTAAGTGGTCTGATTGTTCTTCTGAATCCGTTCAGGTACATGTTCCCTTTGGTCAAAAAAGCCTTCCTCGGGAAATCAGTCTGAATGATCATTACCGCGACGGCTCCATGCTGCTGGGCTACATCCTGCTTACCAAAGGGGTTAAAACTTCTTCTGTTGATCTGGTTTTGCAGACGGGAAGAAGGGAGTCCGTTAAGCAGAAGAACGATCTTTCCCCTAACGTCAAGTCCTTTGTAATCATCCTGGACAGAATCTGACAGTCCGTATCCCGCAAACACAACTTCGCCACCCATAAGGGTGGAAGGATAGTTTCCGGCAACACTGACATCAAAATCCTGATACAAATCATAGGCCGTCCCGTTGATTTCCATGGCAGCATTCTGCAGGGAATCCTGGAAAACAGGGTAGGGAAGCTGGTAACTGTCATGGTTAGCCGGCTGAAGACCATATGCCTTGAACTGGCCTTCGATGTAGGCTGCGGCCTTCCGCTGACCTTCCGTGGCAGTTTCCCGGCCTTCGAAGTCTTTGCCCGCTACAATGAATAAATGTTTTTTCAGGCCTTCCTCTGTTATCCCGTTGGCAAAGGGCTTCGGATCGTAGAGCTTCTGGGATTGAACTGTTCCGGCCGATGCCAGGAGAAGCAATAAGAATAGTTTTCTCATTTGGTTGATTTTATCCTCGTGATCAGGGTTGATGAAAGCTCCAAATATAAAGAGAGAACCTGTTCTGAACAATTTCCGGTCAAATAAAGCACCGACGGTATCCGGGGACTCCCTCCGGGCGGATATTGAAGGAGAAAAACGAAAAAAGCGGCCCGGATGGTGCCGCTTTTAAAAGGTCATGTAAGGTGTCCGACCGGCCTATTATTTTTTGGTGGCAGCAATGATGGGCGCCCTGTCAATAAACTGGACAACCTGGTCGACCTTGTCCGAATTGTCAAAGTGGTAAAGGATATGGAGCCACAAACCCAGTTTTTTTCCGTTTTTATACTTTACGCTAACCTGTGACCAGGCTAATAACCATGTTCCGGGGGTTTGAGGCGGAGCCTGGGGTATGTTTACCTTGATGGGTAGCCAGATCTGGTTTGAATATTTTATCGAATCGATCACATTGGCCCTTCTGTCTTTCCAGTACTTGCCAATTGCGGCTTTTCCGATCAGGCTGTCACCGCCTGACCAGTAATAACGTGCACTGTCAGCGAACTGGCTAAGCCATCCGTCCATGTCTCCGCTCTCCATCTGGCCAGCGGACTTTTTACCCATGTCTGCGTATTTCTGGTCGGCAAATTCAGTTGGAGCAGGAGTCTTGGGTTCTGCAGCCATGGCAGCAGAACTGTCTTTGGCTCCGGTTTGATCAGAACTTTTGTTGTTGCAGGCAAACATCAGCAGGCAGCCTGCTGCAAAAAGAAAAACTTTTTTCATGATGAGAAGCTTTTGGGTTAAAAAAATGGAAGAGTCCGGCCAGGCATACGGGAGGGTTGGAATAGGTAATGAAACTAGAAATTAAAATTCATTAATGCAACACCCGATTGATATATTCTGGTCAAAACTGAAACTACATGACTTCGCTCAATTCCAGCCAGCGCATTTCTTTTTCATCCAACAGCTGCGATATCTCTCCTATTCTCTGGGAAAGAATTTGTAACTCGCTAAATGGGAGATTGCCTGTGCTGAATTTTTCTGTAATGCTGGTCTTTTCGCTGGACAGGGCTTCGATCTCTTTGGCAAGCAGCTCAAATTCCCTTTTTTCCTTGAAAGAGGGCTTTCTGGCCTGTACAACCTGGGAGAACCGGACCTCAGCAGTTGTAGAATGGGGAACTTCCTTTTTTTCATTCAGCGGGGTCACCTCCTCCCTCTGTTGTTCCCTGTACTGTGAGTAATTTCCAGGAAAATCCCTGATTACGCCATCCCCGTCCATGACAAGCAAGTGATCAACGAGGCGGTCCATAAAATACCGGTCATGCGAAATGATGAGCAGGCAACCCTGGAAATCACCGAGGAAATTTTCCAGGACACCCAGAGTGGGTAGATCCAGGTCATTGGTGGGTTCATCAAGTATGAGAAAATTGGGGTTGCGGAAAAGAATGGAAAGCAGATGGAGCCTTCTTTTTTCGCCCCCGCTCAGCCGAGAGATAAACGTATACTGCTGGTCGGGAGGAAAGAGGAACAGATTGAGGAACTGGGATGCACTGAGTGAGCCGCCACCGGCAAGGGGGAAACTTTCCGCGATGTTCTTCACAAATTCAATGACCCGCATATCCTCTTTGATGACAAGCCCCTGCTGGGAATAATTTCCAAATATGACGGTTTCCCCGATATTTATTTTGCCACTGTCAGGCGTTTCAAGTCCCTGTAAAATCTGTACGAAAGTGGATTTTCCGACAGCATTCTTCCCTACCAGTCCCAGTCTTTCTCCTTTTTTGAATGTATAGTCAAAGCCCTTCAATATTACTTTCCCCCCAAAAGTTTTATATACCTTTTTAAACTCGGCAATCTTGCCCCCGAGCCTGCTCATTTTTACCTGCAATTCCAACTGCTGGTCGTCTATTCTCTGCTTCGCTCTGGCCTCAACGACGTAGAAATTGTCCTGCCTGCTCTTGCTTTTGGTTGTCCTGGCCCTGGGTTGCCTGCGCATCCATTCGAGTTCTTTACGGTAGGTATTCCTGGCCTTTTCAATGCCTGAAATTTCATTTTCCACGCGGGCCGCCTTCTTTTCCAGGAAATTGGCATAGTCTCCTTTATAGATAAACAGGTCGCTGCGGTCAAGCTCCCATATTTCAGCACAGACCGCATCCAGAAAATAACGGTCATGGGTAACCAGTAACAGGGTGATTTTTTCCTGGCTTAGATAATTCTCCAGCCATTCCACCATCTCCACGTCCAGGTGATTGGTTGGCTCGTCCATGATCAGCAGGACATGCCGGTGGTCAAAACCAATATCAATCAGGGTTTTTGCAAGAGCCACCCGTTTACGCTGGCCTCCGGAAAGACTGCTGGCAATTTGCTGCAGGTGGTGAATGTTCAATCTGCCCAGAATCTGCTTAACCCGTGAATCAAAATTCCAGGCATCGAGCTCATCCATACGCTCAATGGCCTGGGTCAGTAAGGCAGGATCTTCCATTTCACAGGATGCTTCATACTCTTTTATAGCGTTAATAACCGGATGATCATGGTGAAAGATATTCTCCAGGACGGATTTATCTTCCATAAAGACAGGCTCCTGCTCAAACAGAGCGACGGTTACCTCTCTGCTGACCCAGACAGTTCCATCATCTGCAATTTCTTTTCCTGAAAGTATTTTTAGCAGGGTAGATTTACCGCTTCCATTCCTGGCAACCAGGGCGATTTTATCGCCTTCCTCGATGTGAAAAGTGATGTTCTCAAAAAGTGGTTTTATCCCATAAGATTTGGTGAGGCCCTCTACGGTGACATAATGCATGTCCCAAAGGTACAATTTCCGGGTCCCAAAAAAGGGACATACAGGATCGGAATAAGCCGCTCGACATGATGCACTGCGGATAAATCAGCATGTCGTCACTCCACCTGAAAATGACCTGGTGAATTCTGGCCGGCCACCAGGCCTGTCCCGTGAATCCGATAAACCGTTCAGGCCTGTTTGATGAATTCAAGATTGGCATGCAGCCGCACCTCGTCACCGACCACCACGCCTCCTGTTTCCGTAACGGCATTCCACTTAAGACCAAAATCCTTGCGGTTGATTTTGCCGGTGATGGTAAAGCCCGCTCGGGTATTTCCCCATGGATCTTTGATGATCCCACCAAATTCCACATCCATTCTTGTCGTCCTGGTAACGTCCCGGATAGTCAGATCTCCATAGACTTCATAGGACCCGTCCTGGTCCACATTTTCATATTTTGTAGTAACAAACCTAATCTGGGGATACTTTGCTGATTCAAAGAAATCTTCCGACCTGAGGTGATTATCCCGCTGCTCATTGCCCGTTGTGATAGAATCCACATTGGCCGTAAAGGTGACCCTGGCGGTGGTGAAATCTTCGTCCTCCGTTTGTGCCTCCACGCTGAAAGCATCGAACTCTCCGGATACCTGAGAAATCATCAGATGCCTGATCTTGAATTGCACTTCAGAATGTGCAGGGTCGAGTGTCCAGTTAACTTTAGCCATAAACTGAATATTTAATGTTTAAACAACGAAATTAAGAAGAATTTTTGAATCACGAAAAAATACCCGCCCTTTCACCACCGGGGTATCTTACCATACAGCGGTCTTTGCTGATTTGTTGAATTTGGAGCGAAAATTTTTGGCATCTTTTTTTCGAAAACCGCACCCTGGCTTGAGGATGAAGCGCAGCAGGACCATGAGGAAAAAGAATCCTGACCTGACGAGGGATAGAACAGGGACCGGCCAGCATTGCAGAAGTCAGAATAATATTCCGAAAAACCTTAATGGTCAGTTTTCTGATCCTTGTTTTTTCCTCCGAACAGTCTTTGCCAGAATCCCTTTTTCTTCTTCTCCGGGGTAGTTTGCTGGTTTGTTGTGGAATTGTTATCCTTCTTGTTCTTTGAGGGGGAAGTGGCCTCCATCAGCACTTTTTGCTCATCGTCGGATAACCGGGAATCGACAGGAACAGTCGGGGTGCTCGTGTCAAGGTATTGGCTGGCATTCCCGTTGCCCTGGTTATCTCCTTCGGCCCCGGGAGGCGGTTTCTTGTCAATAATTTTCATGTAGTCATACATCATATCAGCCTTCAGGCTTTCAGGCTGTATGAATTTTGACTGGCGATTCAGCCCAAGATTCTTGTCAGCGAGGGCCTTGGCAAAAAAATATTCCCAGATCGGTCTGGCTGCCTGAGCACCCTGTCCCATATAATTGTTCTCCATATGGATAAACTGGTCCTCACATCCTATCCAGACCCCGGCCAGCAGTTGTGGCGTATATCCAATGAACCATGCATCCGTATTGGAATTGGTGGTTCCTGTTTTGCCACCCATTTCAGCCAGGCCAAGGCGGTTCCTCAACCCGGCGGCCGTTCCGATATCGACCGGACCCTGCATCATGCGGCACATGGTATAGGCCGTATTTTGACTGATCACTTCTTTGCGTTCGGTGTCAAAACGAGCCAATACGTTCCCGTTCTTGTCTTCGATTCGGGAAATATAGTATGGCCGGGTACTGAATCCGCCTGCAGGGAACATACTGTAGCCCCAAAGCATCTCATACATAGAAATATTGACCGCACCCAGGCAAATGGACGGGTAGGGTTCAAGGGAGGACTGAATGTTGATTTTCCTGAGGAACTCGACAAACCGGCTAGGGGTTACCTGTTTCATGATGGACGCAGATGCGCAATTCAGGGAGTAGGCCAGGGCACTGGCCATGGTAACGGTGTCCCCTCTTCCCCCGCACTGTCCTTTGGCAGGAACCAGCCCATAACCGTCAAAATACTGGGCTTCATTCAGTACGGTGGTCTCAGGGCTGAATCCTACATCTTCAATGGCATCGCAGTACAGTAGCGGCTTGATGGATGAACCTACCTGGCGCTTGGTATTGACATTAACATGATCGTATTTATAGGTTTTGAAGTCGATTCCGCCGATCCAGGCCTTCACAGCCCCGGTCATTGGATCTACTGCCATAAAAGCGGTTTCGAGCATCTGCCGGTTGTATTTAATGGAATCCAGCGGAGACATCACTGTATCCTTTTCCCTTTTTTCATTCCAGGCAAATACCTTCATGGACACCGGCTGGCTAAACGACTTTTTGATTTCTGCCTCACTCATTCCGTCATCTTCTTCATTCTGCCAGCGATCACTTTTTCTCATGAATGATTCGAGCGTATTGGAATAGTCTTTCCAGACCTGGCCTCTCCGAATGCTTGTTTGGGAATTTAGCGCTTTTTGCAGCATGGGCATATGTTTTGCAACGGCTTCCTCGGCATAAATCTGCATCCTTGTGTTGATCGTAGTATAGATTTTCAGTCCGTCGGAGTACAAGTTGTAAGACTCCCCGGTCGCCGGGTTCTTGTGTTCCTTGCACCACCTCTTCAACTCATCCTTGATCACGTCCCTTAAATAAGGTGCCAGTCCATTGTTTTCATCCATCTTGGAATAATTCGTCAGATCAATGGGCTTTAGTTTCAGCCTGGCTGCTTCGGTCTCGGACAGATAATTGTTCTTAACCATCTGGTTTATTACCGTATTGCGTCTTTCAATGGCTGCCTTCGGATTTTTTCTTGGATTGTAAAGCGTATTCCCTTTGAGCATCCCAATAAGAACAGCTGATTCATCCACACTTAACCGGTCAGGCTCTTTCTGGAAAAAAGTTCTTGATGCGTTTCGTATGCCATAAATATTATCTCCAAAGGGAACCGCGTTGAGATAGAGGGCCAGGATTTCTTCCTTGGTAAAATTTCTTTCCAGCTTTATAGCAATAATCCATTCCTTCAATTTCTGGATGATGCGCGAAACCGGGTTCCTGGACCGCTCACCGTTGAACATATTGAGCGCGAGTTGTTGGGTAATTGTGCTTCCCCCGCCGTCTCTTCCCATTTTGACGATGGCCCGCATGACGGCACGGCCGTCGATTCCGGAATGCTCATAAAAACGTTCGTCCTCGGTAGCTACCAGGGCGTTGATGACATTGGGGGAAATGTCTTTGTATTCCACATTGCTGCGGTTCCCCTTGTCGGTATAATATTTTCCCATCTGCGTACCGTCTTCTGCATATACGATTGAGGCCAGCATGATGGAAGGATTCTCCAGTTCCTTCAGGGAAGGAAGCTTTCCAAATACTCCCAGGTTAATGAGGGTGAGAAAAAGAATAAATGAAACCAGTCCTATAAAGAAGGCTTTCCAGAAGACGCGAACGGCTTTAGACATATAGTTATTGAATTAAATCTGGTGATCTGCTCCAGTACAGCAAAAATCAAACCCGAAAATAATAAAACGGTGACCGATAATTCAAAAAGAACCTTTAAAAATAGAAGCCCCCCTTCCGCAGGCAGCGTCCCAGGCAGGGCCCGCCCAAATGCCTTACCTCCGCCCAAATTCTTCCCGATCAATGATTTATTGGCACAGATAGTAAAACGTTAAAATTTGCCAGGAAAATATTCAGAAAGGAATTTTTTATATCCAGCCATGTCTTTGTTCGATTTTAGGATTTCCAGATTCTGGTCACTCAGAATGAGGAAACTATATTTTCCCGGTTGCAGCCAGGGAATAATCTCCCTAGGAGCAAGGTTACGGGCCTTGTTCATGTATTCCAGGGCCGCCGCGGCACTGTCAAAACCGTTTATAACGACCAGTTTCGTTGTGTCATCAAGCGACAGGTTATTGATTTCAAATGTCCTGTTGTAGTAGGTTTCGCGGTTATACCGGTTAAAAGCGTTGCGCGTTTCGGTGACGTATACAGGGTCGACCTTGGTAATCAAAATGGCCACTGAATGTGATTTTTCCGGGGCAAAGACGAATGCGGACTTGAACGCCGGGGCAGCCTTGACCGCCCTGATGGTATCAGTGGGTTTCCCAGGCCTGGTGATACGGGAACTGTCTGCACCCGGTTTAAGATTCTTAGCCACAGGAGCCTCTTGCTGACCAGGCACGGCCGGCCTGGGCGCTTCATTGGTTTTTACCACGGCAAATGAGTCGTCTTTCGCCCTTTCAATTTTAAGGTTGCTGAGGTATTCCTCCATTCTTTTGCGGTCTTTCAATACATCCATCGCTGTTTTGGCCTTGTCAGCCATGGGTGTTCCGGGGTATCTTTTAATAATCCTGGCAAATCCCGCAAGGGCAACACTGTCCATCCGGATGTGCATATAGTACATTGCTTCTATATACTGCAACTGGGGTGTCCAGTATTTTTCTCCATACAGACTATCCAGATCTTTCTTCGCTGTCAGGGCTTCATCAAATTTACCTTCTATAAAGGAGGCATACACGCTGTCGTAACGGCTGGTGGCATCCTCTCTGGCTATGCTTTCGGGGCTTTGGACAGTATTGGTATTGGTCACCAAAGCGGTGAATTTGCCTGCCGGGAACTGCTGCCGGAGCAGTTGCAGCACATTTGCCGCATCGGATTCATCCCCGATCTTCCGGTAACAAAAATAGAGGTTGAATAACGTCTCTTCCCTGAACCGGGTCGCGGGAAACCTGGTGAGGAGGCTATCGTAAGCATTGATGGCATACTGGTAATCCGGCAAGCCGTCCTGGTAAGATTTACCTAAGGCAAATAAGGCATTTTCGACGGTGTCCATTGACTTTTTCATCCTTTCCGGAGTCGTAGGAACATTAGCCAGTAAAGATTCAAAGCTGACAGCAGCGGGAGCCAGTGCGGCGTTGTTGTCGGTTGCTATACCCTGGCCGGCCTCAGCTTTGTTTACATTTACTTTTTGCCTGGCGACCAGAGAGGACAACTGCCAGTTGTCCACATTGGGGCGGTTTCCCCACCTGGATTTGAAATCTGAGTAACCTTTGGATTTGAGAGAAGAATTGTAAAAATACCATTCTGCATTGTCAGACCCAGTGCTGAATAGATCCGAAGTCACGTTGCTGTTGTAAAAAGATGGGTTTTGGGAGCCTTGCTGGTCTTCTTCGGAAAGGCCCTGTTGTTTCCGCATGGCCTTTACCAGCTTCCTGATATAGGCATTCCTTTCCTGTTCTGTCATCAGGGCAATTTTTTGCAAACTGTCCTGCCGGTCAATCAGGCGAAGTTGGGCCACAATCCTGTCCAACGCTTTCTTTCGGTCCTGAAAAAGGTTGGTACTGTCAATTGACGCGAGGTCCGCTGTATTGACGCTGTCATAGTAGCTTTTGGCTGAACGGTATTTTTTATCATCAAATGCCAGGTCGCCAAGTTTCAGAAATGCCTTGGTTTTTAAGTGGCTTCCAGGGGTTGCATTCCTTGTAGTCTTGATCAGGTAGTTTATGGCTGCAGCTTTATCATTTCGCTCCAGTTCCATTTCTGCCGCGGTATAATAAATGATATCACGGTAAGGAATATAGATTTCCTTCCGGGCCATTTTATCCAGAGCATGGATATTCTTCTGAATATAGTCTTGCCCGTCTCCCTTATCCCTGTTTTGCCGGATGGAATTTAGCCGGGCATACACTTCCATGACGGGGTCAAAAGTGTGCTGAACTACCTGTTCGTAAAAATGTTCGGCAAGTTCCGGTTTACCGGATCTTTCATAAAGCTGAGCGATCAGATATTCCCACCGGGCCTGTTCATTGACAGTGGTTGCATTGGACAGCGCTTTTTCCAGGTGTACGGCAGAACTGTCATACATGTTTTGCCTGTAATACCAGAGAGCCTGTACCTCCTGAAGGTCAGGTTGAAGGCGGCTTGGGAACTGGGGGTCCTGTTTTAGGATTTCCGTCAGCACTGCCGCCTGATTGAATTTGTCACTGGCCATATAGGTCCTGATCTGCCATATCAGGGACTCATTGCGGCTGGGGGGCAGGCTGAAGGCTTTCTTGAGGATATTTGTTTTTTCCTTGGTGGAGATGGTTAGGGCGGTACCTCCCTGTTCCAGGTCCACATTGCTTCCGATGGGTTTACTATAGCCATCCTTTTCCTTTGGAGCAAAGGCAAAATTGACGAACTGGAAGGTGATGTAGGCAGAATCAAATAGCTTCTTGAAATAATAGGCTTTACCCATCAGCATGTACAGGTTGTCGATCCAGTCATTCCGCAGGTCATGGATCAGGATACCCGTGTTGGCCTTGTCTATCACGGAGTCCAGTTCCCTTCTGTCCCTGGACGTGGCATCCAGCGTATAGTTGTAAAAAGGCAAAAGCCTGGTAAAATCATCCCTGAATTGTGATTTCGCCCTGGTGATCACCGCGTTCAGTTTATTGTTGGCATTGAAGTAATAGTTATAGTGTGTTACAGTGTTCTGGATAAAATGGCGGGGAGCCTTAAACTTGGTGTCGTATGTCCTTTCATAGCCCAGGGTGCGTTCCTCATATTTGACCGGTTTTTTGAGGTCATAATCGATCCCCTCCTGGCAATAACCTTCCAGGCAGAAAACAAGCCAGAAAAAAATGGATAATCTGAAATTGAGTTTCACCGCAACTGATTGGGTTTGCACCTGCAAACTAGTTTCTTATTAACTGATTTTCAAGAATTTTATTATAAAATATTGCTTATATTAACGAACAATTCAATAAGTTGCTACCTTTAAAACAGCAATAATTTTCAATGGCCAAATTCGATGCCAATTCCACCTTAAAGCGCCTTCAAAACCGCTACAGGCTGGTGGTCATGAATGACGACACCTATGAAGAAGTGGTTACCTTCAAATTATCCCGCCTAAGTGTTTACATATTTCTCAGCACGGTTTTTGTTTTGTTAACCGGCCTTACTGTGGCCCTGATCGTGTTCACTCCCCTAAAGTTATATATTCCCGGATATGGAGATGTGAATAATACCAAGGAGCTCCGTGAACTAAAAATGCGTACTGATTCGTTAGAGCAGGAGATGATCTATAAGGACCAGTATTTTCAGAGCCTGAAAAACGTCCTGCAGGGCAATACTGCCATCAAGCCGGATACAGCGACCCTGAAGATTCCGAAACCCGAAAAAATTAACGATTAAAATCTGATATACCATGTTTAATGCAAAATCCAAATCTGATGCGCTTGGCGAAACACCCGCAAGCAGCAGCGCCAGTCTGATTGGCGCCGGAACTTCGCTTAAAGGCGACATCACCAGCAATGGTGATCTTCGCATCGACGGCACGCTGGTGGGAAACATTCACTGCACGGCTAAAGTAGTAATCGGAGCCAATGGAGTGGTAGAAGGAGATATCAGCGGCCAGCAGGCTGATATCATGGGGAAGGTGTCCGGTACCATTAAGGTAAAAGATCTGCTTCAGCTGAAAAGCAGTTGTGCTGTAAGCGGGAACCTGCATGCGGCGAAACTGCAAATTGAGCCTTCAGCCAGCTTTAACGGGCAGTGTCACATGACAGAGGCTGAAGTCACCCGGACTTCGAATGGCAAGGTGCAGGCAGAATCCAAAAAGGAGATCATTTCGTCATCTCCCGCCATTGCCTGACTGAACCCTTAATCTTCCAGATCGGATAGGATGGCAGCTGGGGTCCGGCTGCAGGGTAAATTGTATTGTCCAGTCCTGAATCAGCCTGCATTGTAGAATATCCGCGTGGATGTTACCTTTGCAGGAATTTTTTATTATTCTAAACTGGTCAAAGCCGGCCCTGGTAATAATATGCAACAGAAACTCTTCAGACAGCCTGTTCTTCTATTTCTGATCATTTTTTTTCTGATAAGCCTGGGCCTGCTCCTTCTTAAACTGCTGAAAATTGTTCCGGACCAGGACAATCTGGTGCTGTTTTCAGGAAACCTTATCCTGTTCCTGACCACTACCTTGTCCTTTCTGATTTACCGCAGGACAATTCAGGGCACCAATATCCATGCGTTTCTCAGGGCAGTATATGGGAGCATGTTTTTAAAAATGATTATTTGCATAGCCGCTACCCTGGTCTATGTTCTGATTGCCCGCAGCAGTGTAAGTAAGCTGGCTGTATTCGGATGCCTGGGGTTCTATTTCGTCTACTCGGTGGCTGAGGTAAGGGTTCTGATTAAAAAGAACAGACAGAAAAATGTCTAAAAAAGAAGCGCCTCTTGAATTCTTGAAACAATTTCTCCCGGCCGGTTCTGAGGTCCTGGTACTTGATTACCTGCATGCCTTCAAGGTCCACCTGACCATAACCCGCGAAAGAAAAACGATACTCGGGGACTACCGGCACGCCACCAGGTCCCACAACCATCGCATCAGCGTCAACGGCAACCTCAACAGGTATTCCTTCCTGATCACCCTTATCCATGAACTGGCCCACCTCGTCACTTTTAGCGAGTATGGCAACAGGGTCCAATCCCACGGTAAGGAATGGAAGGCAATGTACCGCAGGATGCTTGAGGGTTTTATCAAACTCCAGATATTCCCGGAAGATATTCTGGGAGCCATAAAGAAGTCATTACACAACCTTCCGGCAAGCAGTTGTGGAGATGAAGACCTGATGAGGGTCCTTAAAAAATACGACAGAAACTCCAGCGGTCTGCTGATGGTTGAGGAGATCAAGGAGGGTGCGCTTTTCCGGATTGAGAACGGAAAAGTCTTCAAACGGGGAAAAAGGATCCGCAAGCGCTTTCAATGCGAAGAAATTGGAACCGGCAAACTCTACCTCTTCAGCCCCATTTATGAGGTAAAAGTAGTCTAAGGGAAAAAATTTTCCGGAGGAGGCAGCCAAAGAGCCCTTCCGGTTGACTATAAAGAGTGATTGCCAGGTATCGGTTCCAATACCCTGTTTTCCCATTTTGGAACAGATACCAGGATAGTGCCCGTTTTTGATCTCGTTCCGTTGCTGCCTCCTGGTCCCGCGCTCCCGGGGATTATCCCCGTCTCAGGCCTGATCACAAACTGTCAGCCTGTTGTGCATACATCTGCTTCAGATCTATGGTCAGGAGTTGTACGTCTCAATCTAAGGCATATGAAAAATCCTCTTGCAAATTGTGTCTGAAAACCAGCATTTTCAGGGAGTTGTCTTGCCTGATATGAGGAAAAAGGGAGGAACGAAAATGTGAATGGGTTGGTGGAAGGCATGGTTTGTCCATCATGAGTTCCGGAGACAGCAGAATGACCGGCAAAGCCGGTAATCCGGAATAAAACTGGCCGGGCAGGTTCAGCTCAGGAGAGCTATTACACTATACATTACGATAAGGGATAGTATGATTACTGCCAAAAAAGGCTTGTCGGCTTGTTTCATAGCTGGATTAATTTGTTGTTTTCGTGAGGATCTGAGAGAATAGAACGCCAGAACGAAACATTTATTTTTTAGATCCTTGAAAAAAAAAGAAAATATCCCGTCGCATCCCTGATCAGGAAGGCGAGGGCAATCGGGGACCCCCTTGGCGCCGGTTTTGCGCGACCTTGCCTCTTTACAATTGGGAATAAGAGGCAGGATGCATCAGTACGATATCAATATGGGAAACATTGTTCTGGTATTCCGGCATGCCTGATAGATTTTTCCATACCGGGTCATTGGTAAAGTTCTTCCAATGCTGGTCATGGGAGTCCATGTTTTCAAAGGAAGTCATATACATGAGATTGGGCATATGGCTTCCAGACAATACTTCAGCATAGAACACAGCATTAAAATTCAATCTTTTGAACAACCCGACCTCATCACCTGCGTTGAACATCCGCACCTTGTTCTGATATAATTTTTCCGTAGGCCCCTCATAGCTGCGCAATTCATAAATTCTTTCCGAAGCAGGATTCTTCAGGTCGGGAACCCCATATTGCGGCATCCCGCTAAATGCCTTCAGGAGGACAGATTCTATCCGTTGGTAAGGTGGGTTATTGTACGGGGCATCAAGATAGTCTTTCCCGTCCTGGCTGTATTGTTTGTCTTTTTCCAGCTGACCTGGCATTTTCTGCCATTTCTCCAGGCTGGAAAAGGGCACGAAAACATAAATCTTCCGTACGGCGGAGGTGTCGTTGGCAAGAGGTTTGAAGACGCCGACATGACTTATCCCGGACCTGTTCAGGGCAGGAATGAGGGCATATTGCAAATACTTATCCATCCTATCTTCCTGTTCTTTACCCCTTACCTGGTAAATGCTGATCTGGTAGATTTCCTGGTGCTGCTCAGCGGAAAGGCCGGCGGCCGGTATAACCGGCAACAAGGCAACCAATAAAAGTATGTTCATGAGTGAGTTATTTGAATGCAGGATTGGACCGGGATGAGAAGGTCATTTCCGGATAAAATTAATCATTAGGATGATTCTGCCCTCCTCTTTGTCAATTTATTGACAGAAGACTTGCATAAATTCTCTACATTGCCACTCCAAAAGCTTCAGAAAATGCCTGAACGCCTTCCAGATTTCTTGGAGCATTTTTACTTCATTGTCCCGGTTACCTTTACGGCCTTGTTCCATGTGGTGAATCCCATCGGTTCAGGAATTCTTTTTCTGAACCTGACCCCCCTGGCCGATAATAAGACCCGCCGTGTTCTCGCCCGGAAAATTGCTGTCAATTCCGGGATCATCATGATCATCACGCTCCTGATGGGAGTCTATATTCTAAAGTTGTTTGGCATCACCGTTCCCATCGTACAGATGTGTGGGGGTACCCTCATCCTGACCATGGGCTGGAAATCCCTCATCCGGGATGATACCATCAATGAGAGTGACCAGAAAATGTACATGAAGACAAGGATGGACCAGGGCATCTACAGCAACAATGTATTTTATCCCTACACTTTTCCCTTTACCGTTGGCCCGGGAAGCATCGCCATTACCCTGACCTTAAGCGCTGAATCCATAACCAATAGACCGGGCAATGACCTGATCCAATATACCGGTGCCAGCATTGCCATTGTGTTGATCGCAGTCACCATCTATGTATGCTACAGTTCGGCAAATTATTTCATGGGAAGGATGTCAGAACAGATCCGAAGAGTGGTTATGAAAATTCTTTCATTTATTCTATTTTGTATCGGGGGACAGATTATTTTTAGTGGCCTCACGGAATTCCTGAAAGGGTTGCACAAGGAAGGTATCATCGGGTGATCTTCCAGTTTAAACCGGGTCGGCCCCTTGCGAAGCCTTAAAGTTTGTCCTGTTGCCTGTTTGCCATTTTGGCTACCTTCAAATTTTACCAGGATGCAGGAGTTTCCGATGACTTTGGTCGTGCTTACACCCGGGTTCCCCAAAAATGAGGAAGACCTCAGCCTGTCCATCCAGCAACAGTTTGTAAAGACGCTCCATCTTCATTTTCCGGATCTCCAGGTAGTTGTTCTGGCCCTGAGATGCCCTGCTTCACCTGCCTATCAATGGCATGGAGCGATGGTCTTCCCGCTCAGCGGCCTCGGAAAATCTGCCATTGGACATGTTCTTTCCTGGATACGGGCGTGGGGCACGCTGAAAAAACTCAGAAGAAACAGAAAACTAATCGGGTTGTTCAGCTTTCGCTACAACGAATGTGCCCTGATAGGAAAGCTTTTCAGCCGGCGTTATTCCTTAAAGCATTTTGTATGGATAACGGGGCGGGACGCACGAAAAAGCAACAAGCTCCCCAAATTGTTGCGGCCAGTGGCCGGTGAACTGATCGCCATGTCAGGATTTCTTGCCAATGAATTCTTTATAAATCATTCGGTCAGACCTGCTTACATAATCCCCAACGGACTCGAAGAGAGAGCTCTCACTCCGAATCGTGCGGCAAGGGAATTCGATCTGGTTGGAATAGGACCGCAGGCCGCGGGGAAGAATCCTGACCCGTTCATCGCGGTCACGGCCCTGGTGAGGAAGCATAATCCTTCCGTGAAGGCTTCCATATGGGTAGACGGACCTGAATTTCGCCACCTGCAGATATCAATCAGGGACACCTATCTGGTGAATAACATATCGATAAAGGTATTTAAAACACGCGCTGAAATACTTGGGCTCCTGGCCCAGACTAAAATATTCCTGGACACAAGTCCCTATGAAGGGTCTAGTTCGGTTTGTCTGGAGGCACTCCAGGCAGGAGCCCATGTGATCAGCCTGAGTAATCCGATGACCGGATGGGTCAACCACTGGCATATTGCAGAGAGCAAGGATGACATGGCCGTCAGGGCGGTGGCGCTCTTGCAGTCCCCCAATACGGAGTTCACTGGGGTTCAGCCCCTGAGGATGAGTGAGAGTGTCAGGAATATCATGAAATTGTTCGGCTGTTCCAGGCTCTTCGGCATACCCTGTTAGCAGGCCGTGCAAACAAGACAACGCCCTGATTGTCCGATGCCAGTTCAAAAAAGGCTCCCTTTTTTAATCCTGCAGGCAACTACTTATGCATGAAAATCGATTATATATTACAGCTAGATCCGGGCATGGAAGGAAACGGGGGCGTCGGGACAAAAATCCCCAGGTCTTATACTGGAAAGAACCGGGATCTGTTTGTTCAATAAGTTTTCATTGAGGCGGATTACAAAAAATACGATGGCTATTCTCAACCGTTCGGAACGGAGAAAATCTGCCATCCTGGTAGTGGCAGACATTGCCATGAGCCTTGCCGATATCCTTTTTCTGGCCCTTCTTTTATTCGTTATTCATCTCTACACACAAAAAAACCGGGTTTATCACCTTCCTTTTTTGCCATCCTTTTTCCTGGATCAGAATTCCATGTTTCCCATTACCATTTTTTTCATCCTGTTCAGCGTTAAAAATCTGATAGGTTTTGCAGTATACCGCCTGCAGTGCAGGTTTCTGTTTGAAGTCGCTTCACGGATTTCACGAAAAAGGTTACAAACCTATCTCAGCGGCAGCTACCTGGATTACATCAATGTGGACTCAGCCGAAAATATCAGAAAAATAAGCCACCAGCCCGTTGAATTTTGCCAGTTTGTATTAGGAGGCATTCAGCAAATCATTGCCCAGGCTGTGTTGATTTTTTTTGCTGTGGTGGCCATGGTGATTTTTAATGCAAAATTATTTCTGCTCCTGTTCATCCTGCTGCTGCCTCCGGTATTCGCCGTATTCTATTTTGTAAAGAAAAGACTTCGCCTGGTAAGAAAACATGCCCAGACCAGCATTGAAAAAACCCTTCAGCACCTTCAGGAGGCCCTTTCGGGCTTTGTCGAGGGCAATATTTATGACAAAAGGGATTTTTTCCTGGATCGCTACGCGCTCCGTCAGCAGGAATATAACCGGTATCAGTCCCACCTCCTCACAGCACAGGCCATGCCTGCACGCGCGATTGAAATATTTGCCCTCCTGGGATTGTTTATTCTGATCGCCATCCACAAGTGGTCGGGCGCTGAAGACCAATCAGCCATCATAACGGTTGGCGCATTTATGGCGGCGGCCTATAAAATCATTCCAGGTATAGTAAAAATTCTGAATGCCAGCAGCCAGATCAATACTTATTCCCCATCCATGCAGGGACTTGAGCCAAGGCCTGAGGAATCGCTCCCGGTACAGGAAAAGGGAATAACCCCACATGTGCAGACGATCATGTTCAGGAATGTTTGTTTCAGGTATGACGACCGCAATGTTCTGGATGATTTGAATTTTGAAGCAAAGGCAGGCGATTTCCTCGGGATATCAGGACGATCTGGAAAGGGGAAAACAACCATATTAAATCTTCTGCTGGGTTTTTTAGAGCCCGACAGCGGGAATATTTTTTTTAATGGCCGCGGATGCCCTGCTCCCTTGAGGCAGGAATTTTGGGGAACAGTGTCCTACGTAAAACAGCAGCCTTTCCTTCTTCATGACAGCATATTGAAAAATATTGTGCTGGACGATACCGTGCCTGACAGCGGGAGATTGCGACAAGCCGTCCGCCTGGCGGGGCTGGAAGAATTGATCGAACGGCTACCGGAAAAACTGGAATACAGGATTGCCGAAAATGGAAAGAATATCAGCGGCGGACAGAGACAGCGCATCGCTCTGGCCAGACTTCTTTATAAAGATTCCGATTTGTTGTTGCTTGATGAACCTTTCAGTGAACTGGATGAACATTCCGAACTTGCAGTTCTGGCACATTTAAAAACCCAGGCCCTATCCGGCAAACTAGTAATTCTGATTGCCCATGGCCGGGAAAGTCTTTCATTTTGTTCCAAAATTATTTCCCTGGACGAAGAATGACTTTGAGGTTGGGTAGATTGTGGCTGCCATTCGATTTTTCTATCAAATCCATGAATGTGGTCATCCCTACAACCAAGACCCTGGTTATACTTTCCCCCGGATTTCCCAAAGACGAGGAAGACAGCACCTGTCTTCCAGCCCAGCAAATATTTGTGCGGGCTCTTAACCAATTGTACCCCGGACTAAAAATCGTGATTTGCGCCTTCGAGTATCCATTTCTTGACGGATCATATTCGTGGTATGGCAATACAGTGTATTCCTTTGACGGATGGAATAAGGGAAAACTGGGAAAACTCCTTGTCTGGTCCAGGGTCTGGAGAAAATTGAATACTTTAAAGAGAGAGAATTCCCTGTCAGGTATTCTTAGTTTTTGGTTGGGTGACTGTGCCCTGGTCGGGAAATATTACTGCGGTTTTCACCGCCTGAGGCACCTCTGCTGGATATTGGGCCAGGACGCCAGAAAAGATAACCGATATTTCCGGTGGATTTCACCAAAGCCCGGAGAGCTGGTCGCCCTTTCCGATTTTCTGGAAGATGAATTAACCAGGAACTTCGACGTAAAGCCGGACTTTATTATTCCCAATGGGATAGATGCGGCCCAGTTTTCTGATGTCAAGGCTGAACGGGACATTGACCTTCTGGGGGTAGGCTCCCTGATCCCGCTTAAACAATACAATATATTCATTGAACTGGTAGGCCAGCTGAAAATGAAAAAACCCACAGTACGTGCTATTATTTGCGGCAAGGGCCCTGAGGAGGAATATTTGGAGACAAAGATCGAGGAAATGGGGCTTCAGGACAACCTCATTCTGACAGGTGAAAAAAATCATCCGGAGGTGCTCAGGCTGATGCAGCGCAGTAAGGTTTTATTCCATCCTTCTTCCTATGAAGGATTTAGTTCAGTTTGCCTGGAGGCGCTTTATGCCGGCGCACATGTAGTCAGCTTTTTCAGTCCCATGAAGAAAAAAATCAACCACTGGCACATTGCACAGGACAGGCAGGAAATCTTTAGGCTGGTCGAAAAGCTGGTCAATGACCCGGACGCAAGTCATGAATCTGTTTTGCCTTACCCTATTCAGGAAAGCGCACGGGCAATGATGAAACTTTTTGATTCGTCCATGTAGGCGGACAGACATCCTGGTGCAAATGGCTACATCGGTTTTTATCATTCAACCAGTTTTTCCTTTCGCCGGATCCTTCGGGGCAGGGCTCAGGTGGGGCAATTCTTTATGGGAGGCATCTTGGCTTTATTTTGGACCCGGTCGTCACTGACTGGTTATAATACAGGTCTACCTGTGTCAAATGCTGCTGCTGGTCAGGAAATTCAATAACCATCTTTCCCAGGACATCACATTGTAAAAAATTTTACCTCGGGCCGCCTGAACTGTCAGAAATTCCGGGTGGCCTGTTCAGTCTTTTGATAAGGGAAGAGGCGTGGCTGAATACTTCCGCGGCACTGTATCTGCTCAAACAATGGACATCTCCGAACTTGCAAACCGCGAGCATGCAGTTTCCGCACGGCAAGTCCGAGGAATCAAGATAAAAGCTATGTTCTCCCAACGGTTTAGCCCAGTCGCTCCTTGTTGACCCAAACAAGGCGACAGTAGGGACGCCGGAACACCACGCCATATGCATGAGTCCGGAATCTTCTGAAAGAACAAGTCTGACCCGCTGCAGGAGTGAAAAAGCTTCGGCAGGAGAAGTCAGACCGGTAAGATTGTACAGGCAGTCACCCAGATGCTCTTTGAGAAAAACTGATTTGGCAGAGATCAGGGAGGTCCCGATGGTCACAAAGCGGGTTCGGGGGAATTCATTCAGCCACAGCTTCGCGAAGTCAACATAATTGGAAAGTTCCCAGTTCCTGCTTGAAAAAGCACCGGCCGGATTGAGGGCAACCAGCTGTTCCTCCTCCTTCCATCCTGAGTTTTTCAGGATGGAGAATCCCTGCCGGGGATCTTTGAGATTGAATCGGTAGGAGGCTGCGCTCAGTGCGATTCCTGCCGCTTCAATCGTCAGCCGGTACCTTTCTGCTGCAGGTATGGGAGAGGTACGGTCAAAGACGGTCCAGGATTTTGCAAATAGGGCCTTTCTGGTTATTTCACTGAGGACATTATTTTGCAAATCCAGAACGACCTCATATCGCCTCATCATCAGCCTCGGTAATAGGAGAAGGGTGGAAATCAGTTGTCTTTTGAAATTCCTCCCACCTCCTATAGTATACACTTTATTGAACAAAAGAATATTTCTCGGAATGTCCTCTGTCTCAGTCCTCGTCAGGAAGTCAAGCCTGGTAGACGAAGGCAGGCAGTTACGTAAATGTTGCAGGTAGGGCAGGGCGATCACGACATCACCCATGGCCTGGAGGCGGATGGCCAGGATTCGGCGGGGTGGCCTTTTTTTTGTCCATAATTTTGAAGGGATGTTCATCTTCCAGGAATTGTTTGGCATGATATGCCCGTCTCGGGCAGAACTTCCCGGGACCAGATCGTTGAGCCTGGTACTATTTGTACGAAAGATCATTATTTTTGGCTTCCTTTGTTCTGAAAATTTACAACCATCTTTTATGCCCGCCAAGTTCAGACAGGATAGGATCCGGATAGCCGGGCAAAATATTTCTTATTACAATGAAATAGCCGCGAATTATGACAATATCCTTGCCCGGGAAAATGCAAATAAGTTAGTGCGCCGCAATGTGGCCGAAAGATTTATGGAAAAGATCGGAAAAGGTACCATAATGGATTTCGGGGGAGGCACGGGACTGGACCTCGAATGGATGACCGGTGCCGGCTACAAAATTATTTTTTGCGAACCTTCAGCGGGCATGAGGCAGGTAGCCCGTGACTACAATAATAAATATCTTCACTATGACCAGATTCAATTCTTTGATGACGGACAGACCGATTTCACCAAGTGGTTGCAGCATCCGCCCTGTAGCGGACAGGCAGATGCAGTTCTGGCGAACTTTGCTGTGCTTAATAATATACCCGACATCCGGCTGCTCTTCCAATCCATGGCAGTCATTCTGAAACCTGGTAGTTATCTATTTGCGCTTATCCTGGACCGTTCATTTAAGAAAACAGTTCACCCTTCATTTCTTTCAAAATTGAAGGCCTCCGTACTTGGGAAACCACTCGTCTTCGAAACTCATTACGGGGAGAGCAAACAAACTGTCTTTTTATATTCTCTCGGGCAAATCAGGAAGGCATCAGATGCGTATTTTGACTTCGCAGGCAGCGAATCATTTTATGAGTCGGGATTCACCTTAATTGAACTTGTCCGGAAATGAGGAATATTCTTGGCCAAATATTTTGGGGGGAGTCTGAGATCAGGGAATACGTGAGTATCGCCCTCAACGATCATATTGAAGAGCAGGTTCTGCTCAAGATAGGAGAGAACTGGCAGGATATTTCCGGAAGTCATTGGATATTGTGCCTCGACCCGGTGGTGTATGGAGTCTGGCTGGAGAAGATGGAATGGCCGATGGCCCTCGGGTCGGAAAGTGAATTTTTAATCGAATTCAGGGATACTGCGCATAAGCCACAGGGTAAGCAGCCGGTAATCGTATCAACGATACGGCTTGAATGGCTCGGCAAAATCGATGAGTCTGCCGGGTCTTTGCACCTGCTGAAGCTGAAAAATTGCACGATCGGGCAGTTCTCCGATCTTAAAAGCCTGATGATGTACCGGATCTTTTACAAGAAGCCGGGGTTTTCTTATGAGAAGTTTAAGTCCTATGTTTCCGCATTCAGCTACCCGAGAAAAGTCCGGATCATTTCCTGCGGCAGGGAGCAGGGTTACAACATTTTCCCTATGGATTTTGTGGGAGAGATCAGGGGCGGGCAGTATTTTGTATTCGGACTCAGGCATTCCAACAGATCTCTTCCCGCGATCCTGGAGTCGGGAGAAATGGCTGTATCGGAAATTCCTTCTTCCAAAAAGCATGTTGTAAACAGGTTGGGAAAGCATCATAGCGAGCCCTTGCCCGCTCCTGATTGTCTGGGCTTTAGGACAGTGGGCACATCCCGTTTCGGATTTCTCGTTCCGGAATGGGCAGAGATTTACAGGGAAGTGAAGATTACAAAGACCAAGAACTTGGGAAGTCATATGATGCTGTGGGGTGAAATGATCAGCCGCCGGCAGCTGCATGCACCGACTGACCATCTGTTCCACATTCACTTCCTCCACTACCTGCACCAAATAGAAAGAGGGCTTGCACTTAGGGAGATACGGTGATACCCTGAATCTGAGGCTTCCGGCAGACATTTCAGGATTTGATCCAGATGTGCTTGTTTTTTACTATTGTATTGAATCTCAGGCAACTCCCGGAGGGAATCTCACGTTATAACCTGATATAAGCGTGATTTCAGGAGTTAAATCAAGACCTAAACAGCTTTCAATGCCGCATATTCATGAATAAAGTACTGTTATTCAATCCTAGAAGCGCCAATTACAAACCGCGAATCCCGAATTCCATTCTGTTCATAGCAGCGGCAATTGAAGGATTGTACGACTACGCCATCGTGGATGGTAACCTGGAAGCCGATCCCGGAGACAAGATATTCAGATACCTTCAAGATGGGGAATTCAAGTATTTTGGGGTAACCTGTATGCCTGGACCACAGCTAAAACAGGCGATACCCATCTCGCAAAAAATCAAGGAACTGTTTCCTGAAATCATCATTATATGGGGAGGATATTTTCCTTCCAACCAGCCGCGTGCCGTCCTGACCTCCGGATTTGTTGATTTTGTTGTGAACGGACCAGGGGACAAAAGTTTTCCTGCCCTGCTGGCGGCCATTGATCAGGGAATGCCCTTTGATCAGATCAGCAACCTGATTTACCAATCAGGTGACCAGATTGTAAAGACCAGAAAGGATGAATTATATGACCAGGATTTGCTGCCTCCGCTGCCCTATGACAGGTTGAATGGTTTTTATCCGCTCCGCAGGTATTTGGGAAAAACCTACCTGGGGACAAGGACAATCGCTTATCACTCAAGTATGGGTTGCCCTTTCAAGTGCTCGTTTTGTGCCGTTGTGCCAATATACAATGCCCGCTGGAGCGGTAAATCCGCTGAATCCATCTACCGGGATATTAAGTACCTGAAGGAAAATTACGGAGGCAATGCCATTGAATTCCACGACAATAATTTTTTTGTATCTGAAAAACGAACAGTATCCTTCTCCAGGCTCATTGGCGACGAAAATATGGTTTGGTGGGGTGAGGGGAGAATTGATACCCTCGACAAATATTCGGATGAATCCCTTCACCTGATGCGTGATTCGGGTTGCAAAATGATTTTCTTTGGAGCTGAAACAGGAAACGACGAAATCCTCAAAAAGATGGACAAAGGGGGTACCCAATCCGGAAAACAGATTCGCGCGTTTGCGGCCCGCATGGCAAAATTTGATATCATTCCCGAGTATTCCTTTGTCCTGGGTACCCCGGCTGAAACGGAGAAGCAGGTCATGAAACAGATTGATGAAGACATTGCTTTCATTAAGGAGATCAAATCAGTCAATCCCAGAACAGAAATAATTATTTATGTATACAGTCCGGTGCCCACGGAGGGCTCGGATCTGTACAACAGGGTTCTGGCCAGCGGGTTCCGCTTTCCGGAAAAGCTGGAGGACTGGATCAAACCCCAATGGGAAAAATTTGACCTGAGAAAAAATCCTCTCACACCATGGCTCACTCCGGAAATGATTGATAAAATCAAGGATTTTGAAACAGTACTGAATGGCTATTATCCCACCGTATCCGACCTGAAACTGACTGGATTTAAGAGAAAAATGCTTCAATCCCTTGCGTCTTTGCGATATAAGACGGGATTGTATCAAATGCCCTATGAACTGAAGGCCCTCCAGATTCTCTGGAAGTACCGTCAACCGGAATTAGAAGGATTCTAAATTAATGGTATTTTTGAAACAGCTGCTAAAATATCTGATTACAAGAACCTACCGGCCGGTCCTGGTTAAATATTTATCCAAGACGAGGACTTATGTCTACAAGAATATTACCCTGGTCATCCCCAAGGAGGTTTTTCATCCTGGTTTCTTTTTCAGCACCAAGCTCCTGCTCAGGTACGTCAGTTTCCAGCACCTGAACCAGAAGACACTTTTGGAACTGGGTGCCGGCAGCGGACTGATTTCGATTTATGCTGCGAGGAAAGGATCAAGGGTAACAGCGTCAGATATCAATCCGGTAGCCATTGCCTTTCTGGAAAAAAACAGCCAATGCAACGGAGTCCATTTTCGGATCCTGCATTCTGACCTGTTCGATCAAATCCCGTTACAGGCGTATGATGTCATGGTCATCAATCCGCCATATTACAAGAAAAAACCGGTTTCTTATGCAGATTATGCCTGGTTTTGTGGCGAGAATGGGGAATATTTTGAGCGTCTGTTCAAAGGATTGAAAGACTATATGCATGCAAATTCAGTTGTCCTCATGGTTTTGTGTGAGGGATGTGATCTGGAGATGGTTCATCGCTTCGCACAAGAAAATGGTTTCAGACTGGATTGTCTTTACCAGAAGCAGAATATCCTTGAAAAGAATTTCATATTCAAAATCAAATTTGCCTGATGAGCCATTCTTCCACCATACCAGAAGGCAACCTGTTCATCCCTTCCGGTGAGGTTATAGATAATGGATTCGAACGGGCCTACTGCATGCTGCGCAGTAAGGAGAAAAGAATGTACACGGATGAGGAGCTGATCAGACTCCCTGAAATAGACCCCAGGCATCCACACTCCGGAGAATGGAAAATCAGAAAGGAATCTTCGAAGAAACTGATCAGGCGCCTTGAATCCAAAAATAGGAATTTGCAGATTCTCGAGATTGGATGTGGAAATGGCTGGCTTGCTCACCTCATGTCCAGGATCCCGGGAACAAGGGTGGTAGGTGTGGATATCAACCTTACTGAACTGCAGCAGGCAGCCCGGGTATTCGGGCGGAATTCAAAATTAAAATTCTTCTACGGGAACTTTCAAAAATCAGTGCTGAGTGAATTGAAGTTTGATGTGGTGGTATTTGCGGCTTCTGTCCAATACTTTCCGTCCGTAGCCGGACTGATAGAATTGCTCCTCCAGCAGGTCTATCCGGGAGGAGAAATCAATATCCTGGATTCTATTTTTTATGAACCTGCAAAGTTGGATGGCGCCAGAAAAAGGTCTTCGGATTATTTTGATTCGATGGGATTTCCGGAAATGTCCGATTATTATTTTCACCACAGCCTCTCGGACCTGATTTCGTTCAGCTATGAGATCCTGCGGGATCCCAGGACCCCGGGAAACCGCTTTTTTGGTAAAAACCCCTTTTACTGGATTTGCATTAAAAAAGATCAGAATCGTTAATTATGGGAGCTCCATCCATTTATCAATTAATCAAGAGATACCGTACCCTGCAGACGGACATTATAACGACGCTGCCCATAGTCATCCTCATGCCCCACAGTGCCTGCAACTGCCGTTGCGTGATGTGTGATATCTGGAAGGGTAATAATCATCTCAGGCAGCTTACCGAGGATGACATTTTGGGGTTGTTGGGGTCCCTCCGCAAATTCGGTGTGAGGCAGGTCCTGATGTCAGGAGGGGAAGCCATGCTACACGCAAACTTCTTCCGGTTTTGTGAGATACTGAGAAAGGAAAAAATCAGGATAACGCTGCTGTCTACCGGGCTGACCTTGAAAAAAAACGCCGAAAAACTTGTTTCTCTTGTAAACGATGTGATTGTATCCCTGGACGGCCATGAACCTTTGCACGATAGCATACGCAATATTCCAGGGGCATTCCAAAAACTTAAGGAAGGTGTTGAATGGATCAGGACACTGGACTCCGGCTACAAGATCACCGGCCGGACGGTCATTCACCGGCTGAATTATAAATCCTGGCCCCTGATCGTGGAGAGTGCCCGTAAAATAGGCCTGGACCAGATCAGCTTTTTACCGGCCGACGTAACCAGTCATGCGTTCAACCGTGAAATCCTTTGGGACCTGCCCAAACAAAAGGAAATCCTTATTCCAAAGGAAGAATTGCCTGCCCTTCATTCGGTAATAGATGGCCTCATCGAACAATATGCCGAAGCTTTCAGGGATCGTTTTATTGCCGAAAACCCGGATAAGATTAGAAAAATATTTGACTATTACGCGGCCTTTTACGGGCTGAATCCTTTTCCTTACAAAAAATGCAACGCGCCCTGGGTTTCCACAGTAATAGAAGCAGACGGAACTGTAAGACCCTGTTTTTTTCATCCTCCGCTGGGCAATGTCCGTGAGCAATCTCTGGACCGGGTCCTTAACAGTGGGGAGGCTGTGAAATTTCGCAAAACCCTCGATATAGATACCGATCCCGTTTGTATGAAGTGTGTTTGTTACTTGAATCTGCCTCCGCATGGTATCATCTGAGGACCGGACCCAGCATAATTAATAGCATCATATGCCCAACGCAGAAAATTCCTGGAAATCCTGGCGCGGACCAGTTCAGCTAGTTCTGATTTTTGCCCTGCTTCAGTTATTGGTTACGCTGCTGACGGATGGATTCTGCTTATCATTTGATGAGGCTATGTGGCATTACATTGGAAGGAATTGGTTTCGCCACGGACTGGTTCCCTATACCGGTGGAATAGACAATAAATCGCCCCTGATATTTGCCATATACGGGTTCTCTGACATGGTTTTTGGAGTCAATTATTGGTTTCCGCGGGTGTTGGGTACGATCTGCCAGTCCTTCGGATTATTTCTCTTGTTCAGGATGACTGACCAGCTTGCTGGCAGAAGAGCCGCTTTGATGGCCACGACGATGTATGGTCTTTCCCTGCTTTGGCGCAGCACCGACGGGAAACTGGTATCCCTTTCTGAGACCTATTCCGTAGTCTGCATTATCGCTTCTTTTTACAAATACTTTCAGGCCAATAGGGGGAGAGATTTTTTCAGAAGCGGTTTGATTGCTGGAGTTGGACTCGGTTTCCGGCTGTCCGCCGGCTTTGGAGGCCTGGCCATCCTGATGTCCAGCTTCCGGCGAAACGGGCGGTCTGCTGTGGCGTTCCTGTCCGGCATGCTGGCGTCCGGGACGCTTTTGCTCGCAATTGCCTATATCTGCGGTATCCCGTTGCGGGGGATGCTTTTCTATGGATTTCTTGACAATTTTGGCTCTGGCAGTGCCACAGATCATACCCCGCTTTGGAAATTGGAAAATTTCTTCAGCGGATTTTTCTACTCAGAATTGCTTTTGTTTTACCCGGCCCTGCTGGGATATTTTATAGTTGGCAAAAGAAGGTTTGAGGTAACGGCCTGGTTGATCTGTGCATTTATCGGGGTCAACGTGATAGGGATCTATGCAAGACCTCATTTTAAGGAACTTCTTCCAGTGATGTCACTTGCCGGTGCCATGTCCCTGGATGCGTTGATTGAACAGTACGGAATACCTCCCAGGCAAATCATGATCATGATCTGGATCCTGTTTTTCCCTAAACTGCTGGAGCCGCTGGTGAGTCTGAAAAAATTGTTTTTTCCACACTCCCCGGCTCCGGGGACCTACTGCAGCCAGCCATTTCCCCAACCGGATGATTATGCGAAAAAGGAGCTTGGACTCTGGATAAAATCCCATACGCAGGAGGGGGACCGGGTACTGGTTGCCGGTTATGGAGCGATCGTTCAGGCCTATTCACAGAGAAGATCGCCAACCTCCTTTTTTAATGTAACTCAAACCCGGATGGCCAAAGAGATGTTCCTGCATGAAATAGACTCTGCCAGGGCCGGAATGATCCTGGTGCCTGAATTTGCGGAGTACGCCAAAGAAGTAGGGCAGGATGTCAGGAAAGGGATTGAAAACCTGGTAAGGAAGGGATATCACTTTGATCGCTGCTTTTACGGGTATTCAATATACATAATCAATAAGGAAGAGGGGAGCCAACCTTCGTTATCGGCATATGATCCCACTGGCCGGGAATTTCTCCTAACACATTAAAATGCGACGGAATGAAAAACATATTATTTTCTCATTCTTATTTCATGCGTTTTGATCCCAAGCAATGGGAAGCGGGGCTGCCTTATCCTCCCCTGGGTACAATGTATGCCGCCGCGCTTATGCGCAGGCAGGGCCATAAGGTAAGCCTGTATGACAGCATGTTTGCCTTGAGCCCGGAGGATATCCTTCCTGATCTGGACCAGCAAAACCCGGACTATTTTGTCATTTACGATGACGGGTTCAACTACCTGACAAAAATGTGCCTTTCCAACATGCAGAAAGCGGCATTTAAAATGATTGAACTTGCCAAGGAAAAAGGCATTACGGTCATTGTATCCAGTTCAGATTCCACAGATCAATACGAGTTATACCTGAAACAGGGGGCTGATTTTGTCCTGCTTGGAGAAGCGGAACAAACGCTTCTCGAACTGGTTGGCTCCCTGGAATCTGGCAGGCAGGATTATATTTCTATTGCAGGCCTGGCCTATACCGAAAATGGAGCTGTTATAAAGACTTCGCGGAGGGCTGTCATGAAAGATCTGGATGCTCTGCCTTTTCCAGCCTGGGACCTGGTCAATATCGCCCATTACCGTTCAAGCTGGATGAACCACGCGGGATATTTTTCCCTGAACATGGGGACCACGAGGGGCTGTCCGTTCAAGTGTAACTGGTGTGCCAAGCCCATTTATGGTAACCGGTATAACTCCAGGACTCCGGCGAATGTCGTGGAAGAAATAAAATTTCTTCGCAATCATTACGGAGTAGACCACATCTGGTTCTGTGATGATATCTTTGGTTTGAAACCGGGATGGGTAGCCGAATTTGCCCGGCAGCTTGAAGCGAAGCAAATCCGGATCAGGTTTAAAATTCAGGCAAGAGCCGACCTCCTGTTAGAGGAAGACTACATTAAGGCGCTTGCAAGGGCAGGATGTGAAAATATATGGATGGGAGCGGAAAGCGGTTCCCAGAAAATACTGGATGCCATGGACAAGGGAATCACCGTAGAACAGATCTACGCAGCTACCAGGATGCTGAAACAACATGGCATTCACCCTTCCTTTTTTATACAGTTTGGATACCCCGGGGAAACCAGGGAGGACATCAGCAAAACTGTCAATATGATCAACGAATTGCTGCCACATGAAATTGGCATTTCGGTTTCATATCCGTTGCCGGGCACTCCATTTTATGAACGGGTGAAATCTGATATGACGGAAAAAACGCACTGGACCGATTCTGATGAATTAAAACTCATGTTCCGCAATACCTATCAGCCTGCGTTTTACAAGCAATTGCACAGGTATGTCCACAAGAGCTACCGCAAACATCTGGCCCTGCAGACGATCCGCAACGTAATTAGGCATCCCTGGCCGATTAAGACGGGGATTCTGAGGAAGGCTGCATCGGTTGCATACTACATTCCAGCCACATTTCTGGCCAGATGGAAATTGAATGCGCTCCAAAAACCATCTTTATGAAACCGGCTCTCCCCAGTGAATTGAATGAACAGTTGGCGTCGGTGGCGTTCGACAAACAATCGGTCCTGTTTGACGCACTCTACCAGTCAAATTCCATCATCAGTTATAAAAGGACAAGGGTCCGCGACCATGCAGGCAAATTTCTTTCTGAAAATAGTCATATTCTGGAACTCAATGCTGGAACCGGTGAGGACGCTATTTATTTTGCGAGAAAAGGACACCGGGTCCATGCTACGGATATAGCACCGGGCATGCAGGAGCGGATGAAGCAGAAAGTGGACCGGGAGGGCCTGACAGATGCAATCAGCCATGAGCTATGTTCGTTCAACAGACTGGATGACCTGGTTGAAAAGGGACCATATGACATGATCTTTTCAAATTTCGCGGGGCTCAATTGTACTGGTGAACTGGGCCATATCCTTCATTCTTTTTACCCCCTGCTCAAACCCCGCGGGGTGGTGACCCTTGTAATCATGCCGCCCTTCTGTCTTTGGGAGACCATGCTGCTGTTCAGGGGAAAATTCAAAACTGCCACGAGGAGATTTTTCGCAGGAAACGGAGTGACAGCCCATATTGAGGGAGAATATTTCCGGTGCTGGTATTACCCTCCTTCCTATATCACCAGCCAACTGAGGGAGTCTTTTGACCTGAAGGCCATCGAAGGGCTGTGTACCCTGGTTCCTCCTTCCTATATCGAACAATTTGCCGAGAAGTATCCCCGGGCTTACCAATTTCTGGTCAACCTGGAAAACCGTTATAAAGAAAATTGGCCCTGGAAGTATATGGGGGATTATTATATAATCTCTTTGAGTAAAAAAGACTGAGGATTGCCGGCGGAGGCAGCGGACTGAATTTTTTCTTCAAGATCCTTCAGGCTGTCCTGATAGCGGGATATCACCCTATCCTGAAAAAAGACAGGATTGGGTTTGGAAAAATGCTTTCCCGTTTTTAACCCCATCCTATTGCCTTTTATGTTAAGTCTGTTTTCCTCTTCCTTGGTCTTCCAGCGTTTGGTCGTCAACCTCATCAGGTAATTGTCCAGTTTTTCACCAGCCTGATTGTTGAAAATGGATTCCAGGATTCTCTTCAGGCTGAACCGTGTTCCCGGGTAAGACGAGTCGGAATACATTTCCGGGTAGTTCGGGAGATAGGACCTTACCCACCCGTTTGCTCTGAAAAAATCGGCCATTATTTTTCTTCCTCTGACCGGGACGAGTGTAATGAGTTCGGTGGCCGTGAAAATGTTTTTTTCTTCGATGCAAAGTGCGGATTCGTCTATGTAATAATTCATGCAAAACAGTTTCTGGTGCCCAGTCAGAAAGGTTAACTTCTTGAACAGATGCATCAGTGTCCTGCAAATCCATAACCTGTTTTTTCGAGTGATGATAAAATAATCAATATCACTGCTTCTGTCTGCGCAGTTCTTTGACAGGGAGCCCGAAATGCCGATCGCGCGCACATAAGGGAAAAGGTAGAGGAAACTGGATATCCGTCTGGCCAGTACCATCATGGAGACCGCGCAGCGGTTGCTTGACCTTCTCTTTTCATGCAGGACAGGGTCATCATGCAGGGAATACCAGGGACCCTCCCGGAAAACAAGCCGGTAGTCTGCCAGCCTTCCCAGTTCCTGGACGAGTTGGACTGCAGAAGACTGCTGGTTCAGAAACAGATGTATTTCTTCCTTGGACAGGGGATACTGAAACAGGTCAAAATAGGCCAGTGTTTTGAGAATGCTGATATTTAATTTTTCCTCCATGTCGCTTTGATTATGACCTTAAGGAAGGAGCCGGGACTTTTTCATATTACCCTGCCCGGGGATTGGCTGCCATCCCGGAATTACCGATTAGCTAACGGACTTGCGGGCTCACATAAGGCAACTTCCGGGGTTATCCACTCGTATAACTATTACAAGTACTGCCGCCTGGACCAAAAGGTTGCTTTTACGGCAGGAGCACCGGGAAACCTTACAGCTTCAAAAAACATGGCCTCTAACAAAGCATCTGTTTTTACTGTCCAAAAGGAGCATATTGTCTACTGGAAAAGCAATGAATACAAAATGTATGTCGGGGATAAAAAAGTCTACTTCCTGTTCAAGAGGGTATTTGATATTGTTTTTTCATTTTTTTTCCTCGTTGTAGTTCTTAGCTGGCTGGTGCCCTTGATTGCCATTTGCATCAAACTGGATTCCCCTGGTCCGGTCTTTTTTATTCAGAAAAGAGTAGGAAAAGCTGGGGGCAATTTCTTCTGTTATAAATTTCGCAGCATGATCCTCAATCCAGAAGCTCACAACAGACATGCTGCGCGGAACGACCAAAGGATAACCAGGTTTGGCAAATTTCTCCGCAGGTCCAATATGGATGAATTTCCCCAGTTTCTCAATGTTCTGAAGGGAGATATGAGTATTGTGGGCCCCAGGCCACATATGCACGCAGATCACCGCACCTTTGCCTCAGCTATCCCGGGTTATGATTTTAGAAACCTGCTGCGGCCCGGTATGACCGGGCTGGCCCAGATCAAGGGCTTCTCAGGCCCTGCCGAAACGAGAGAGAGTATTTTTGGAAGATACCAGTGGGATGCCTTCTATATCAGGAATGCCAGTATTTTCCTGGACATCCGTATCCTGCGCAAGACAATACAAATGGAGTTTGCCTGGCTGGCAGAACATTTCACCTCTCTCCGGTCCGGATCCCGGATCGGGAATGCATGATCATATATCCGCTTCATTTCCTGGCTTTTTACCGGAATAATATTTCATTAGTTGCCGGATTATCACTATTGTTGCGGCCATGAAAAATGTGGTGGTAATAGGAGGAGGGATTGTTGGTCTCAGTTCTGCCCTGTATCTGCAGCGTTCCGGCTGTAAAGTGACCGTTCTGGACAAGTCCGGGTTTCAAAACAATTGTTCCTATGGAAATGCCGGCTATGTCTGCCCGAGCCATTTTATCCCGATGGCGACTCCCGGAATAGTGAAACAGGGAATCAGGTGGATGTTCAATTCGAAAAGTCCTTTTTATGTTCAACCAAGACTCGACCGTTCCCTGATTGAATGGGGCTGGAGATTTATCAAAAGCGCCACTCCCGAGCGTGTCGAGGAAGCGGCTATCCCCTTGCGTGACATCGCCCTGCTAAGCCAGCAGGAATATGAATCCTGGGCGGTTTCGCCCGGGCTGTCTTTTTCCTATGAACACAAGGGATTGCTGGAGATCTTTCAGACTGAGCAAAAGGCTATTCACGCTCAGCACACGCTGGAAAAGGCACATGAACTGGGATTGGACGCCGTGATGCTGAGCAGCAGTGAATTACAGGCGATGGAGCCCCAGACAAGAATCAATGCCAAAGGGGCCCTTTTCTTCAAGTGTGATGCCCATCTGTATCCTAACATGCTCATGCAGGCGCTAATCAGCTACCTTCGTCAAAGTGGCGTGGAGTTGTTGGCGGGAGAAGTGCTTAAATTCGAAACTGGCAACCGGAAAGTGAGCAGGATCATCACGGCCGACAACAACTATGAGGCAGATGAAATCGTTATTGCAACCGGGACCTGGAGCCGTGAAATTGCGGGCCTGCTAAACACGAAAATTCCCCTGGTGGGGGGCAGAGGGTATTCGGTAACCCTGGAAAATTCACCTTACCAGCTGAACTTCCCGGCCATCCTGATGGAAGGAAGAGTGGCCCTTACGCCCATGGACGGAAACAAGATGCGGTTTGGGGGAACCATGGAAGTCACTTCTACCAACACCCGCCCCAGGTTGAAACGTGTGCAGGGCATACTGGATGCGGTAAGGAGATTCTTTCCCGATTTTGACATTCCGATGCCAGCTGTTGAAAATATCTGGTATGGTTTCAGGCCGTGTTCCGCTGACGGACTGCCATACATTGGCAGGACCAGCAAATTCAGCAATGTAGTCATCGCTACCGGTCACTCCATGCTGGGGCTGAGTCTTGGCGCCGGTACAGGTAAACTCGTGGATGAACTCGTGAATAATAAACCGGCCAGCATGGATATGAATCCTTTTGCAGTGGAACGATTTGCTTAACGGCATCGGTCGCAGAACCCTGCATCCCTACTCAGCTTGCGTGGATGGTGAGAAGTTGTCAACACGGGGTGGATAGCCGCGCCGGCAAGCTTTTTATTTTCTTATTTTTGTTCGTTCAATATGGTTATATGGCTGAAATAATTGTCGAGTTAAAACATGTCAATATCTACCAGGGGGACAGCCTGATCCTGGAGGACGTGAACATATCCGTAAACAAAGGGGAATTTATTTACCTGGTTGGCAAGACCGGAACCGGGAAATCCAGCCTGCTGAAAACGTTGTATGGTGATCTGTTACTCAGAGAGGGCAGTGGTCAGGTAGTAGGATTCAATCTGCGGGAAATGAACTGGAAAAAAGTTCCCTACCTCAGGAGAAATCTGGGGGTTGTTTTCCAGGATTTTCAATTACTTACGGACCGCAACGTAAATGACAACTTGAAATTTGTGCTCAGGGCCACAGGCTGGAAAGATGAAAAACTCATGAATGAAAAAGTGGCCGATGTGTTGGAAAAAGTAGGTCTTAAATCAAAAGGTTTCAAGATGCCTTTTGAAATGAGCGGTGGAGAGCAGCAGCGTGTTGACATCGCAAGGGCTCTTTTGAATTCGCCCAAATTGATTCTAGCCGATGAACCTACCGGGAACCTGGATCCCGAAACATCGGATGAAATCATGCAGCTGCTCATCCAGATTTCAAGGGATTACCAGACAACCGTCATCATGGCCACCCACGATTACCGTATTGTGAACAAATTTGCCACACGTATGCTGCGAACCGAAAAGGGAAGAGTATTTGATAACGCTACCATATCCATTGGATGAGCTGATCTGCGTTTCTATCGTTATTGAACAGGCTGCACAATATCTGGCTCCTTGAGCGGCCTTCTTCGGCTGTCAGGGGGCGGCTATAGATCTCCGATATCACCTTCCTGAATGAATGGGCATCCCCACAAACATGACACATACCTTCCAGGCCTGTCCCCTTCACCGCTGCCTCATTGACCACGCAATGTCTCCCGTTAAACAAGGCATTGAGTATTTTTAGCTTGATTCCGGTGGAATTGAACGAAGGAAGCACATGGACCTGGGCTTTGAAGATCATATCCCTGATTTCCTCCTCCGAAGGATTGGCAATCAGACAGGCATGGGAATGTCTGGCTACGGCCCTCACCAGCCGTGGAGAGGGGTCTTTCCCGGCTATCACAACAGGCAGCGCAAGATCCCGGAAAACATAGTTCAGCAGCCAGGTAACTGCTTTTTCATTTTCTCCGATGGTGAGATTGCCGTGGTAAAGGCAGTAGCAGCCGGTCCCTTCCTGGGTGCAATTTGGACGAAAAGGCAGGAATACGGGCAGATAATGAATGTTTTCTGCCCCAAATTGTTCGCGGTAAACCCGGGCATCCTGTTCGGTGACGGCCAGCAATATTGCCTTGTTGGCCACATCCCGTTCATATTTTTTCAGGATATTGCTTTCATGAAAATAATAGAGTTTCTTGATTAGTGAAGAGGAAGCGTGAAACAAATGCCTGTAATACAAATATTCCACGTTGTGGATCCTCAGGAATTTCTTTCTTGACCGGAAGCGTTCATCATTCAGAAGATAGGAACAATGGATGCCTTCGATCAGGATGGGATATTCGTCCTGGAGCAGACGATCCAGCAATTCAGAATTAGACCTTGAGCAGACAATATAGGGCAGTTTATGGCTGAATCCCTTGTGGCCCTGTTTTCTGGAATAATACTTTACCTCAACACAATAGGAATTGAGTTCCTGCTGGGTACCCCTCCCGTATTCAAAACAGTGAAGATGGATAAGAATCCCTTTCTGGTGCATGGTTTTGATCTTGTAGAAAAGATCAAATACGCCCCCGTAGTTTGGTGGAAAGGGGACATCATGACAAATGATATGCAGGTGCTTTTCCACTAATCAGGTCAAGATTTGTTTATAAAAGTGGAGAAGTTTTTTTTCTTCATGCTGCCAGTTAAAAATGCGTCTGGCCTTCTTACAATTTTCCTGCAACGTATGATGCAAATCGTTATTGCGCATCAATCCGTTTAAGGCATCTGCAATGGCAGGGATACTTGGTTCGTCTATAAGAACAGCAATTGGATACAGATTGTTTATTTCCTGGTAGGCCGGGTAGTTCATAGCCAGTTGAGGTATTCCCGCATGCATGTAATCAAAGAAGCGGTTGGCCAGGGAAAAATAATTGCTCTTGCCGGTCCTGTCGAAAAGGGTGACGCCGCACCAGGCCTCCCTGGTCATTGCCCTGAGTTCCTCAGGCAGAATGGCCCCTTTAAAAATAACCTTGGCCTCCAGTTGATGGCGCTTTACAAGCTCCCTTGCCTGAGTCAGGAAATTTCCATTGCCACAAATGACCAGGGAAGCCTCAACCGATTGCATGGCAGGTATTAGTGATTCAAAACACCTTCCTTCATTCACCGCACCCTGATAAAGCACAAATTTCCCCGTAACCATAGTCCCTGATTTTTTCCCAGGGTCGTTTTTCTCCCCTCCCAGCACCGGCATGTTGCGGATGACTTCATAGCTGTTTCCATACATTTTTTGAAACTCCCGGGCAATCGGCTGACTGACAGTATAACCGTTTCGAAAGGCCGGTACGGCAAATCCCTCGATCTTTTTCCAGAATTTATAGATTCCTGGCCTGCTTACTACCTCCTTCATTTCGCAGAACAACTCATGCGCGTCGTACACCCGGTAGATTCCGCGCAGGGCGGAAACCAGGTATACGGGCAGGATGCTGTCCAGATCCACGGCACAGATCAGGTCCGCCCTTCTGAAGAGCAGGTAGAAAAACAGCCGGATATTGTATTCCAGGTAAAATAATTTTCCCTTTTGGAAGAACAGGGAGATTCTATACTGCCGGAAGCTTTTCTGCTCCAGCCGAGGGGCCCCTCTGACGCTTCGTCCTATCAAAGTGACCCGGTACCCTGCTGCTGCCAGGGAAGAACAGATCCTGGTCATCCGCTGGTCGTAACTCAGTTCATTGGTCACCGTACAATAGATCCTTTTTGCCTGATGCAATGTGATGCTTGTTTTTGTTTGTTTCTTCACCTGCCTCTTAACGAAGACTTTATCTGCTCAATAAGTCGGACTGTTTCGGCTGCTTCCTCCGCCGAGGCAAGATTGAAATCTTCACAGCGCAGAGCCTTGACCAGTTCGTCGTATACCTGATCGTGATTACTCATGCTGCCGGTATAATACCCATAATCGTTGGCAGGACGCAGTGCATATCGCGGGGGACTGTCCATTCCTTCCACAGAGAAATACTCCAGTTCGTTTAAGTATTGGCCCCCAATTTTGACGGTTCCTTTTTCTGCCACAATTGTCAGGGACCCTTCCATGTTTTTAGCGTAGGCATTTACTGTATAATACAGGGTCCCGATAGCTCCGCTCTTCATCCTAAGCAGGGCAACCCCCGTATCTTCGCCGTCAACGAGTCCCTGGAGCCGGAAGTTTCCACAGAAAGCGGTGACAGCCTCCACCTCTCCCAGCATCCATCGCAACAGATCCATGAAATGACTGAATTGCGTGAAGAGGATCCCGCCGTCCAGTTCCTTTTTCCCGTGCCAGTCACTGTCCCGATAGTACTTTTCGGGCCTGTTCCATATCGCGTTTACCTGGAAGGAGAAAATCTGTCCAAGACGGCCATCGCGCAGAAGCTGGTTGAGGAATTGTACCGGAGGGTTGAAACGGTTCTGTTTGACGACAAAAAGGTGGCGCCCTGTCTTCCTGGCTGCGGAAATCATCCGGGCTGCCTCCCTGCTTTCCAGGCACATCGGTTTTTCGCAGAGAACATGGCTGTTGTGGTCAAGAGCCTGTATGGATTGTTCTGCGTGAAGGTGATTCGGGGTACAGATGGCTACTACCTCCACCTTTTCTGATGCCAGTAGCGATTCCAGGGAGTGATAAGCTCTGGCAGAATATGTCTTTGCCAGTACCATGGCTTTTTCCGGGACCTTGTCGGCGACCGCGGCCAGGATTCCACAACGTGCCATCTGCTGAGCGTGCCGGCCGCCAATATGCCCGGCCCCAACAAGGGCAAAATGTATCGGGGTATCTTTCTTAATCATTCCAGCCATAGGAGATTATAGAACAGTAGTAAATTGGATAGGATGCCCTGAAGCCAGCGGAATGCAATAGTGCTGCCATTTTGACCTGTCCCTGAATATACCCATGCAGAAATAACCCTGGTGATTTCTGGCCTGAACCAATCCAAGTAAATCTGGCTCCAAGACCTTGTGAATCGCTCATAAACAGTCCAATATTAACCAATTCAGAAATGATAAACAGTATTTTTTTGACCTAATTTGCCCTTAATTTTTAGTATATTGATAAATTGTCCTAATTTTGCCGGCTGTAAAATGGATAGAAATTAATTTGGATGTTTTTTTAAAAAAATTGAGATGCCTTATTTGACAAAAGAAAAGAAAGCGGGATTTTTCGCTGAATTTGGTGCCAAAGCCGCCAATACCGGGTCCATAGAGGGCCAGATTGCCCTGCTGACGGAGCGAATCAATCGTATTTCCGATCACCTGCAGGCCAACAAAAAAGATTTTTCAACCCACCGCGGTTTAATGCAGCTTGTGGGTAAGAGAAAACGTTTACTGACCTACCTGAGCAAACACAACCTCCAGGATTACCGCCAGCTGATTGAAAAAATAGGACTTAGAAAATAACCGGAATGTTGTATGTATAAAGAAGCTGTTCCCAACTGAACTAAGGTTGGGAATCGTTTTTTCACCGGGAATTCAGACTCATTCGTGTAAAACCGTGCCATGGTTCGCCAATCATTCCCACCCGGGTGATCATCGGCACAAAAAATCAAAATTGCTATATGCTTTCACAACCTACACAAGTAACTTTTAACATAGGGGAAAGTCAACAGCCTGTGATCATTGAAACTGGGAAGCTTGCCAGGCAGGCCGATGGTGCTGTAACTGTTCGCCAGGGAAACTGCATTTTGCTGGCAACAGTTGTTGCCAATAAGGAACCCAAGGAGGGGCAGGATTTTTTCCCCCTTTCCGTTGACTACCAGGAAAAGTTCGCATCAGCCGGAAGGATTCCCGGCTCCTTCTTCAAAAGGGAGGCCAGGCTGAACGATTACGAAATACTGACCAGCCGGCTGGTAGACCGCGCGCTGCGCCCGTTGTTCCCTGAAGACTATTTTTGCGATGTTCAGGTATTGATCAGCCTGATTTCCAGCGATGCGGAGGTGATGCCGGATGCACTGGCATGCCTGGCTGCATCTGCCGCGCTCGCCGTTTCCGATATTCCGATTAAGGAAATCATCAGCGAAGTGAGGATTGCCCGCGTAGACGGAAAAATGATCATCAATCCAACGAGGACTGATCTGACAAAAGCGGAACTGGAATTTATCATCGCTGCTACTGAAAAGAATCTCATGATGGTGGAAGGAGAAGCTTCGGAATGCAGCGAGGAGGATTTGGTCCAGGCGTTGCAGGTTGCTCATGACGCAATCCGCGTCCAGATTAAGGCGCAACATGAATTGAGGGCGAAGGCTGGTGTCCTTACCAAGAGAGAATATCAAAAACCAGAGCAAAACGAGGAGATCAAGCAGAAAGTGGAAACCTTTTCCAGGGACCGGGTTTACCAGATTTCGAAGGCAGCAAGTTCCAAACATGAGCGTAGCCTGGCCTATGACAGCCTGAAGGAAGAATTGATCGCCAGCCTCGGAGAGGAGATCACGGACACAGATAAGAAACTGGCCAAAAAATATTATGAAGACCTGAAATGGGAGGTCGTGCGCAATATGATCCTTGATGATGCTGTCCGGCTGGACGGGCGTGGGCTCGATCAGGTCCGTCCATTGTCCATGGAGACCGACCCGCTGCCGACACCTCACGGCTCTGCCCTGTTTACGAGGGGGGAAACACAATCGCTGACTACAGTCACCCTGGGTACACCGCTGGATGAACTACTCATTGAAAGTGCTGCCAAGTCGGATTATTCAAAGTTTATCCTGCATTATAATTTTCCGCCTTTTTCGACCGGGGAAGTGAAGATGATGAGGGGGCCCGGACGCCGGGAAGTAGGGCATGGAAACCTCGCCCTGCGGTCTCTGAAAAAAATGATGCCTGGTAACGATTATCCCTATACGGTTAGGGTAGTCAGTGACATCCTTGAATCCAACGGGTCAAGCTCTATGGCCACAGTCTGTGCAGGGTCCCTGGCGCTGATGGATGCTGGCGTTCCTGTCCAGAAACATGTGAGCGGAGTGGCCATGGGTCTGATCACCCGTCCGGCGGATGGGAAAAATGCCATTCTTACGGACATACTTGGCGACGAAGATCACCTGGGGGATATGGACTTTAAGGTAACGGGTACCCGCGAAGGCATCTGCGGTGTTCAGATGGACATCAAAGTAGATGGACTCAGCATGGAAACCATGCGCCTGGCTCTGGAGCAGGCGCGCAAGGGTCGCCTGCATATCCTGGAGGCGATGTATGCCTGCGTTGCTGCACCGAGGGATGAAGTCAAGCCACATGCACCCAGAATGGAGAAATTGTTTATTGACAAGGAATTTATAGGCGCCGTCATCGGGCCACAAGGCAAGGTGATTCAGGAAATTCAGCGGGAAACCGGAACCACCATCAATATCGAGGAAGTTGGTAATTATGGTGAGGTTAGCATCTTCAGCCCGGCCAAGGAAGGCCTGGAAAGAGCGGTATCCTGGATTAAGGGCATTGTGTCGGTCCCCGAAGTAGGGTCCGTATATGAATCAAAAGTAAAATCAATCATGCCATACGGCGCTTTTGTGGAATTCCTGCCCGGAAAACAGGGCCTGCTCCACATTAGTGAGGTGAGTTGGAAGAGACTGGAAACCATGGAAGGAGTATTAAAGGAAGGTGATTCAGTGAAGGTAAAGCTGATCGGGATCGACCACAAGACTGGAAAATTCAAGCTTAGCCGGAAAGTCCTCATGCCAAAGCCAGAAGGGAGACCTCAGGGACATGCGCACGATGGCAACGAATAAAAAGAGAATGCAAAAGGTTTGTAAAGGTCTGCCACGAACAGCAGACCTTTTCGCCTCTTATGAGTAATTACCTACAGTTTTCCATCTCCCTGACGGATAGCCTCCAGTCGGACATCCTGGTGGCCCGGTTAACTGCCATGGGATTCTTGGGTTTTGAGGAGACAGATTATTACCTGCATGCCTATGTGGAGGAGCAGGAATTTAGGAGCGAGGAATTCGAATCCCTGCTGTTGGAGCAAAACCTCCAGGTATCCACAAAAACGATCTCCAGCACCAACTGGAATGCCGAATGGGAAAAAAATTTCCAACCGGTCATCCTGGGAAAATACTGCGCGATCAGGGCCGGGTTTCACCAGCCAATCCTTTCGGTTGAGCACGAAATTGTCATTACGCCCAAAATGAGTTTTGGAACCGGGCACCATGCCACTACCTGCCTGATGATCGGTGCCATGAGTGGACTGGATTTTGAAGGCAAAAGGGTTCTGGATTTTGGAACAGGTACAGGGGTCCTGTCCATACTGGCGGAGAAGTCAGGATCCTCAGATGTTCTGGCTATTGATAGCGATTCCAACTGCGTGGAAAATGCGAGGGAAAATATTTCAGAAAATCATTGCCGCCGGATTGAGGTGTTTAAGACGGATACCCTTGCTGAAACCGGTTCTTTTGACGTCATCCTGGCTAATCTGAACAGGAATACCCTCCTGGAGAATATGGGGGAAATCCGACAACATTTAACACCGGAAGGCGTTTTATTGATGAGTGGTCTGCTGGCGGAAGATGTGCAGGAAGTAAGCGAGGTGGCGAGCAAAAAGGGTCTGATAGTGGTCACCGTGGAATTGAGCGACAACTGGGCCTGTATTGAAATGAAGAAAGCATCTGAAAAGGAAAGCGAATTATAGCTGGGAGTAACCAGTTTTTATCTATTTTTGATGTCCAACTACAACAAGAAGTTTGATGAAGGAGGTTCTGCTAATATTATTGGCCTATCTGATCGGCTCAATACCTACCGCCGTCTGGGTCAGCCGATATTTTTTTGGTATTGACATTCGGGAATACGGAAGCGGAAATGCAGGAGCGACCAATACTTTTCGCGTATTGGGGTCCAGGTGGGGAACTTTCGTGATGGTAGTGGACGTACTCAAGGGAGTCCTCGCTACAAGCCTATATATTTTTGTCCCCTACTACCTGCATGACGAATGGGACAGAACAAACTTCATGGTTGGCCTGGGTCTGGCAGCAGTACTCGGGCACATATTTCCCATCTGGGCAGATTTTCGCGGAGGAAAGGGAGTGGCAACCTTGTTTGGAATGGTCCTTGCCATCCAGCCACTCGTGGCGGTCTGCTGTGTAGGGGTTTTTCTCCTGGTTTTATATCTCACGCGGTTTGTTTCACTCAGCTCCATTTTAGCCAGTGTAGCTTTTGCCGTGCTGATACTATTCATATTTAATGAAAAAGAACCGCTGTACCGGGCATTCGCCATTGCAGTGGCATTGCTGGTTATTCTTACCCATCAGAAAAACATTACCCGCCTGCTGCGTGGTAATGAAAGCAAGGTGCCCATCCTCAAATATCGCGACCGCAAGCGCCAGCGTAAGGTCAATAACGACAATTCCGGGGAAAAATGACTGTCTGCGGCTGGATGCGTCCGTGGTGACCGATTCACGCTTGTCAGGCAGGTCCCGGTAGCCGGTGACACCACGGAAAACCATCTCAATCCACAATAAAGATCATGCGGCAGTTTTTGGCTGTCCATACGAAAAAAACCTCGTAAATCAAGGCCTGTATTGAATAAAAGCCCGTTCTGTAAAATATATTGATTTTTATCAAAATGTGAATTTTTATTTCGTAACCCTTTTATGTCCGGTTTCCTTTTTTTACCTTTGCAACCCCGCACTGCGTTAACCCGAAAGTCTAAAATAAACAGTTGAGGCATGTCACAAACTTTGTTGGAAAAACTCCAGTTGAAGGATGAAAAGAGCCTTTTAATACAGGGTCTGCCTTCTTCGATCGAAAAACAATTTACCAAACTGGCATTTGCAAAAAACGTAACTCCGCTGCTTAAGAGCAAAAAAATTGAATTTGCGCTTGTTTTTGCCGTTAACGAGAGTCAGCTGAAGGCAATCATCCATGAAGTTCTTCCCGCCCTCCACGCAGAAGGCAAACTGTGGGTTGCCTATCCCAAACTAACCTCCAAAATTGCAACAACCCTTAACAGGGAATGCAGTTGGTCCTGCATTACACAATGTGGGTTCGAAGGGGTAAAGGAAGTGACCCTTGATCATGTCTGGACGGCGATGCGGTTTACCAAAATGGATCATGCAGAAGCAATGGCGAGAACCACTTCCACCGTGAAGGTGGGGATGGCTCCTTCCATAGCCGGTACCGGATATGGAAAGAACAGGATGAATCCTGCGGAAGATTTTGTAAAAGAGCTCAAGCGCAGCAAAGTGGCTTATCATTTTTTTGACAAGCTGTCTTCCAGTAACAAGAATGAATATGTATCCTGGATTTATAATGCAAAGAAGGAAGAAACAAGGTCCAGAAGGATGGAGGCAGCCATCGGAAAGCTGATCGCCGGCAAGAGAAATCCGAGTGAAGGCTGAGCCGTCCCGGATTTTTGGACCCTGACCTGACCGGCCGGATGAGTGCTGCGGTTTAATAAAATGGACAGATGTCATTTTCCAACATCGAAATAAAAGCACGAACTTCAAAACCAGACTTCATCAGGCAGTACCTATCGGAAAATGGAGCTCGTTTTATCGGTATTGATCATCAGACCGA
>Ga0318563_10000041_pt1 | contig 48218 bp, 46 predicted proteins | sample GRESIP066b5f19_FD_203689 | JGI IMG/M metagenome (GOLD analysis project Ga0318563, IMG submission 203689) | Tropical soil microbial communities from Luquillo Experimental Forest, Puerto Rico - GRE.SIPMG.066b5f19 | ecosystem: Environmental > Terrestrial > Soil > Tropical forest > Bulk soil... | reverse complement strand
CCTGGGAATCTCAACTGCTACTGGAAAATGACCTGCAGCAAAAAGCTGCTGCTACACAGGACTTTAAGGAAGGTGTACAGGCTTTTCTGGAAAAAAGGCAGCCGAAGTTCAAAGGAGAATAAAAAAAGGATAGAATATTACTGTTGTAATGGGATTTATGTATTCAAGACACAAATTCCTGTTTCCTTGCCCGGCCTAACCGCCGCGACTCCACAGGCTCACCCGGACTCCCCGTCCGTGTATATTGTTTCAGTCCCATCACCCGGATGTTGATCGCCGCATTCAGGTCCCGGTCATGATGAACAGCACATGCCTCGCAGGTCCATTCCCTTTCTGAAAGAGTGAGTTCTTCCCTGATTTTCCCACAATGGCTGCAGGTCTTGCTCGAGGGTTCGAAGCGGCCGATCACGATCAGGTTTTTTCCATACCAGTCACACTTGTACTTCATCTGGCGGATAAACTCCCCAAAAGAAGCGTCCTGGATGGCCTGGGACAGTTTTCTGTTTTTGATCATTCCTGCCACATGCAGGTCTTCCAGCACAAAACTCTCCGCCTGGCTTTCACGGATGAGTCCTGTGGTGATCTTGTGTATGTAATCCTTACGTTGATGATTAATTCTTTCGTGTAACCTGGCTACCCGGAGATTCGCTTTCTTTCTGTTCTGACTTCCTTTCCTTTTCCGGGACACCCTTCGCTGCAGGCATTGAAGCCGGGCAGGCGAGTTCTTGAGATACCGGTTGGAGGCAAAGGTTCTTCCATTGGAAGTGACCACAAAGGATTTTAGCCCCAGGTCAATCCCCAGAGTACTGGCGGGATTGACTGCCGGTTTTTCAGGGATGGGGATCCCGGTATCGACCAGGATGGAAGCATAATATTTTCCGGTAGGCGTCCTGGAGACGGTGACCGTTTTAATCTTTCCCCGAAAAGCCCGGTCAATGGAGGCTTTGATCCGGGGGATTTTGGGAAGGGTGATCCATCCTTTTTCAAAATTGACTTCCCTTTTGTGATCAGGAAACCGCACAGACTGCCAACCCGATTTCTTTTTGAAACGGGGAAATCCGGCTCCTGCAAAAAAATACTGAAAGGCTTTGTTCAAATTGAGAATAGAAGCCTGGAGGGCATGGCTGTCAACTTCTGCAATCCAGGGGAAAGCCTCTTTTAAGTCGGGCAGCTGATTGATCAGGTCACAGGCGCTGAGGGAGATCCTGGCAGATTGCCAGGCCCGGATCCTGCATTCCAGGGCTGTATTGTAAATCAGGCGGCAAACCCCGAAGGATTTTTCCAGTTGTATTTGCTGGCTGGAATTGGGGTACAGTCTGTAACGGTAACCTTTAAGCATCAGGCCGGATTGTTTTCCATCGGGAAAAAGAAAACCTAATATATTTAGTACAAATATACTAAAAAACGTAGCAAACAGGTAAATGCCTTTTGAAAATAGTTATCCACAGGAATCTCCAAATAAATTAGAAATAACCAGTTGTGTTCTGACTACATAAATGCAGTTGTAATCCTGTGGTAAAAAGGAGAAAATCTGGCTATCCGGCAGGTTATTGAAAGCAATGGAAGCAGATGGTTAATTTCCTGAAGGCAGCATATGCTATCCATATTCCCGTCTTCAGAGCGGTACAAGATCCCTGCACGCCAGGAGTTGCCTGTTACATGCCTTCTGCCTTCCTGGTCTCCTCGTCCTTCACCATGGGCTTCAGCGGCAAAACCGGAACCTCGGGCTTAATACCCTTTAGTTGCATCTCCAGATTCACAAACTCCCGCTGCATCTCCAGAATGTAAGAATGGTTGCTCACCATTTCTTTCCTCAGCTCCAGGATCTTCATCTGTTTTTTCTTTAGTTGCCGGTTTTTCAGGATGTATCCGAACAACCCGGCACCCAGAACAATCAACAGAAGTGTCATCACATTCATCGTCAAATCAAAACTAGGCATGATAAGGTGCTTTAGTGTTAAACGGCAATTCTATTCAGAAATTATGGTTTGGGTTAGGTTAGCCAGCAATAATTTTCCACAACATCACTTGATGATTTCTTCCAGCCTGGTCAGTTTACCCTGCCTGTTCATCCCTTCGATAACCACCCGGAATTTGCCGGACAGGTCATTATTGTAGAAAGTCAGGTCTATTTTCCGGTGATTTCGGTCAAATACCAGTTTGGGATTCCAGTACAGGGTGGAACGGAAATCGGACAGTTGCTCATCCATCGCGGGAGCCGTATACTGGGTATTGTAAAACTCCCGGACCGGTGCATATCCCGAAATAATGGCAAATCCGGTTTTATTTTTCATGATATTGTCTTCCACCACCGACTGCCTGGTGATGATCGCCAGGGCAGGCAGGTCCTTGGGACTCTTCTTCTGAAGAAGTTCGAGGAAGAGAACTTCTTTCATGCTCACCCGTTTAAGGTCATCCAGGGTGGCCGGGCTTCCGTCCAGGAGCAAATTGACGTTGTTGCGGGCTACCCCTGCCGCCTGAGCCGCACTGGACGTATTTACGGTAAATGCTGCATAGCGGCTGTCTCCGCCGGAGCTGCCCAGATTATCTTTGGGAGCCGTGGGGAACTTCAGGGCAGGAAAATTATCCTGCAGGTACTTTGAGGCCGTTTCATAATTTGTCTTCGTTGAATCAGAACGCTTTACCGGTGTGAAGACATAGTTCAGACCGGTTGGCTGTTTTCCGTAATTGTTAGTTTCTGTGAGCTCACCGGCCGACTCCTTTTCGAGGACCACATCGGGAACGCGGCTCCACTGAAAATTCGGTTCAGCGGCCGCAACTGCCTCAAGTGCTTCCGGTCTGAGGCCGGTATGGAAGGTCACTGCAGGATTGGGTCCGAGCTTGCCGGGATGGTTGCAGTAATATACCACCTGAAGGGAATCATAGAAAAACATTCCTATTTGGGTAAAGCTGCCATCAGATGCAAGAGGCAGGGTACTGACGTATTTCTTCCTGTCTTTTCCGATCAGAAGCAGTGAAATGGAATCACCCGCATCAAAGTGGCTGATAACCGGACCAATCTTTCCGTGCAGCACCAGGTAATCGGAATCAGCCGGGTACTGGATCACCGGCAATTTTCCAGCTACAACATCTTCCCAGGCAAACCTTCTCCAGGCATGGGTGCGCATCACCAGGTCCAGGTAATATTTGGAGCTGTCAGAATTGTTGGAAAAATACCAGGCGGCATTGTTGACATGCCCCCTGATGTCACAACTCAGCAGGAAGTCAGAAACAATATTGTTCTCGGTTGCAAAAGGCATCGTGCCATCCGTTACAGAGATGGAAAGATCAGATCCTAAACTGTCGGGAACCTCCACGGATATTTCATTCCGGCCCCGCCTGTTCAGATTGATCAGGTTCTTTTTAATCCGGGTTTCAAAAACCCCCTGGTAATTGTGAAGGAAAACCACCCTTTCCGCTACAGGAGCCATTGATTCGTCCAGCACGGTGAGCTGCATCACCGGGCCGCTGATTTGCATGCTGTAAATGATGCCATCCCCCACCGTCTTGTTCTTCAGGTCAACAACTGACCTGAACACAACCTGCTGGTTTGTGGTACCCATGACGGTGAGGGTTTTGAGGTTGTCGGAGGCGTCTGCAGGCCTTTCCACCTGGAAATTGATATTGTTGTCCCTGGAGGCTCTCACTTGCAGAACGGCCCCGGTAGCCTTTTGTTGAGGCAGGTCCGTTGAATGGTCCCGTCCATATTCATCCTGCCATACAGCTACATATTTTTCCCCCGCTGCCGGTTTTAGCTGGAAACTGCCCATCCCGTCATGGACGGTGGCAAAAGAATCAATGATTTCATTTTTGCTGTTCCTGATAATGCCTCTGACGGAAGATGGCCTTCCATACTGATCCGTTGCCTCAAAGGCCACCTGGGAGGTCAGCCCGTTGACCAGGTCCCCGCCTTCAGGGTAGAATCGCAGGGAGGGAAGGCTTCTCGCCTTTGACCGGTCATCGCTCCGGAAGGGAGCCAGTACCGGAATATCTTTGTTGTAAAGCAAGATCCGGTCAAAATTCAGCATCCACTCAGTATATGCCTTAACATGTATGGCATTACCCGCATAAACAGCAGGTATAACAAAGGAACTGGTGGCCACCCCGTCCGTGACAGGGGAGACCGTATGCAGGAGGAGGTTGCCACCGGCATCCGTCCAGTCAAAATAAAGGTTCCTGCTGAGGCCGGAGGGTTTGGAACCTGACATCAGATAGGCCTTCAACCAGACCGTCTCACCCGGAAGATAACCATCCTTGTCATAGTGAATATGAACTTTTTCCTGTTCGTAATGGCTGGCGTAGGTCTTCAGGGTCGCCTCGAGGGTTTGGGCCCCAGCCTGTTTGAGGAGAAAAAAGAAAAGCACAATGAGGATTCGGTTTCGGTTGTTCATAATGTTAGGATTAGGGCTGTCATTTAATGGTCCTTCCATGGCCCGGTCTCCTGTTTAATCAGCAAAGGGACAGTGTCTGGACCGCCCCTTTGCCTGATAATTTTCCAACACCAGCTTTTAACCATTAATCACCGACGAGGAGCTCAAATATTTTTTGGCAGGATAATACATGAACAATGCACTGCCATTTTTAATGCTTTTAATGATCTTGGGATTGACCTGGGTAGGTATCGCGGCACAACCAAGGCTTCTGCCCATCTCACCATTGTTAGCCAGGTATTCATTCCCGATATAATCCGCACCATGCAACACAATATTTCTCTTTGCGGCCAGGTCATTGTATCCCTTTTCAAGCCCGATGATCTTCAGGGAGAGACCATTTCTGCCCACATAACTTTTGTTTGTCAGAAAGAAACCCAGGCTGCTTTTGAACGATTCAGGCTGGTTGGAGAAAGAAGTGGCGTACTCCACCCCGGAGTTCATCCCGTGTGCAACAAACGTATTATATATCAGTTTCCTGTGTGTTACATCAATCACGTATAAGCGCTTGTGGCGGGAAGACTGGGTAAAGTCGCAGATAGAAAGCACATTGGATTTATGGACAATTCCTCTTTTTAACAGGTTATGGTAGCCTCTCCAGGCATATTCAAATGCTTTTTGGTTTAACCCCGTCCTCCCCAGCCTCATCGAATCATAAATGCTTGTCGCTTCTCTGATAACCATCTTGATTTCAAAGGCTTTACGGGCGGCTGCACTGGCGGCATAATTGGCATTGTTTGTGCTTTTGTTAGTAGCAATTGCCGCCGCGTATTTGATGCTGTTATTTGTCTTTGTTGTATTGGCTGAAAAAAGGGAAGTATAATTGGCAGCAGATATAGCTGGGGTGCTGGCAACAGATACCTCATTTATTTTCTTGTGACTTCCGGAAATAAGGACAGGTGACGTAATGACCAGCAATGACACACTACTGGTGGATACGAGCTTGGATAACGTTTTCATAACGAAAGGGTTTGACTATGTTTTCAAAAAGGGATCGGTACCTGGATTAAACTTGTAAACCGGAAGAGGACCAAAACTCCATTACCATTGGCGTTTACCTTCGCTTCACCAGGTCGCTCTACATGGTTTGTTTATGTATTCTTATAGAATACCGTATATGCTAGAACGTGAACAGTTAGAGGATATTGCATGATTACAACATCATCTTTTCCCATAAGCACAGACTGCATTCTACACAAAGTTTGTGATTCTTTTTTTCTTCTCATAGCTATTTTCGACCAACGAACTTTTGCCAGGATCAGAAAAGAATAACCTTCCTCAAAGAACACACCCAATAGTCCCAATTGGCATACCAAAAACGCATCCTGCCCATACCATGCTCCCGGACCAGCCTGATCAGTTCATTGACAGTGCATTAGAAATCGGCGGGGAATCCATCCAGAAAAATTTCCCGCATTTTGCATCCGGGTAATTCCAGTCAAGGGAAAGGTTTTCCGGAATTGGGAAAGCAGCCCGTCCTTTGTAAGGTGCGGATATCCATACTGTTTAGGTCTCGAAGGAGGGCCAGGCAGCTGGATAATGAAGCGGGTCGGGCAACATCATTCCTATCAGCAATTCATACTGCCATCCGCATTGCGGTTTGTCCGGAAAATCAGCGGCCAGTTCCCGCTGCAGCGCCTGTTGCGAAAATCAGTATTTTGACGTAAGTTTATTGCCATTTGGAAAACCCTGTTTTAAACCGAACCGTTTCCTCTTTTGACCGATCAGGCCGGACCGGAATGGTCTAATATCCCATCAGATACCTTTTCGCGCTTAACTACAGTCATTATCTAAAATTATTTTGACCATGGAAGTAAAGAAAGTTGCCGACATCTCTTATGAAGAGTTTATGGAAGAGCACTATAAACCGGGGATCCCGATCGTGTTTAAGAATGCCTCTAAAGTGTGGAAAGCCAATGGTTTATTCAGCCCCAACTGGTTCAGGGAAAACTATGGGGAAAGGACTACCGAAAAAGATGGCAAAAGCTACAGGATGAAGGATATCATGGATATGGTGGAAAAGAGCAGTGAAAGCAATCCGGCTCCATACCCGTTCATTTTTGACATACCTACAACACTTCCGGAAATCGAACCCCTGATCGATCCCCTGAATTTAAACTATGCCAAACCTAACTGGCTGGAAACCAAATGGTTTAAAAGAGGTTACTGGGGGAGTGCCACCGAGGTATTTATCGGCGGTCCCGGCGGGAAGTTTCCCTATCTCCACCTTGATTACTATCATCTAAATGCCTGGATTACACAGCTTTACGGAGACAAGCGGTTTACCGTCTTCCCAAGGGGACAGGAAGAGATGCTTTACCCCAGGCCGGAGGACCCATGGCAGTCACAACTGAACATCTTTGAGCCGGACTATTCGAAATTTCCAAAATACAGGGAGGCCACGCCCATCAACTTTACGGTTGGACCGGGTGAAACACTCTTTATACCTTTTGGCACCTGGCATTCCGCCCATTCCCTGACGCCGACCATTTCTGTTGCCTTTGACCAGCTTAACAACAAGAATTTCAAGGATTTTCTAAAGGATGTCTGGATCTTCAAAAAGCGGGAGGGTACCGTGAAGGCCCTCGCCATGTATGGATATGCATGGCTGGGTGGCCAGAAATGCAAATTAGCCGATAGTCTCAAATCAAGACATTGATTGTGAACTAATTGTCCTGTTTTTCCCTTTGCATTTGTTTCAGCAGGGCTGCCATTTGTGTGGCCAGTTTTTTCGCGTCATAAGGTTCGTCCTCGTAGATTTGGAAATCCGCGTCAGGAGACTCCACCGATGAACCTCTGACGTCGTAAGGACCGGCGCAAACCAGATGGGTCACTCCCTTTTCATCACCAGTATATTTCAGGCGGAAGAAGTAAAAGGACCCGGGTTTACCGCTGAAATCAGCATTCTTTTTCCCTAAAAAACGGATATCCTCAACGTCATTATCACCAGAAGCCATGTCATATACAAAGCTCTCTGCAAAATGCATTTGGGTGTAATATTCTGCCGGGAAGAGGGATGCTTTATGGCAGTCCTTCAGTGTATTATACAAATTGGTCCGGTTGGATTTATCCGCGGCCAGTTCCTGGAGGATTGCAGACTGAACTGTCTGGTTATTTCGGAGCAGATATTCTATCACCCGGGTGCGGAGGTACCCATCCCTGACGGCCAGCCATTTGTGGAGCTCATTATTGCATGAAGTGGTCTTCATAAGACCCAATAATTTTATGATGCCTCTGTCATGCCTGTCATAATTGTCTTTGTCTTTTGACAGGCATTTGAGCCTGTTTTCAGCGTATTCGATAAATGCCGGGACTTGGCCCGTGAGCAAACGGGCTTCTATCAGGCTGCTGTCCAGGAGAATACCTAACAGGTCAATCATCGATCCCTGGACCTGGGGAACCTTCATCAGCGGAAGGATCTGGGGAATCAGGCCGGCTGTGATGGATCCGCCTGAGGACAGGTTATTGATAAAATCCCGTGAAAGATCCTCGCCGGGCGGAGAAGCCACCATCAGGCGGAACAGTTCCAAAAAGTGGTCTTTCGACGGGAAAGCCGACATGATCATCAACAGGGAATTCTTGATCACTGCTTCGGAATCAGGAACCTGGGAATATTTACCGGCAGCAAACCGGAAAGATCCGCTGTCCGCGAGTAAAATTATCTTGTCTGTAATGTGTCCATACACGCTTGACGGTACCAGTCCAAAGGTTGTACCCAGCCCAGGCTTAAGCAGGGCTTCCTGCAGGAGCGGAAGGTCGGCCTTTTCAAAATTGGCATCTTCCAGATAGTTGGACGCTGTTACGACGGTGGCAGAATCGGGACTTGACAGATCCCGGAGAAGCTGCCTGCTTTTGGAACTGAGTAAATGCGTTACCGGAACCGGTCTGTTGAACCTGAAGGATTCAAAAAAACGGTTCACATTCTCACCGGTGACCACGGGCAGGGGATTACAGACAACCAGCGTATAGAGAGAATCGCCGAAAAGCAAAATCCTCTGGCGCAGATACATCCTGGATCCTTTCTGCCTCTTGATGAATTCCCAGCCATGGGCTTCACCGTTTGATACAGCCTTCTTATACAGCAGGCTGTCGTTTTCTGAAATCCTGCTTGACATGCGACTTTCCCAGAAGGCAGAATCTGAATTGCTCCAGTAATATTTGGGGAGGGTCCAGGATACAACGTCGCAGCCAAGGGCCTGTATGCTGTCAAAAGCATTATACAGGACAACTGTGGATTTATCTGAATCATCCCCCTTCATGATATGAATATTTGCAGGGGCCCAGGAGGCAAAAAGGCTGTCTTGTGAAGTCCGCCAGGCCCATGGAATGGATGGATAATCAAGCATTTCAAAGGAATCGAAAAAATCGTCGTAGGCAGGACGAGACCCTAAAGAATCATAAATGGTAATCAGGGCATACCACCTGTTTCCCCTCAGGAAGTATCTGGTCACTGCCCATAATCCATTTGCCTTCATCCTTCCTTCCACCTGCAATACGCGGTAACCATTTTTCAAATAGCTTGTATCCCTGACCAGGCTCATGTTCTTACCGGTCGCATTGGATTCCACCTCCCGGATATAGATGCTGTCGTTTTCAATATACCGGCCAGGAGCAATCGTATTCACTCCAACCAGGTAATAGGCCCCCGTTTTCCCATCCACAGACACATAGATCTCCGGTTTGCTTACATCGCCTGTTTTATTTCCCTGCATATCATTCATCAATTGGGGCTTGGCGGGTAATACGACCTGGAAACCATTCAGGGAGTCTTTAAACAGGTACCCGATTTTCTTGTCAGCAACCGGACTAAAGACTTTAAACGAAGAAAGAAACCTTTCCAGATCCGCGGGTGAAGCCGGTATTTTCTTTGAAGAGGCGGCTACGGCTATATAGAGCACATTGCTTTTTCTCAGAATATACCCTTTCTTATATCCGTCATTATTGGTTTGTGAATAAGATTTTCCCGTTGCCCCATTCACGGTTACCATCTCTTCCTTCCTGCGGGCCTTTCCGGGAAAGACAAGATCCGCCATGGCCCTGGCCATACTATCCATCCTGTTTTCATCATAAGGGGCCGGAACTGCTGTAACAAAATAGGCATTGCTGTTGAAGATGTCCACCACTACCTTCATTTCCATGATACCAAACAATTTCAGCGAAGCAGCTTCCCCTGGCATGGATACCTCAAAAAGCCCCATTTCGTCTTTGACGGTTTTCCATTCCTGGGGCAGGTCTCTTACCTTATAATCAGCCGATTTGATCTTACGGCTGCTGATCACCGGAACAACTTCAAATCCCCTCTTCCGCAGGAGTTCAATGACTCCTTCATTTCCCGCCAGGTGAGCCGCGCCCACGGCAAAAACCATTGAACGCACTCTTGAAAGGCTGTCCATCCTGAAGGCCATCTTGTGGTTGCGCCGAACTACCACTCGGTCAAATCCCAGGCTGTCGCCTGTGCTGCTCATCTTGTAGAGTGAATAGATATCCTGGCTGTTATAGATTTCTATAAGTTTTCCGAGTTCATCATCCCGGTCTCCGTTTCCGGATGCCAGGATCTGCTCAATGTCCGTTTTGTCAATGATGTCCGTCAGAATACCCTGCTGGTCTTCCATATCCTCCACGCCGCCGGTCCACTTGCCTTCCCTGCGGGCAACATCAAACAGGTATGCATCCAGGAAAGTCTGCATTTCTCCTGTCCTGAACCTTTCGGTGATCCACTTGTTTTTCTCCTTGATAAGATCTTCGCTGGTGATCGACTCCCTGGACTTGTGAAATTTCTTTTCCAGGGAAGGGCCGTATTGATCATAATCCTTCTGGGACAAGATTTCGCTTATGTGTTTTTTATCCTTGATTTCCTTCTTTATTTCCTCAATGGCCAGCAGGCTGATCGCGTAAGGATTCAGTTCAATGGCAAATCCATCCGATCGGCCAATGGCGTCGTATAGGGAATCCCCCAGGTTAAACAGCCGCTGATCATTCAGATGCATCGTTCCAAAGACATAAGAGGGCTTTTCCAGGCCGTTTCCTGAAATGCGCCAGAGGAGACAGTTTACACTGTTTTGGGACCGGAGACTGGGGGGAAGGCAGAGCAACAGGATAGTTATCCAGGTCAGGGTGATTTTTTGCATAAGGTCAGCAGCGGGGGGTTTGGTTGGGGATAAAACTGATTGAAGATACAAATTATTGCACCCAGGATTTTATCGGCAGTAATATTTCAGCATTTCATCGGGTGCATAAATAAGCTAGGCTGCAAAAGAGGTCTTGCCATCCGGCTATTCCGGTTGTATAGGGAACAAATTGGGGCAAAAAATCATTACCATGTCACTGCTGGCACAATTGCTTCTTTTGAATCCCTCGCCGCTGAAAACTCCCGACATCCGAAAAATGCAGGTCTATCCCACCTGAAAAATCCGGATGAGGTTGCCGCAGGTATCACTGAATACAGCTGCTGTTGCCGGCCCCGTCCTGGTCGGTTCCATGAGGAAGATCACACCGAGTTTTTTCAGCCGTTCGAATTCTTTCTGGATATCGTCCACTTTGAACCCTGCGTAGGGAATTTTTTGTTCAACCAGGGACTGCTGAAAAGTTTTGGCAGCCGGGTTGTTATTCGGTTCGAGCAACAGCTCGATGTCATCGGGTCCCTCCGGGGAAACAACGGTTAGCCATTTGTACGGTCCCATTGGAATTTCCCTTTTTTTGACGAATCCCAGGATCTCTGTATAAAACTTGAGGGCCTTGTCCTGGTCCTCCACAAAAATGCTCGTAAGAACAATTTTCATATTTTTTCAGTTAAATAGATCAGGTTATTGTAAAGGTTTTTTTACGACAGGTTTTTCCAGGTAATCCTTCAGTATCTGATCGATCAGCTGGGTCCATCCTTCCACAAAATTTTTCTTTGCAAAATCAGGATTGTCGGCCGGGAAGCTGTCAATACCCGAATGGGTGAGCCTTAACCGCGTCCTCCTGCCTTCGGGGAACAATTCGAATGATACTTCCGAATACCCGTCAAATCCTTCATACTGCCAGCTGTAGGCCAGTTTTTTGTTGGGAATGACCTCGGTTATTTTGCACTTGTGAAGGTATGTCCTTTCTTCATTACCCCCCTTGAATTCAAATTCAAATCCGGGTTCAGCCCTGAAAGAGGCAATATCAAAATACCACTGCTTCATTTCATTTTTGTCGGTAATGGCTTTCCACACCCGCTCCACGGGAGCATTGAAAGTACGCTCAATGACAAATGGTTCGCTTTTCATTTCCTTTTTGATTTTTTTGATGAGTGCCTGGATGCTGTCCGCTGATTTGCTTTACCGGAAGAGGAGCTTTCCCTGGCCAGGAAACTTTCCAGGGCGTCCAGTTTACCGGTCCAGAATACCCTGTACTGGTCTACCCAGTCTGAAACCTGTCCCAGCGAGCGGAGATTGGCCTCGCAATATCTTTCGCGGCCCCTCTTTCTGACCAGGATCAGACCGCACTGGGTCAGGATTTTGATCTGTTTGGAGATGGCAGGCCGGCTGATGTCAAAGTTTTCCGCTATCGCATTCAGGTTGAGTGACTGGCGGGCAAGCAACCGGATGATTTCCCTGCGGGTAGGATCGGCGATGGCCTGAAATGGATCTCTTCTCATGATAAACCAGCTTTAATAGGTAACCAAACGGATACAAAAATATGTGTAACTAATTGGTTACGCAAATTTTTTTTGCCCCCTATTTCTCCGCCGCAAAATGAAAGGGGCCCCTGGAAAGAGGCCCCGGCATTGATGAACTTCACCATCTGCATGATGAATCATTTGTTTTTATCATCACTCTTTTCAAACTTCTGTAAAAGTTCCATTTCCCCGTCCTGCACCCGCAGCATTTTGATGGTACGCGCATCCTGGACGCTGATCAAATACACTTCAGGGTTTTCCGGGGTACTAATCTCATTTACACAGGTGATCGAATAGTCATAATATTCGCTTCTGACAATTCTCCTGACCTCGGCATCAAGGTTGTTTTCGCCATAGGTGGTAATGGTAAATATCCAACTGCCATTTTTTGCGAACAGGGCCCTGCTTTGCCTGCCGTTCAAAAAGAAATGGCATTCTGAACTGTTGTCCTTCAGGGCAGCCCACTGGACTTTAGTCGCCCCGGGGTAATACTTTAAGAAATTTTTTACTACCCTTTCACCGGTCGCAGCCCAAAAGGAGTGTCTGCCGCTAATCAGGTCATCTGTACGTGTAATGGAAGAATTGGAAATTGACTTTGGATAAGCGCCCCGAATATTCTCAGCCTGGATCCTGCTGGCAAAAGCCAGGCAGAAAAGAAGAGCTACTGAGATAGGGAGTGTTGACTTTTTCATCTTCTAAAGTTTAATGGTTTATGATATGTTTTGAAATTTTACCGGATGTTTCTGAACCAAATCTATTCCGAATGCCTGCGGGAAACCAGCGGCAATGAATGAAATGCTGATTTCAGCTGTCATCTGACCTTTACAGTGAGCAGTTGGCGGAGGAGATGGACCGGGTCTAGCGCATGGTCAGTTGTGAACAGCGGAAGTATCGAAACCGGACAGTTTCGGCCATCCTTCTTCGACCCATCTGGCTGATATTCAAAGCTGTATTTTTGTGGCACCTTCTTGGCTGCCGACTATTGTTTTTAAATGAGGCAGGCATCATCTGATGATACAGAAAATCAAATGAAGAAAATAGATCAGAAACACCAGTTCTAACCTGCCCCCCAAAACCGGTTAAAATCCCGACATATGCTGAGGAATTATTTTCGGATAGCTACCAGAACACTAATAAAAAACAAGGTCTTTTCCCTCATCAATATTTTTGGACTGGCGGTGGGGCTTACCTGCTGCCTGCTCATCGGCGCCTACCTCTTTGATGAACTGAGTTATGACAGCTACCCTGCCCAGGCAGGTCAGCTTTACCGGGTTGGCATCAAACTCAATCAGAACGGAGGCATTGCCGACTATCCGGCTGTTGATGTGGCGGTAGGTGCCGGGATTAAGAATACATACCCTGAGGTCCTTGCTTCCACCAGGCTATTGCCGCTCCGTGAATCCTATGTTCAGTACAAAGACAAACAATTCAAGGAAAGCCATATGGCAATGTGTGACTCCAATTTCCTGGATATGTTTTCGATTCCCCTGGTAGAAGGTGATGCCAGAACTGCCCTGAATTCACCCAACACGATTGTGGTCACAAGGGAGTTTGCAAAAAAATATTTTGGCAACGAACCGGCCCTGGGAAAAATAGTGAACGATATGGGCGGAGCCAAAGTCACCGGGGTGATCGACAAGGTTCCGGATAATTCCCACTTTCATTATGACGCATTTGTCAGTATGATGACCAGCAAAGGAGCTGTCAGTGGAACTACCTGGAGCAACATCGGATTTTATACCTACCTGTTGTTGGACAAGAAGGCTGACCCCAGGAAACTGGAGGCTTCTTTTCCTGAGCTTACCGAAAAATATGTGGTTCCGGAGACACAGCGGGATATGGGCGTGAGCCTGGCTGAGGCTAGAAAAACGCTGAATAACTGGCATTTTTACCTTATCCCCGTTACCCGGATTCACCTGCATTCCGCCACCAAGTATGAAATTGAAAACAACGGGGACATTCAATATATATATATTTTCGGGGCATTGGCCCTGTTCATCCTGCTGCTGGCCTGTGTCAATTTTACCAATCTGTCCACAGCCGGTTCTGCCAAACGTTCCAGGGAGGTAGGTATCCGCAAAGTGCTGGGGTCTGTCAACACCCAGCTGGTCTTTCAGTTCCTCGCAGAATCGGTACTGCTCACCCTGGGTGCGATGATTCTTGCCTACTTTTTTGTACTGATGCTCCTTCCCTCTTTCAATGAGCTTTCGGGCAAGCATACGGTCATGGCTTTTTTCACCAGTCCCGGAGTGCTTGTTTCCTCTTTTCTACTGACGCTGCTAGTAGGCCTGCTGGCCGGAATATACCCGGCTTTTTTTCTCTCCTCCTTTCAGACAATTTCCGTGCTGAAGGGCGCCCCGGTGAATGCCCCTGCCAAAAAGGGAGGCCTGCGCAACGCGCTTGTAGTTTTTCAATTCATCATCTCCACAGGCCTGATGATCGGCACGGTGGTGGTCTATCAGCAGCTTCATTTCATGCAGCATAAAAAACTGGGGTATGACAAAGACCAGGTGCTGATGATCCAGGATACCTACAGCCTGCACAGGAACCAGGAACCTTTCAAAGAACAGCTCCTCAGGGACAGCCGGGTAATCGACGCGACGATTTCACGTGATGCACCCGTTGACCGGGCAGGGACAAATGTGGACGGTTCTGAGGTCTATGCAAAACAGAACAAGGAAAATGAGAACGCAGCCGAGATCCATGCCTTCTTTTTTCATGTAGATTATGATTACCTCTCCACTCTGGGGATGAAGATGGCAGCGGGCAGGTATTTTTCAAAGGATTTTGCCGGAGATTCATCAGCCGTCGTGATCAATGAAGCGGCAGTAAAGGACCTGGGCTGGAAGACCAATGAAGCCTCACTCAATCAGACGATCATTTCATCCGGGCTTCATCATTACCAGGTGATCGGCGTTGTCCATGATTTCAATTATGCTTCTGCCAGGCAGAGGATTGCCCCGCTGATGATGATGCTGGGAAACAATTATGGTTCGATCATGGTAAAGGTGAAGACTGATGATATCCCGGGGTTTTTGGCGCAGGCCAAAAAACTTTGGGTGTCCTATGATGTGCAGACTCCGTTCAGCTATTATTTCCTGGATGACCGCTTTGCATCCATGTATGCTGCCGAGGAAAAGACGGGAAGGATATTTTCACTGTTTGCTGTTGTTGCGGTGTTGATTGCCAGCCTTGGCTTATTTGGTCTGGTTGCCTATACGACCGAACAAAGGACAAAAGAAATCGGGATTCGCAAAGTGCTCGGCGCCTCTGTCAGGCAGGTCCTTTTCCTGCTGTCCAGGAAGTTCCTGTACCTGGTACTGGTTGCCTTTGTGGTAGCCATACCGGTGACCTGGTGGGCCATGCACGAGTGGCTGAACAATTTTGCCTACCGGATTAGGATCAGCTGGTGGGTCTTTCTTGTTGCAGGTGCGTCCGCTTTGCTCATCGCGGTGGCGACGGTCAGTTTCCAGGCTGTCCGGGCAGCGTTATCCAATCCGGTTGAATCACTAAGAAGGGAATGAGATTCGCCATCCCCGGGGAGGGAAGGGCACGAGATTAACAGATTCAAAAGAAGCCATAAATCATCCATCTGCTCCATAACGGAAAATTTCTATCATGTTCAGGAACTATCTTAAAATTGGATTTCGAAATCTTGCCAAGAACAAGGTGTTTTCTTTCATAAACATCTTCGGGTTGTCCATCGGACTGACCTGCTGCATGCTGATCTCCCTTTATTTGTCCCATGAACTCAGCTATGACAGGTATCATAAAAATATTCAGCAGCTTTACCAGCTCGGGACCATATTTGTAAAAGACGGAAAGGAAGACAAGACGCCCAATACTCCCGCTCCCATGGCCGCGGCCATGAAAAAGGAATTTCCGGAGATCATGGAAACAGCCCGGCTACTGGCCCTGTTCGCAGAAGACAAGACCCTCTTGCAGTACAAATCAGAAAACGGGGAACTGAAATCTTTTTATGAAACAAAAGGACGGATGGCCGATCCTACTTATTTTCAATTGCTCACCTACAATTTTGAAGAAGGCAATCCGGCTACTGCCCTGAAGGATCCCAACAGCATCGTCCTTTGTGAAGAGATTGCCAGGAAGTTCTTTAAAGACGGGCAGGCGCTCGACAAGGTCATTCATGTAAACAGCAATACCAATGGGGAATATGATTTTAAGGTAACGGGTGTATTCCGCACAAGGGAAAAACCATCCCAGTTCGACGGAAGGTTCTTTATGTCGATTCCGGGAGGCAGGATGGAAGGTTTTATCAAGCAGCAGACGGATATGGTGAGCAATAATATGTTCAATACCTTTTTCCTGCTGAAGCCGGGAGCTGACGCCAGGGCGCTGGAAGCAAAATTTCCGGCTTTTGTCGACCGGTATATCGGGAAAGGTCTTAGGGAGGCAGGATTTTATAAAAAACAATTCATCGTCCCGGTGAAGGACCTGCACCTTTATGCGGGGATGAGCAACGACATATCATCAGAATCGTCCGGAAGTAAAACATATCTGTATATCCTTGGGTCGATCGCCGTATTTACCCTGCTGATCGCCTGCATAAACTTTATGAACCTTTCCACGGCACGCTCGTCAAGACGTTCAGCGGAAGTGGGTATACGAAAAGTCCTCGGCGCAGAAAGAAAGTCTTTGGTCAGGCAATTTCTGGGGGAATCGATCCTGCTCAGTACGATTGCTTTCGCGCTGGCACTCGCGATAACCAGATTATTGCTTCCCGCATTTTCTGCCGTGTCGGGCAAAAACCTGTCCCTCGAGGTTGACCAGCAGGGATGGATAATCCTGGGCTTTTTGGGTTTATCTGTCCTTACCGGCCTGATAGCCGGCAGTTACCCTGCATTTTATCTGTCCTCCTTCCAGCCGGTTAAAGTGCTCAAAGGGAGGTTCAGCAATTCTCTTTCGGCCGTAGTGCTCAGAAAAGGGCTGGTCATTTTTCAGTTTATCATATCCGTAATACTCATCATCGCCTCTGTTGTCATTGGCAGCCAGATGAAATTCCTGCGTTCTGCCGATCTGGGTTTTGTCAAGGACCAGCAGATCATCATCCCCCTGAGAAGCAGCAATGCAAAAAAAATCCATGCATCCCTGGAAAATGAAATCAGGAACGTCCCCCAGGTCATCAATGTGGGCGCTACCCTGTTTTATCCGGGAATCATCAATCCGACGGATATGTTGATATACCAGGAAGGAAAATCGGTCAATGAGGGAAAGGACGTCCATACCAACTGGGTAGATGAATCCTTGTTGCAAACCCTCGAAATAAAACCTGTTTCAGGCAGAATATTCTCAAAGGAATTCCCGTCGGATACCAGCTTCCGCATGATCCTGAACGAAGAAGCCGTCCGGGAACTGGGGTTTAAATCTTCCCAGGAGGCGATTGGGCGTAATGTGGGCATGGATTTTCGAGGCCAGACGTACAAATGGACCATTATCGGCGTGGTAAAGGATTTCCATTTTCAGGATCTGCACCTGGCTATTCTGCCCTATGCCTTTCAGCTGAACAACCAGCCAAACTACAACTACCTGATCGTTCATGCCAAACCGGCAGATATGGCCGCCACCCTTACCTCGCTCGAGGAGAACTGGAAAAAACTGAATCCCGGAGAGCCGTTCGAATACAGCTTTCTCGACCGGGATTTCCAGAAAAATTACGAAGGGGAAGAAAGACTGTCATCCATCGTCGGTTATTTTACGGTGGTGGCCATTCTGATCTCCTGCCTGGGCCTTTTTGGTCTCGCTACTTTCAGCGCTGAACAACGGACCAAGGAAATCGGGGTGAGGAAGGTACTTGGCGCAAGTGTAACCGGCATCGTTGGTCTGCTTTCCAAGGATTTTCTGAAACTGGTTTGTATTTCCATCGTCATTGCCTCGCCCATTGCCTGGTGGATCATGAACAAATGGTTGCAGGACTTCAGCTACAGGACCCGTATCGCCTGGACAGATTTTGCCGTGACTGCAGCAGTAGCTTTGGTTATTGCCCTCCTTGCCACCGGCTTTCAGGCGCTCCGGGCTGCCGTTTCCAATCCGGTTCAGTCGCTCAGGACGGAATAAAGAAAAGGATAAGGAAATAGGCAATGATTGGATATCTAAATTATGGAGATCGGGTCCCCTGCCATCCACTGTAAAACTGAAATATGCTGGAAAATTTTTTTAAGATCACCCTCAGAAACCTCTGGCGCAATAAAGTTTTCTCTGCCATTAATATTGCCGGCCTGGCTATTGGTATGGCCTCGGCCATGCTGATACTGCTCTGGGTCAGCCACGAAATCAGCTTTGACCGTTTCCACGAAAAGACAGGCAGGATTTACAGGCTCTACAGTCGCGATGATTACAACGGCAAACCCGATTTATGGGGCAGGGTAAGCTCCCTGATAGCCCCCGAGCTCAGGCTCCATTATCCAGATGTGGAAGAGGCCGTCAGGATTAATACGGTATACTTTCTGGTTACCGTGGGAGAAAAGCATTTCAATATCCCGGGAGCCTTTGCTGATTCAGGCTTTTTGAAGCTGTTCAGCTTTCCCCTGGTAAAGGGTACCGTGGAAAATTCCCTTCGGGACAATCACAGTATGGTGCTCACGGAAAAACTGGCTATAAAACTTTTTGGCAAGGAAGATCCGATGGGAAAGACTGTCAGAATAGACAGCACAGATCAGTTCACGGTAACTGGTGTATTGAAAGATCTGCCGAGCAATACCGATATGGATTTTGAATATCTGATCCCCTGGTCATATATGACCCGGCTGGGCTGGGACCATGATCCGTCATGGGCCTATACAAACACGCTCACGTATGTCCTCCTCCGGCCGGGAGTGACGGAATCAGCCTTTGAAGCGAGGATCCGCAGGATTACGATGGACCATGTGAAGACGGGAGAAGGCTCCACCCGTGAAACTCTTGGCAATCCCCTGTCCAGGGAACACCTTTATTCAAAAAGTGAAAACGGCAATCTGGTGGACGGAGAAATCGTACAGGTGAGGATGTTTGTCATTATTGCCGTCTTCATCCTTTTGATCGCCTGCATCAATTTCATGAACCTGAGTACGGCCCGCAGTGAAAAACGGGCAAAAGAAGTGGGCATCCGCAAAGTGGTTGGCGCCCGGAAAAGATCCCTCATTATGCAGTTTATCGGGGAAAGCACCCTGATTGCGCTGCTGGCTTTCCTGATTGCCCTTGTGATTGTCCAGCTTGGTCTGACCGGCTTTGACAGCATCGTGGGTATTCCGCTCAGAATTGATTTGCGAAGCCCCTACTTCTGGCTTTCCGCTATTGCCTTCATGTTAGTAACGGGCCTTATAGCGGGCAGCTACCCGGCATTCTATCTTTCATCATCACGGCCGGTGAGTGTATTAAAGGGAAATTTCCGGAAGGTACATGCCCTGGTCACTCCGCGGAAAATTCTCGTGGTGTTGCAATTCAGCTTTGCCATCCTGCTGATCATCTGTACGATGGTGGTGGAAAGACAGATAGAATTCGCCCGGGACCGGGATGCCGGATACAGGAGCGACCATCTCATCTATACCTTCACACAGGGAGACATGAACCTGCATTATGATCTGATCAAAAATGACCTTCTGAAGAGCGGGGCGGCGCTCGGCATTTGCAAGACCTTTTCTCCCATTACCCGCGCCTGGGGCACTCTGTCCGGCTATACCTGGCCCGGCAGTACAGAGGCTGACAAAAAAATCAATTTCCTTCAGTTTGAAACAGACGCCGACTTTGTCAAAACGACCGGGACCACCCTGGTGGCAGGAAGGGATCTGGACAATAAAAATTATCCTACTGACAGCAGCGCCCTGCTGCTGAATGAAAGTGCGGTAAAGATCATGAACCTGAAGGATCCTATCGGCAAGACAGTCAGGACCGACCGGGGAGCAAGCCGGCACATTGTAGGAGTTGTGAAAGATTTTATCATCGAGTCTCCTTACGACAATATTGAGCCGATGATCATTTCAGGTCCCAGCCGGATTTTTGGGGTCATTCACATCAGACTCAATCCCGCCAATTCGATGTCTGATAATCTGGCCAGGGCCGAAAAGGTTTTTGCCCGATATAACCCGCAGTATCCCTTCGACTATTATTTTGCTGATGAGTATTACGCCAGGAAATTCAAGACTGAACAACAAACGGGCACGCTGGCTGCCCTGTTTGCGGGCCTCACAATCCTGATCTCCTGCCTTGGTCTTTTCGGACTGGCCACCTATATGGCAGAGAACCGGGTTAAGGAAATTGGTGTGAGAAAGGTCCTGGGTGCCTCAGTGGCCGGAATTGCAACCATGCTCTCCAGGGATTTTTTAAAACTGGTCATGGTTTCCATCCTGATTGCATCTCCGCTGGCCTGGCTGGCGATGAATAAATGGCTTGCCGGTTTCACCTACAGGGCTCCTCTGAGTGCCTGGATATTTGTTCTCTCCGGTCTGCTGGCCATATTCATCGCCATCCTCACGGTTAGCTTCCAGGCCTTCAGGGCGGCAGTGGCCAACCCCGTCAAATCATTAAGAACGGAGTAAATGTTTCCGCAGCATCCGATCGAATCTCCACTGCCGGTCATGCTCCACTTCTGTTCGTCGTGAACGGGGACAGCAAGCACCATCACTTCCGGTATTACCCTCGCCTGCATGTTCTCCCCAATCTGCTTTCTTTCAAAACAGGTATTTCACCGGAAATTGCTAGATTTATATCCTCTTCCTCTTTCAGAAGATTCCTACACTAGTGTGAAAACAGGCCAGCTTACGGGGAGCCATAAACGAAATCCGACGTCCTGCCAGTTTTTGCGAATTACCTGAAATTTCCTGTCAAATCCTGCAAACGTAAATTTTTATCATATGAGCAGAAAAATGAATTGCCTGCTGGTCTCTTTTCTCCTGTTCCAAGCTGCAGTGTATCCACAGAATGGACCCGCAGATTCGGTGGTGATAGGCAGGATCCGGGATGAAGGCCTGCACCGGTCACAGGTCCGCTATATTGGCCGGAACATAACAGATATGGCAGGGCCGCGGTTAACCAACTCGCCCGGTTTCTTTCGGGCCGCCAACTGGGCTGTTGATAAACTCAAAGATTGGGGCCTGAGCAATGCCCAGCTGGAACCCTGGGGAGAATTCGGTTACGGATGGAGTGTAGACAGGTCCTGTATTGCCTTGAAGTCCCCCTACTACGAACCCCTTATCGGGTATGCGATACCCTGGAGTGGTAGTACCCGGGGCATGCTGTCGGCCCCCGTTTATATGGTCACTCGATGGGATTCTGCCTCTGTCGCCAGGATGGCGGATGTGACCAAAGGAAAAATTGTACTGGTCAGATCCACTGATACCGTGATCAGGTCGGCCTTTACAGCCTCGGCCACGCGGTACACAGACAGTAACCTGACGCATATGCGTGATGAATATATGTTCAGTGCAGCTGACCTGAAGTTCTTCCTTCCTCAGGTACGCAGAAACAATATGCTGGTAAGAATGCTGTTCCAGGAGGGGGCTGTAGCCGTCCTGAACATGAGCCCGGGACGGGACGGAACCGTTTATGTCGATGCGATCGGAGGATATAAAAAGACCAGTCCCCCGGGAGGTCCCCAGCTCACACTTTCAAAGGAATCCTTCTTAAAGATAGAGCGCCTGCTGGAATCAGGTGTACCCGTAAACCTGGAGCTCGACATAAAAACAACCCTACAAAAGGAGGACACTAAAGGATATAACGTAGTGGCAGAAATCCCCGGAACAGACCCGGCCCTGAAAGAGGAGGTGGTGATGATCGGGGCACATCTTGACTCCTGGGCCAGCGGGACCGGGGCTACCGATAATGGGGCCGGTAGTATCGTGATGCTGGAAGTCATGCGCATCCTGAAAACATTGGGCATACAACCCAGGAGAACCATCCGCATCGCACTCTGGAGCGGGGAGGAGCAGGGGCTGCTGGGGTCCTTCAATTATGTAAAGAATCATTTTGGAGACCCGGCAGACATGCAGCTCAAGCCAGCGCAGGAAAAAATATCCCTGTACCTGAACCTCGACAACGGCACCGGGAAAATCCGTGGCATTTTTGACCAGGGCAACAAGCAGGCCGACGCTGTTTTCTCGGAATGGTTTAAAGGCTTTGAGGACCTCGGCGCTGGCACCGTCACCCAGCACTATACCGGGGCTACGGACCATCTTTCCTTTGATGCTGTCGGCATTCCCGGTTTTCAGTTCATCCAGGATCCGATCGAATACGAAACCAGGACACACCATTCCAACATGGATACGTATGATCACCTTTTGCCGGATGATCTGAGCCAGGCAGCCACGATCATTGCTTCTTTTGTGTATAAAGCAGCCATGCGACAGGAAAAAATGCCGCGCAAGCCCCTGACCAAACCACAAAAATTCCTGTTCGAACAATTTGCGGACAGCACTGATTGAGAACAGTTAGCTTTGAGGGGTCATGACCTGCGATTCCATTCTGACAAATATTGCCAGGAATATCAGCCTGGAACCGGAAGAAGTCAGGCTGTTTGAATCTCACTTAGGATTTAGGGAACTGCGGAAAAAGGAAACCCTTTTGCAGGAAGGCCAGCTTTGCAAAGCCATCAGCTTTGTTGACCAGGGCGCCCTGAGAGCCTATTGCCTCGACAAGCATGGCCGGGAGTCCACCATTATGTTTGCCTTCCCGGACTGGTGGGTAACGGACATGTACTGCTTTATCAACCGCAAACCAGCCATGATGTTTATCGAGGCCCTGGAATACAGTTGCGTTTTCCAATTAACGAGGGATGGCCTGGATGAGCTCTTTACTGCTCTACCCAAATTTGAAAAGCTGTTCCGGATCCTGATGCAGAATGCCTACACAAGGGAGCAGCTGAGGACGATTGAAAACCTGACCCTGACTGCCGAGGAGCGATATGATCGCTTTTTGGAGAAATACCCGAAGGTGGCTCAGCAGGTCCCCCAGAAACAAATTGCCTCCTATCTGGGGATCACTCCGGAATTTCTCAGCACCATCAGAAAAAACAAAAGCAGGGCATCCCGTTCTTAATCTACCTTAATTCTTTTTTTCGGTTCTCTTGCTTTCTTTGTCCGGCAAAAAACCACATAACATGATGATACTGATCGCTGGCCCCTATAGAAGCGGGACCAATGATGACCCTGTCCTGATGCGCGAGAACCTCGACAGGCTGGAATCCGTGGCCCTTCCCCTGTACCGGATGGGACATTTACCCGTGATTGGAGAATGGGTGGCTTTACCGCTGCTGAGGCTCGCGGGGTCAGGAAAACCAGGGGATGCGGCCTGGGAAGAGATCCTTTACCCGACAGCGCAAAGACTGCTCACAAAATGTGATGCCGTGCTCCGGCTGGAGGGTGAGTCCAGGGGAGCAGATGAAGACGTCAGGATAGCCAGCGAAAGGGGACTGAAGATTTATTTCAGGCTGGAGGATGTTCCCCCCGCTGAAATTCAGGCAGCTGCCCGGGCGAGGTTATCTTCTGAAGGGTAACAACCTCTTGAACACTATGAATTATTTCCCCTGGTTTATTGTTTCACGAGCATGCCAAACTAAGCACTACAACCTCACCAATTCCATTGCAGGGAGGGGCTTAGAAGACAAAAGTGGCATTGAACCGGAGACCAAGGCCCGGAACACCAGGGTGATCGAGGTAGGTGAATCTTTTGACCAGGTCAATCCTTATGACCGAAAATATATTATAGATTCCCACACTCGCCTCAAAATAGGGCTTCCCGTTTAATACAAAAGTCGTCGTCGCGCCGTTGGTGGTGGGAAATTTCATCTGGGCAGTATTGATATCGGGGTTGTTCTCATCCCTTACGCCGCCATATAACAATTTGGCGGCAATGACTTCCCTCAGACGCAGCCTTTTGAGAAGAGGGACTTTATTAAAAAAGAAGCCGTTGAAGAAATGGTCAATGTTTACTCCGGCGTAATGATCGCTCACAAATTCACCATAATTCATCATGTTATAGGCATTCTGAAAATAGAAATAGGACTGGTTGGCAGGATGAATGATCAGCAGGGGGAAGGGGAGGTTCCCCGCCAGGTAGCCGCCGTCAAAGGTAATGTCCGAATATCCGAAAGGAGCCAGGTAAGCCCGTTTGTAAACATTGAGGTGAAAGGCATCATAGTTATATTGACCTCCGAGGAACCCTTCGATCCCCTTGGCATACTGGAAGGTAATAATCGGGTATCGGTTGATGATGGTGGAGCGGTAAGATTTACCCTGGTAAAACTGTTCATGCGGCGCATAGCGGACCGTGGCAGATATTTCCGAGGTGGTGATTGACCGGATGGTATCGGATTTATTACCGGGAGCAGGCTGGTAGACAAAATTCAGCGACCCTGCCGGTTGCTGCATCCAGTATTTCATTCCGATGGCATAGGAAAAATGGCTTTCGAATTCGCGGATATAGGTCAGGCGGAAAATGTCATTATACAGCCATTTGGTATTGTCTCCCCGGCTGAATGACTGGAGGAAGCTGTTTCCCTGGGCAAAGACATTTTCCTGCCCCGGATTCCGCACATCGTGGAGGTAGCTGGCCTGGATATAATGGAACGGAAAGGTATAGATGGACTTGTGATTGAACGCATAGGTGCCACTCAGGTAGTACTTCCAGCGCGCGTCCTTGAAACCGTAGGCGACATAGGACTCGGCGTACCAGGTCTTGCTCAGCTTCGTGTTGGTCCTTCCCCCAAACTTCAGCCTGGATCCTTCCTGGGGGTTAAACGTATAAAAGCTGCCAATCGGCCCGATATCAACCTTGCCGGCCGATTTGTACCCCGCAGTAAACAGGGTCGCATAGTCCATCAGTCTCCTGTATGATTTCATTTTAAGCAGGCTGTCCGTGTTGGCATAGGTTTTTTCTTCTGTTTCCTGAAGCGGATCGGGCCTTTCCTTTTCCCAGTAGGCATTGGTCTTAAGACCGGCTCCCACCAGGGTATCCACCGGAAGGCCGTGAAAAACCTGGTCCGGCAGCGTGGAATCGGATACCTGGGTAATGGTTACCATACGATGGCCCAATACTCCGGGCGTTTTGGGAAAAGGACTAAACAGGGCCAGCATGTCGGAATGGGCCAGATGATAATGCTCACCCGGACCTTTTATAAAATCCTGGCTTACCCTGAAACTCCGGACATAGTTCACATTTATGTGTTTGCTTACTTCGAGGTCAAATTTCTTTATCGCATAGCTCCCGTCAAGCAGGATGTATAAATTCCCGCGGAAGAGCAGATCCTCCGGGGTTCTGGGAGTGAAATAAAGCTTGACCATCCTGATTCCGTCTTCGACAATAGTGTCACGGATAAAATACATATAATAGGTCGGGCCCATGTCAGCGATCGGACTTTTAAACTGGATGGCAAAAACAGGGATGTTGTTGTCGTAAATGTTGAAGTCTTCATACATCCGGTGCAATAGGGCGCTGATCCCTTTCATATCGATGTATTCCCCGAAATCAACAGCTTTCCTCGCCAGGACAACCTTCTTATCCCTTTCCGGATGCTTGCGGAAATAGTTAAGGGATGAAATTTCCTCAATGTAGATGGGAGTCAGGGACTTTCCGGGGACCAGGCTTGTATCCTGGTTTTCAAAAATGAAATGAAATTTTTTCAACATCTTGTTGTCAATGAGGAAGTTGGGCAGTTTATCTGCCAGGACCCTCATCTTTTCATACTGGTTAAAGCTGAAATAGGTGGAATAATACGGTCCGTTCTGCTCCTTGTGCGCAATGACCTGCCGGATCAGGTCCACTGCCGGGTTGTTCTTGTTGCGGTACCTGCCCGGTTTGGCTTTTACCACCACCGTTCGGAGGGTGGCGTAGGATTTCGCCAGGAAAACATTGAGCAGCTGCTCGGATTCGTCGGTGAGGCGGAACGCCTGGGGTGTATAGCCGGTAAAGGAAAACTGGATTTCTTTGGCACCCTTTTCCACGCTCATCCTGAACTTACCGCTGCCGTCTGTGACAGAGCCCGCATGACTATTGCGGATGGTAATACTGACGTTGGGAAGTGGACTATGGGTAAGGGAATCTCTTACGGTGCCGGTGATGATCCTTTGCTGCGCCGCACTGACCTGGTAGAAAAAAATCGTGAGCAGGGAAATGGTAATATGTCTGATAATAGGAATTGGGCTTCTTTCTTTTTTCAATTTGAGTGATACCGGAGGCAAAATACAAAGCTTTGACGGACATCAGGTTTCCCGGGCGGCGGAATTATCTGAACGGGGCTTTGGCCACGGCACCATACAGATTAAGATGCCCCGGCACTCACAAAACGCTGCGTGCAAGTACGAATTGCACGGTCATTTTGCCTTCATTTCCAGTCTGAAATACATCATTTCCTCCAGTCCGGGTTGTCCCGGACTCCGACCGGCCCGACAGCCCCAATATTGCTAAATTATTAATTGATTTTTTTTGACCCTATTTTGACCTATTTTCGGGAAAATATTTAGTATGCCAAAGAACTTATTTGTAGCCGGTATCCCTTACGATATGGATGATGCGGAGTTGAAACAAATTTTTGAAGACTATGGTACGGTGAATTCGGCAAGAGTGATCACGGACAGGGAAACCGGGAAGAGCCGGGGATTTGGTTTTGTGGAAATGGCTGATACAAAAGCAGCAGACGAGGCTATCAGCAGGCTGAACGGAGGAGAGCTCGCCGGAAGAACGCTTACGGTGAAGGTGGCTGAAGACAAGAAACCAGGCGGTGGCGGTGGCGGATTTAAATCAAGAGAACGCAGCGGATTCAACAAGGGAGACAGGAATCGCTATTGATCCTTCCCGGAGAACCGGTTTGCGCAGCCGGGAGAAATGATATCCGTTTTCTTATTATAGTGTGATTTTTGGGTCATTTTGAAGACAGCTGTCTGAGGTTCATGATTACCTGAAATCAGGGGTCTTTTGCCGGAATCAGGCGATTATGCATGTCTTGTCCCACTATAATGTGGTTTCAGGGTCATTTTCGCAATACCTATTTTGCTGAAAAGCTATTCATCGACGTTAGTCGGGCTGTAATGCATTTTCGGCCCCTCGGTTCCTTAAAAATACACTGCAAGAAGTTTTTGCATCCGGGAAAATAAATACCTAACCTGTTAAAGAAATTCGCGTTGGGCTGGATTTGATCCACCTGCGCTCCCTTTTATCCTGGCATCACGGCTATTGCCGCCAGGAGGTTATTTTGTCCAGGCTATTTCCTTCAGCAAACCAGCCTCTTCTCTGCCGCTTCAGGGAGGCTGAGCAAATAATTGCAATTGTCTAAATTAATTGCAAACTTTGAATTCATATTCTTGCCCCAATCGCTCCCTTAAGAACTCCGGGTTATGATGGCTTTCTGGTAGCACATCCTTTGACAAGTCTTAATCCTGCGTCATGGCCTCAAAAAGAAACAGCTGGATCTATATCACTCTGCTCCTGTTGTGCGTTTTCGCCCTCTTCCTGCTCATCTTTGTTTCCCTTCAGGACCGCCTGCGTCTCTCGCTGCCGGTTTATTTTTTTCTGCTTGTCATCTGTGACCTGGGGGCCACAGCTTTTTTGGCCGGCGCACTCAAAAGCTCGGCAGAATGGACAGGCAATGTCATGAAGGGTAATCTTAAGCTCACCGGCCCGGCGGTTATATTTGTCCTGATCCTGCTCATCGGATACCGTTTCCGGCCGGTTTCCAAAGAGGACCCCTTCGACTTCACCGTCATTTTATTTGATCCGGCGGGAGGCAACCGGGGCTTTTCGGGTGACAGCCTCCAGATCATCCTGGACAATGATATCCGCAATTCAGCCGTTTCGGGGGACGGCAAGGCTGTCTTCTATAACGTCGATTCCCGCTACCTGGGAAAGACGGTTCATATAACGGCCAGACTGGAAGGGTTCAAAATTTCCCGCCAGCCGGATACTACGGTCCTCATACCCAATTCCAGCCTGCCGGTAGTCAGGCTTGCGCTGCTTGCAGCAGAAGATTCATCGGTTTTTTCGGGGTTCCTTCTCAAAAGAAATCCGGGAAAACATCCGGCACCGGTCCCGGACGCAGTTATTACATTTTCTGATTACTCCAAAACAGTGAGTACTGACAGCGTGGGCAGGTTTATCCTGTACCTCCGCGCCAAAGCCGGAGAGAATACCGATATCACCATTTTCAGAAAACAGAAGATGATCTTTTCAGGAAAAGTCACCCTCTCCAGGAGTATGCAAATTCTTGCAGATGAATAGTCCGCGGACCATAATTCTTCCACTTTTTTTCTTTTGGGCCATCGTTTCCCCTGCCCAGGGCCGCCAGTATTCCTTCATCATTCAGATCCTGCTTGAGAACAACGCCACCAAAACAGCCCCCTATTTTGAGATCCTGTTTGACGGCAACCTGCAGAAAGCAAACCAGGATGGAGTGATCAGTTATACCGCCGCCGGCAACAGCCAGGAAGTTCTTGTCAATACACCTGACCAGCGGGAATATGTCATCGTAGGCTCCTCCAGCATCCCCCTCCCGGCCAACCCGGAAAAGAGCATCACGATCGTTGTCCGTAAACCATCCCAGAAGGAACAGGCGGTCCTTCAGATGGACAGAGAAATGAGGAAACTGAACATCAAAATGGAGCAGCTCGACAGTCTCCGGAAAAGCAATTCTGACCAGTACCGCCAAATGCTCAAAGTGCAGGATTCAATCTTCACCATGATTATCCGGAAATATAATATTTCAGAAGCAGACCTCCGGTCGGCCACCGAAAAAATGAGGGGCCGGGACAAGTATTTCGTAGAAATCTCTGCTGCCCTGGAAGGCTACCTGAATGAAGCCAAGGACATCAGGGATATTTTCAAGGACATGCTGGCCTTTTCCCTGGAAAACCCGAAGTCGTTCAGGCTGTTTGATTCTACCATTGAGGTCTACAACAGGGCCTATAACATGTTAAACAGCAACAACAACGAGTATGAGAAAGCGGTGGCTGATTACTGGGACAGCGAGGAGCTGGCCCTGGGATTCCACAGCGTATTTGATTTTGCGATCAATGATACACACCGGGAAGGCATATTGCCCCTCAATACCCTGCTGAATCAAAAGGTAAACCTCTATATCCATGAATCCTCAAAAAACAGGCGAAAAGAATTGAAAACAGAGATAACCATCACCTTGAATACGGTCATTCCATTTCTGGATAACAACCTGACCATACTGGAAAGCAAGATCAAATACTACATAGGCAAACTGGAATCGCAGAAAAATACGTATTCACGCTAAAACCTCAGTATATGAAAAAAATCCTGAAAAAAATTTCCATCCTGACAGCCATCATACTGTTCAGCAGCTGTGACAAAACCGGGCTGGGCAGTTCCCTGAATGACGTCTACATTCCTGATTTTTCAAATACCTGGACAAAAATAAAAGGCAATGTCTCAGGCCATTTCAATTTTAATACCGTGACCGTCACCGACAGCTCCAAAGGCACCGGGACATTCAGCGGGTTCAACATTGAAGACGATATCAATAATACCAATCTTGCGGCATCAGGGACCTTTGTCAATATCAAGATCACAATGACCATTAGCTCAGACAGCCAGAATCCCGGCACCCCGCCCAAGGCGGATTCTTCCTTCACAGGCATCTATGATACGTTGACCAAGGATGCGCAGGGAAAAACGGTCTTCATGCTTCGGCTGATCAACACGGCAGCACCGCACGATTCCCTGGTGTTACAACACGGGTAATCGCAGGATCATCAATGACCCTGCCGCTACAGGAGTTCCCGCGATCATATACCGAAAAGGGAACCGGCCTGAAAAGATCCTGGATCAAATATTCACTCTCACATCCAGATGAAAATTTCGTTTCTATTTTTTGTACAGGAAAGCCAACTGAGTGGGTGTAACAGGCAGAGAGTGACTATAATTTGACAAATTGTCGATTTCCCTTGGGGAAAAAAGGGTGCTTTCTGAAATAAAGGATATTCATGCCGAATTTCTTTACCTTCATAAGAGTATGAAAGACCCTGAAACACTCTTTAAAATCGCCTGTGAGGCTGCCAGGGAACAGCGCAAATCCAAATTGAATCAGGAATTGCCATTCATGATCCATGACAGCAAACTTCCATCCGGACAATGCTACCTTGAATACCCGGGGGGCAGAATGTTCCTTGTTTCTCCAATAAGGGATGGAGAAGATTATGTTTTTATACGCGAACTTTCCGAATCAGAAAAGCATCAGGTCCTTGCCAGATTTCACTTCGATTGACCATTGGGCAAGGGCATCTTAACCGGGCAAAGTATTGCCATTTTTGTCAAGCTCAAGATATGGGTTATACGCAATCTCCCATAGGTTTCCATCGGGATCGGAAATGTATCCGCTATAACCTCCCCAGAAAGTCTTGGCGGCTTTTTTTACTACACTGACCCCCTTTTTGGCAAGATTGCCAAACAAATCGTCAACTTCTTTTTCGCTTCGGACATTGTGCGCAAGAGTGAAACTCCGAAAGCCGCTTCCTTCCGTACCAACCATGGCATCGTGGGCCAGTTCATCCCTCCCGTAAAGGGCAAGCTCCATGCCGTTTAAATGATAAAAAGTGATGTTCTCGTTACTGGCCGCCGTTTTTCTCCAGCCAAAGCAGTTTTCATAAAATGCACTGGACACCTTGAGGTTTCTGACTCCTAAGGTAACGATGGTAAGTCTCTGTTCCATATTGAAAGGTTTGTCTGTTGATGCCCGGGTAACCGTTAAGTTTCTGAAAGATGAATGGGTTTTCTTTTTTGGGAACTACCCTTTCTTCTTAGCCGAAGCTGCTTTCGGCTTCATGGCCCTTACATACTCATAACTCATCTTAAAATACGGTTTTAGTTCTGCTGTTTTCTTTAAAAGGCTGTCCGGGACAACGACATATTCTTTTTGCACGATACCGTAAGCCGTAACCAGCGTGGTATTGTATTTCTCGATAAACTTCTCTCTTTCCTGGGCCGGTAACCGGAGCGCTACAAACCCATCTTTTGAAAAATAGCTGTACATATGACCATTCAGGGAAGTATACGGGATGGTAGCTCCTTTACGTTCAGCATTTGGGAGCGATGCAACGAGTCTGTTATAGAGTTCTATTTTTGCGTCCATAAAAGAGAATTCAAAGTCAATACTAAGGGGACGGAAAAACTGGATGGCTGGTTGTCCTTCAGGTACAGAATTCGAATGATCTTTTGCAGAAAACAAACGCCAGGGAAACTGGCATTGCTTCTCAAATCAGGCGGGAAAGGGATAAAGGTAGAGTGTCAGCAATTTAATGGGAAGCCAAATCTGGATGGCCGGTCCGAGATCATTCATTACCGGGGTCAGTAACCGGGTCATGCCTGTGTCTGACCCTGCTTTGCTCCATATCCAGCAACAGGGACAGGATATTTCCGGTGAGGCCATCGGACCTTTTATAAAACGCATACCTGACCTCAACGCCATCCAGAAGAGTTCGGCGAAAGATTTTTGCTTCAGGACCATATCTTAGGGTCAATCCAAGCTTATAGCTTGAAAACTTTGATAGATCGTAGTCTGAGGTATAGTAGGTTTCACTAACGTTATGCTCATTGTACGGACGGAAATAATAGGCGGCAGACTGCTCGTAGATCCTGATTTGCGGAGACAGCGTAATAAAGGGAGAAACTTTTACCGGCGTTTCCAGCTGCAGGGTATTTGCCACGATACCGAAATTATCCCGGTAATACCGGTAATAGGTGCGGATCACGAACCGGGCTCCCACAAAAATATTCAACTGGGCCGCCAGGGGAACCTTCCATCGGTCAGTAGGAAGATTTTCGACCTTTTCAGTAGTACCATCATTGAAATACACCCGGTGATAGGGTGTGCAAAGAAGCCCTCTCTGATAAACCACCCCCGGAAAAAGCGCAAATTGCATCCTGGGGTTGATCACCTGGTAAAAGGCGAAGTCCAGGTTGTAGGAATTGCGCCGGTAAATGGAAAACCATTCTTTGTACCTGAGTTCAAAAGGATAGATCAGGGTGACCGGTTTGCCATATTCTGAATTGAGCCTGCCCCAGCGGAGGTCATCAAAAAAACACTTCAGCGATCCGTTCCATTCCCGGGAACCCGATGAATTGGTATGACTAAGGCTGGCTCCCGCCAGTATGGACATATAGGCGGCCTCCAGGGAATACCCGGCGAGGATTCCGGCCTGGATGTTGGATTTTTTAAACAGGCGGGTATAGCCCTGGCTGAGGTGGAGTCTTTCTGAAACCCGGGAAGGCGAGGAGACAACAAAATCGATGTTATCCATGGAAGCGGAAGTAATCACATCCACTCCTGCGTTGAACTGAAATGTATTGAGCGAATCCGGCAATTGCGTAATGGTAAACTCCGGGGCATATACGTGCAGCCTTTCCGTGCCGGTGCCACCCGTGATGGCAGAATGGTTTCCGTTCTGTGAATAATAAGAGAACAGTACCTGGATTTGCGTTTTTGCGATCCGCTGTTTTTTATAAACCGAATCTGCAGGCTTTTGCCCAATCCCGTACAGGCTGGCGGTCAGTAAGGTGAGGGTAAGGTATTTTCTTTTCATGCTATTTAGTTGCAGCCACAGCCCCCGCTTGGTTTTCCGTTTCCGCCGCTGGCACCCTCCCTGTAGGTCTGCACACTTTCATCAAATTTTTCGATGTCTGGTTTGCCAAGCTTCATCGTCCGGTCATTCAGGTATGCCTTCTGGTAAGGTTTTACGGTTCTGCAATGGGTGAATGCCAGCACGAGCCCCAGAAGAACAAAAAAGGCCAACGAATCATATCTCCTGCTTTTCCACATGCATGTTTATTTTGTCTGAATGGAAAATCCTGTTTCGGTCGTCCACCAGGATACAATGTATCCGGGGAAGCTGATTGATCAGGTGGAGGCCTGGTCGTTTGCCCATAACCATAACCGCTGTGGCGAGCGCGTCGGAGAGCTCAGCGCTGCTGCTGATCACCGTAACGGTTTTTATTCCCGTGGTAGGCTGTCCTGTTCTCGGGTCAATATTGTGTGAATACCGCACCCCATCCTTTACAAAGAACTGCTCCGAATCACCCGAAGTCGCAACAGAAGCATTGTCCACAGGCATCCAGAGGATGATCTTCGAAATATTGTCGGGATGGGCGATGCCAATCCTCCATTTCCGGTTGTCCTGCTGCCGGCCCCAGGCCGTGAGGTCGCCGCTGGCATTGATCACACCCGACTGCACGCCTTGTGCCTGCCAGAGTGCCCTGACCCGGTCTGCCGCATATCCTTTCCCGATGGCACCAAATCCTATCCTCATACCTTTTCTCTTAAGAAATACCTGGTTCTTTGCGGGCATTTCAATATGCTGTGAACCGGTGAGTGTCAGCTTCCCTGCAATAACGATGGGATCCGGCAGCTCGCTCTTCCCGCTTTTAAAATCGTACAGTGATTTAAGAACTGATGCCGTTATGTCGAACGCACCCTGCGTCAGGCCGGATATGTGCAATGAACGCTGAACCAGCGCATATACCTCCTCGTCTACGACGACCGGGTTTACACCGGCATTCCGGTTGATGAGTGATGTCTGGGAATCCTCCCTGAATTCGGTCAGAAGCCCTTCAATCCGCCGTATTTCAGCAATCCCTTCTTCCAGGCGCGCTATAGCTTCCGCTTCATTTTTCTCGATGACGATCAGTTCAAAATCTGAACCCATTAACCTGGTATGTATATCCTTTCTAACCATGCTCCCCCGGAGTGATCAGGACGTTCAGTTCTTTGAGGAACTCATCTGCCGACTGATGTTGATAAGAAATACTGCCCAGAAATTTTTTATCCGGCGTCAGGATGATGATCCGGGGAAATATCCCCGAGGGATCATACTGGTCGGCCAGCGATTCATAAGCAGCCTGGAGTGATTTGGATATTTTTCTTTTCTGTGGAAAATCTGCTACAAGTATGACAAGCGACCTGCTGGCAAATTTTTGAAAGCTGCTGTCGAGCAACACCTTTTTTTCAAATTGAATACAGGGTATACACCAGTCAGAACCGCTGAACAGCAGGAGCAGGTTTTTCCCCTCCCGCGAAGCTTGCGAAAAGGCTGCCTCCGGATCCTCCTGGATGGCCTGGGCAAGTGAGCCCTGCGATATCCATAGGCAGAAAATCAGCAGATAGGGTTTCATCGAGTGTTAGTTGAATTTTTTCCTGGCTGTTCGATTGATCAATGGTCACTGTGAGGGCTAAGAGCCCCTGCAACGGAATCATGCTTGAAAATATTCATAAGGGCGCAGATCTTTCCCGTTTCTATTAGTCGTGAAAATCATTTTTTCAGGGGAAAGTGGGAACGGATGATGAATCCTGTCAATGAAAATTATGTTTTTCCGCGGGCAGTTCAAAATGCAGATATCCCGATCCCTGTTTTTTTTCTATTTTTAGGCCATGGAATTCCCCGCACTGAAATCACAGTTTCTTTTAAACCCTGACATTACCTATCTGAATTTTGGTTCTTTTGGCGCCTGCGCCAAACCGGTCTTTGAAGACTACCAGCGGTGGCAGCGGGAGCTGGAATCTGAACCCGTTCAGTTCATGACTGTAACCGGTCTGAATTATCTGCAGAAGTCGAGGGAGGCGCTGGGTGAATATATCCATTGCAGCCCGGAGGACCTGGTCTTTGTTACCAACCCTTCTTACGGAGTGAACATCATCGCTAAAAGCCTGGATCTGAAACCCGGCGACGAAATCCTCAGTACCGATATTGAATACGGAGCCTGTGACCGGACCTGGAGGTATTACTGCCGGAAAGCCGGGGCCAAATATGTCAGACAGCCGATCACCCTACCTGTTGTATCAAAGGAAAAAATTATTGAAGATTTCTTTAAGGGCCTCAGCGACAGGACCAGGGCTATTTTTCTCAGTCAGATTACGAGCAGCACAGCACTTAGACTGCCTGCAGAAGAGATCTGTGCCCTGTCCAGGGAAAAAGGCATCCTGACCATTGTGGATGGAGCCCATGTTCCCGGGCATATACCGCTGGATCTTTCCACCCTTCAGGCGGACATCTTCATCGGGGCCTGCCATAAGTGGATGATGACGCCCAAGAGCTCTTCCTTCCTCTATGTCAAAAATGAATTGCAGGACCTGTTTGATCCGCTGCTGATCAGCTGGGGGTATGAAAGTGCTTCCCCCTCCCATTCCCGGTTCCAGGACTATCACCAGGGCCAGGGTACCCGGGATTTTTCCGCCTTTCTGACCGTGCCTCGCTCCATCCAGTTCATGAAAGAAAATGACTGGCCTTCTGTCGCCGCAGCCTGCCGCAAAGTTGTCCGGGAAAATGCCATGCGTTTTTGTAACCTGCTTCATACGGCTCCGCTATGCCCGCTTACTGATCAGTTCCTGGGACAGATGTTCAGCATTCCGGTGAAGACCAAAAATCCGGAGCAGCTGAAGAGTTACCTGTTTGACCAATACAGGATTGAAGTGCCGGTCATGCCTCAGGATGGCAGGATTTATATCCGCTATTCCATCAACGCATTCAACACTCAGCAGGATTTGGATAGATTGTATGATGCCTTGAAGGATATCCTCAACAAGGGTCTTTTCCTGGAACTGGAACGGAAGCCTGACCTGGAACATGTCCAGGGTTAAGCCAATCGGGGAAAAAATGGTTTATTTCCCCAGTATCTTTTTTGCATTGCCGGAGTAAATTTTCTCCAGGGCGGCATCCGAAAGGTCCAGCCCATACAGGGGCCAGTGGTAATTCAGGTAGCCCCTTTCATAAAAGTGCTCGTCCCGGGATTCGAGGATGCGAAACGTAATGCCATACATCATTCTGGCAGTCCCCATATCGGTCCCATAAACCAGCCGGCCCGCATACTTTTCCATAAAGGCCTTGCTGTATCTCGGTACCGGGGCGATCTCGCCATACCTGGCAGCAATGTCCGCATACAGGTTGGGGCAGGTATCCAGCAGTCTTCCAAGTACAGCAAGATCAGAACAACAGTTGGCGAGGTGGCAGGCGATAAATATCGTTTTGGGGTTTTCTTTTACCACTGATTCCAGGGTCTGGATGAGCTGGTCGTGGTTCAGTATGCCTTTTTTGGTCATATCCACTTTCCAGGTAGCCGCATTCATGAGACCATCGTTGGTTGAATCTGGATCCAGGTACATCCAGCTGTCCTCTGCCACGTGGATACTGACAGGCATGTGGAGCTCCCCACATTTTTCAAAAAGCGGTTTCATGCGGGGATCGTCCACGTGCAGGCCAAATCCAGGGGTCGGCTTTGAATATAGTTCCCCTAGTCCTTTGTCGCCGAGTTCCCCCACCCCGATTGCGCCTTCAGAATGGCATCTCTCCAGTTCAGCCACCGCATGGGTAATCCATCCCGGCTTATCATAGCCTGTATAATCAAAACCGCACCAGATACCAAAACGGCCCCTGTATCTGGCATACCTTCTGACGACGGAGTCAAAGCTGGCTCCTGTGGTATAGGAAAGTATCATCGTCATTGAAATATTAGCCATATCCATGGTCTTTACCCACTCGTCCACTTCAGCATCCGTTTTGGGATAATTATGGGCGTGCAAATCAATGACCGGGTAACGAGCCCTGTCAACCTTTGTGATGGGTGTATGATAGATCGAGACAGGGTAATAGTCCTTTAATTTTATCTGATCGGCTCGCTGGCCGCGTCCGGCGATGCCGGAGCCCAAAATAATCATCAACAGGAAATTAAAGTAACGCATACTGGTGGATTTGAAATACAATCAAAATTAGGTTGAAAGGCACCGTTAGACTCGTTTTGGAAAAGGCTAACAAAAAATACTGTTAAAAATGTACTACCGTCGGCCATTTCACTCCCCAGACCAGATCAATTCTTGGGTTAAGCCCTAAATTAGTGTTACCCCTTGCATTTGGCCTATGAAATATACATTTACCTGCTTATTGACAATCTCTTTCTTTTTTGCATTTTCCCAAAAACCGGATATCCTGGTCAAGTTCTGCCCGGTGGCACTTTTTGATGATATTAGTTTTCCTACTATCCAGGGCGGCGTGGAATTCAGGGTTTCTCACAAATGGACCTGGTATAACGAACTGGGGATTAAGTACAGGAAGAGCCGGATGGATGATGCCGATACCATTTTTGTCCGGTCGGGAGCTTTTACAGGGATTAAATTCAAAACCGAAGCCCGTTACTACCTGCAGGCCTTCCGAAAGCCTCCTTATACAGGATTATATGTGGCCGCCAACCTTTTCTTTACTAAAGACAACCACAATACCCAAATTGACTATTACCATGGTAACCCTTATCCCGTTATGACAGACGCTTTTGGAGTAAAAAAAACGACCTATGGTTCAAACCTGCTGGTTGGATTTCAGAAATACAACTCCAGGCCCAGGGGATTCGGTATTGAATTTTATGCCGGTTTTGGAATTAGGGTCCGTAATGTTCAGACAGTCGGCCAGCAGTACAATCCGCACACGGACTACTTCTACCCTTCTGTAGATCCGGTCTTCCCCGATTACAGGGGTGAAATTGATGCTACACCCGGAACCTTTGTTGTCCTAAACTTTACGACAGGATTCAGGGTATTTTATAAATTATGAAGACTAAGTGATATCTTAATTCCGGAAAAGAAAGGGAAATGTTGATGGGATTTTCAGGAGCAATGGCTGGCACGATGAGGACGCGATCGCTTGTATATATATTGACCATCCTTTCAATGAACGCGCATAGCCAAATGCAAAAGCAAATTGGAAAACCCTGTCTGAAGTGAGATAAAATAACTTGAATTCAACCTGCGGGCGGCATATTTGCCTTTCAGCCAACAAGGGTAACATGGAAAAAACAGATCAAATACAGAGTTCTGAACTATTTTATCGCATCAGTCTGGTTCATAAGTGGCTTTTTCTGCAAGCTGCTGAATCTTGTACCACGTCACCAGCTGATTGTAGAAAGAATTCTCGGCAGCGAGCATGCTATGTATTACACCAGAACCATCGGGCTTATGGAAGTGGGTATGGCCATCTGGATCCTCAGCGGATTCAGGCCAAGGTTAAGTGCTATCCTTCAGATACTCACGATTGGCACAATGAATATCCTTGAATTTGTTCTTGCCCCGGATCTTTTGCTCTGGGGAAGGGCAAATGCATTTTTTGCCCTCCTTTTTATTATCCTGATATATTACAATGAATTCTCCCTAAACAAAAAACCAGTTGAGCAAGTATAACCTCTTTTCATTTCTAAAGAATCATCCCTTCCCTGTGGAAGCCTTCTTTGAATCGACCATGGTCCTCACATATGCCATCCCTAAGGAGCAGCTCCAAAAACTCATTCCCCCCTGTTTGGAACTGGATATCTATAATGACAAGTGGGCATTTGTGGCCGTCGCCATGGTACAGACAAAAGCATTACGGCCAAAAGGGTTTCCGAAATTTCTGAGCAACAGTTTTTTCCTGATTGGTTACCGTGTTTTCGTGAGGTACTGCAATGAAGCGGGCAGAAGTTTGCGTGGATTGTATATACTGGGATCAGAAACCAATAAAAAGAGTATGGAATTGTTGGGCAATGTCTTTACCCATTACAAATACAGGCAAACGGATATTACTCTCCTGGAAAGCGGTCACCTCTCGGAAGTAAGCTCCCGCCAATCCGGGATCGCGGTCAGACTGGAAGACGGTGCTGATGATGATATTCCGCTGCCGGCGGGTTCCCCCTTTACCGACTGGAAAGTGGCCAGAAGATTCGCCGGGCCTTTGCCTTTTACCTTTTCCTTCAACCCATCCGGGAAAGAAGTACTGATCATTGAAGGAGTCAGGGAATATTGGAAACCAAGGCCACTCAGAGTCCTTGAACATCACTTTTCATTTCTGGACCGACTGCATTTCAATGATATCAGGCTGGCCAGTGCTTTTGCCATCAAGGAGGTGCCGTATTACTGGAAAAAAGGAAAAACCGAGAAATGGAAAAATTGAGAAAACCATTTCAGGGACTTTGGAACGTGATTCGGTTTAACTGGCATTTTTATGTTGTTGCCCTGGGGCTCACTATATCCTGCTTGTTGCTTACGAGGGCGCTTACCCCTCCTTATAAATTTACCGCAGAGGTCTTGCTGATTTTCATCACAGGTTCTGTATGTGTAACCCTATTTGTTACCTGGTATGTATACGATTGTTCAGCACTTTATCAATTTACCTGGATGGAGCATAGGGAAAAATCCGCTGCGTGCAGAATCGTTAACATCCATGCAGGTTTTGATGAAACAAGCGGAATAATCAGAAAAAAATATCCCCTGGCAGATCTCCGAGTACTGGATTTCTATGACCCGAAGAAGCATACCGAACGGTCCATCAAAAGAGCAAGAAGGGCATATCCTCCCTTCCCCGGAACCCAACCGGTCACGACAGAGCTGCTGCCGGTGGAAAGCAATTCCGTTGACATGGTATTCTCCATACTCTCGGCCCATGAAATCAGGACTCAGGAGGAGAGGCTTACTTTTTTCAGGGAGCTCAACAGGGTCATCGCCCGTTCGGGAAGGCTGTATATTACTGAACACCTCCGGGACATACCAAATTTCCTGGCCTACAATCTTGGATTTTTTCATTTTCATTCCAGGAAGGTCTGGATCAAAACCTTTGAACAATCAGGATTCAGGATTCTGGAGGAGACTAAAACTACACCCTTTATTACCACTTTTATACTTTTCAAAAATGGAACCCTATCTTAAAACGGCCGGTGTATTGATGATGGCCCTGGCGCTCATCCATTTGTTTTTTCCACGGTATTTCCGGTGGAAGGAGGAACTGGCACAGCTAAGCATCGCTAACAGGCAAATCATGTATGTCCACACATCTTTTATTGCCTTTGTCGTCTTCCTGATGGGTCTGCTATGCCTCAGTTCTGCGTCTGACCTTGCCAAAACATTATTGGGAAGAAAAATAGCTCTTGGACTGGCCATATTCTGGACTGCAAGGCTACCTGTCCAGTTCTTTTGCTACTCCTCAGTTCTCTGGAAGGGCAAAGTATTCGAAACAACCATTCATGTCCTGTTCACTATGTTATGGATCTATTTTTCGTCGGTTTTTACACTGACCTACCTTATGGTGTGAATCAATAAAGAATTCTCTGAACAGCAAAATCAGGGCCCGGGAAAATTAAAGAAGGATTTTTAAATGATCCAAGTAGCTACCGCAAAATGTTCATTCATTAGCCCATGCAATTCATGATTTCCAAAAAAGGGTATTTTTCCATTTACTTTTTCAAGATTTAAGATTATATCGAACTTAGTCAGCCAAATACCCCTCAGGTATTGCACTTTCTGATTAATAGATACATCCACCTGTAGTTGACCAAATATTTGCATCTATCAGCAATAAAATTCTATGGCTATGTCGTTCTCAACATTTAAATGAGTGTTTGGCAAGGAACTCGAACGGGCCGACCCATTGGCGAACATTGTATATCTTCATACATCCGGTGGGTATGTTTGAAAAGCTGGTAAAACCTGGTGCTCAAAAACTGGGCATAGAAAGAGTCCTCGGGGAAATGACCCTGAGCCTATTTGCGGTATTCCTGTTGTTGTTACTTGTTTTCCTGCTTGGGCTGGCCATGGGTGTTCGTTCATATCCGGATTGGGGCAGTCTAATGATGAGATGATAACCAGATTCATCCCATCCCTGAATGAATTCAAATCCACGGCCGCAGAAAAACGAAACATGGAAACGGAAACCAGCACCTGGAAACCGGTCCTCCTGCCCCATAAAACAAAATATTTTCCCGCTTTTTTGATCGAGGAACTCCAGGATTTAGTAACTCTCTATGTGGTCCAGGGGACTTCCGTACATGAGGGAGAATTGCTGATTACCCGTAAGAATGATATTCTGTTGAGTTCCGTTTCCTTGGAAGAATTCCTCAGGTTCAGCAAACAATATGGCAAAGGTTACCTGCCCTGGGTAAAAAAATCGGGAATGGTGCCCCAGCTTTCCAGAAGTCCCGACTGAAACAATTTGATTCCGGATACATAAATAAGCTGCTGTAGACTACGCGGGTATTACTTCTCCAGTCTTAATTCCTGAGACAGACTCCGCAAGGATCAGGATGGCACTTATGTAGTATGCAGTAAGAAACCTTTCCTCAAAAGATGGGAAGAGTAGGAACCTTGCCACTACGACCAGCAGCAACATCAGGAGGAATGACTTCGTCTTTTCACTCATCTTCTTTCCTGGCGAAAAATAAGTGATCACAAAAAAGAGGATGAGTACAACCAGGAGGGAGGCGCTCATGGTGAGAAAATAGAGGAGTACCTGGCGCCCATATTGTTTTCCCGAATCCAGGTAGCTGATGCGGGTGAACCACCAAAAATCGGTCTCCAGAAAGTAATTCATGGAAAATGCCAGCCCGGCGGCTGTCAGCAGCAACAGTGGATAAGACAGGGAAGTAAGTCTCCTTCCTGGTGATCCAACAGGCAAAAACCGCATGGCGGTCAATATGACGAACACCGCCACGATATTGTCCATCCGGATCAAAACGCTCAGCAGGAGCAACAATACAGGTAAAAAAATTTTCTTACCAAAATAAATAGAGTACAGGGAGCCCAAGAGGACGAGGTGGGACAGGGCATCGGGGGTAGATAGGCGGGCCAGGGTTATCGCAGGGTAGAGCATCATGATCAGCATGGATGATAGCAGGGCCAGGACCGGTTGAAGCACAAGAGAGGCCCACCGGAATGTCAGAAGGCCTATTCCAAGATAGCTGAGCAGGGAGGGAATCAGGGTCGAAAAAATATAGGAGAACCCGAGGGAATGCAGGAGCGTTATGAGCAGAATGTATACCGGCTTGACGCGGTAAAAATCAAGGATCCCCGGATCGGAATTCATCAACCGTTCATGATGCCGGGTAAATTCCTGAGGGGGCAACTCCTTTAGAAGAACATCGCTTGTTTTCTGAAAGAGGTTTCTTGGGCCCTCGCTTTTTTCAATGACACAGGCGATATAGTAACCCAGGTCGCCATTGTGCCCAGGGACAAGGCCCAGTAAAGCAGTCAGCAGGGAAATAAAAGCTATGTACCCAATAAATAATTTGGCTCTCATGGAAATAGAAAAATCATGCTGGTATTCCGGATACGTGTCCGCACCCGACCGGAAGTATTAAAGATATACCACAAGAAATGACTTTTCTTAAAATTAATCTGTGGATACGGACCGGATTACCCACGAATTTCCGCATGTACTTTGCTGTCCACTCTTTTTCCGGGAACAAATTGACAGGCATTCGTTTCCGTCCTGACCTGCTTAAGTGCTTTTCTGCGGGTCACCATAAACCATACCAGGGGGATCACTCCACCAACTGTAAAAAGGGACCCTCCGGCTATGCGCATCCAGGTGAGTGTCTGAAAACCGGTGCTTTCAATAAATGTGCTGCTGCGGGCATACCAGAGACCATTCTCCGTTACGGTTTTAAACTGGTAAATTCCGGCAGGGAACAGGTCCAGAAGCACCATCAGCAGGAGTCCGATATTGGTCGACCAGAAGATCGTCCTGATCAAGGCCGGTTTCCAGCTCGCTGCCTTAAAGAGCAGCTGGCAGCAAAACAGGACAGCAGCGAGGGCCAGGTTCCCATATACTCCCATCAGGGCCGCGTGGCCATGGTTGACCGTAAGATAGGTTCCATGTTCATAGTAATTGGCGATGGGCAGGTTGATGATGAATCCCAGTACACCGGCGCCGAAAAAGTTCCAGAAATTGACTCCCACCAAAAAAAGGAATACTTCTGAAAAGCCGAACCGCAGGCTTGGATCAGCATTTGCCTTAATGCTGTTCTCCAGGACCCGGGGCAGTTTGCTGAACCGGTATGCCTCCAGGGTAAGCAGAACCAGCGGTATCACCTGCAGCGTCGAAAAGACGGAGCCAAGGGCCATGGTGAACACCGGTTTTCCGTTCCAGTAGAAGTTGTGGGAAATGCCGAGTAGACCGGACCCCAGGAAAAGGAGCGCAGCCAGGTAGATCACGCGTATGGCCGCCTGTTTGTTTACCAGCCCCATGACCACCATAAAATATCCGATTAATACCGTGGTCAGTACTTCAAAGAATGCCTCCGCCCACATGTGGATCACCATCCATCTCCAGAAATCTGCAATAACAAAATTTGTCCGGGGAGTTGCGATAAAACCGGAGATCAGCAGCAAAAGAATGCTGCCTGTGGTATACACTAGCCAGTTGGGCAGGGCCCATGGCTGTTTCCATCTCATAACAGGTCTTACACCGATGTATAGGGTAATGGCCCAGATGACAAATACAACGCCCAGCATGATTTGCCACAATTTTCCCATTTCCAGATATTCCCAGCCCTGATGCCCCAGCCAGTACCAGTTTTTGCCAATCATGCCTTTTGGACCAAGCAGGATACCGGCAAAAGAGCCGGCAACCAGGACGACGGTAAGCCAGAACAGGATATTGATTAAGGTAATCTGGCTTTTGGATTGTTTTGGGGAGACCAGGGACATCATAAAAAAGGAGGCCCCTATCCAGCACGCAGATATCCATAACAGGGAGAGCTGCACATGCCAGCTCCTGGTAATGGTAATGGGAAGAATCCGGGAAATATCAATCCCGAAAAACCGGACGAATCCTACAAAATCGTGAACCGTAAGGATGCCTGCAAGGACCTGAACGGCGAACAGCAGGACTGCTACATAAAAGAACTTAAACGTGGCCCGCTGCACGGCGAGCGGCTGAAACCTTTCTATTTCACCTTTTGTCATGAAGGGTTGTGCCTTGCTGGTATAGATTTGGTCATCCAGCTTTTCCAGCCTTCCATGATAGTACAGAACCAGTCCGAGTCCGAATATTAACCCCAGCGAACCGATGATGCTCCAAAGTATGATGGCCGGGCTGGGTGTATTGCCGGCCTGCGGATCAAAAGGCCAGTTATGCGTGTAGCTGTAGTTTTTCCCGGGTCTTTCTGTACCACAAACCCAGGCCCCCCAGAAAAAGAAGGCGCTGAGCGATTTTATTTCGGATGCAGAGTTGATATATCCTGCGGGTTTAAAAGACCCTGGAGCAGATGGGTTCGTAAACTTCTGAACATAGAATTTGACCAGTTCCTGGGCTGCAAAGGCTTGTGCCGGAGTGAGCATTACCCTGTTATTTTGCTGATCATACCGGTTGGCTTTGATCTCCGATCTGACCTGTTCGGGGATCGCTTTTGCGATCCACTCCCGGCTGGAATCTTTTTTCAGGTTCAGCTGGTAATATTGGTTCATATAACCGGATACCTGGTGCAGGGCCTCCGCGGTAAAATCAGGTCCGCGGTTGGCCCCGTCACCAAACATGCTGCCGTAATCCATAAGAGCATATTTCTGGAACAGCATCTGGCCTTTCAGGATATCCTCTTTACTGTACACTGTTTCGCCATGGGGGGATACGTATTCGGGAATGGGCGGGGCCTCGCTATAGGTATGCACGCCAATCATGGAAACTCCAAAAACACTGACCGCAAAAATGATGAGCAGCGGAAGCCACCAGTTCCTGGGATTCAACAGGTAGCTGATAAAATTATTTTTAGCCATAACACAGTTTGTTTGGCAAATATAGTAATTAAGGATATTTTTGTCCTTAATTATTGGGGAAGAATTTTCCAGGATGTCGGGTGAGACCTAAACAGACGTCAGGGTATTTTCTTTTCCCGGCTACCGGAATTTCATGCTACAGGTAACAAAAATATTTCGCTTCGAAACGGCGCATGCCATTCACGGGTATCCGGGTCCCTGTGGCAATATCCATGGGCACTCATATGTATTGCACGTAACGGTCTCCCGGATAAACCCTCCAGAGGGCTACCTGCCCAGGCCAGGATTTGTCATGGATTTTAAGGAATTAAAGGAGCTGGTTTTCAGGAAAATCACCCGGGAATTTGATCACCGGACGATCCTTTCGGAAGAGTACATGAACTGCGCATTTGGTCCTCCTTTCGAGAACCTGGCCATCTGGAAGATGGAACCAACCGCTGAAAACATGCTCCTTTATATCCGTGATCTTCTATTCAGGGAGTTGCCGGAAACGATCTTGCTGCGAAAATTGAAACTGTATGAGACCTGTGATTCCTATGCTGAATGGGAAAACGGCGAGGGTCAGATCAGCGCAAATCGTTAATTTGAGACCGGCTACCCGGATTATTCATCAATTGAGTTGACACATGTTCTCCAAGACTACTGAATATGCCCTGCGGGCAACCTTTTATATCGCGCAGTACGGGACAGAGGAAAATAAGCTGAGCCTTTCGGAGATCGCCAGGGGAATCAATTCCCCGAAATCCTTTACGGCAAAAACACTTCAGGTCCTGACCGCTGGCAACCGGATCGTGAGTTCCACGCGGGGCCCCAACGGCGGGTTTTATATGACTGAAAAATCCAGAAAACTGCCCGTGCGTGCGATACTGGAGGCAATGCAGGAAGACGATGTGCTTGAAAAATGCGTCCTGGGACTTAAACAATGTTCAGAAGCCAATCCCTGCCCGATGCATTCCCGCTATAAAGCGATCAAGCTCCAGTTAAAGGAGCTTTTTGAATCAAAGACGATTCAAAGTCTCGCAGATCAGCTTAAAAAGAAATAATCCCTTAGGTTATTTTTTCCTGTCTCCTCAGGAATCAGCAAACAGTTCATTTTCGCACTTGAGATTCTTTTCAAAACAGTCCAGGTTGTGCATGGTGGTATCGGCAATATTCTGAAGGGCTGTATCCGTCAGGAATGCCTGGTGGCTGGTAATAAGAACATTCTGGAAGGTCAGCAGCCTGGCTATGACGTCGTCCTGCAAAATGTCATGGGAATGATCTTCAAAAAAAAGTCCTTTTTCTTCTTCATAAACATCCAGACCCAGATATCCTATCTGCCCTGATTTGAGGCCATCTATGACATCCCGGGTATTTACCAGGGCTCCCCGGCTGGTATTGATCAGCATCACCCCCTTTTTCATTTTTTCAATCCTTCCGGTATGGATGAGGTATTTGGTCCGGTCTGTCAGGGGTACATGGAGACTGATGATATCGGATTGGCTGCACAAATCATCAATATCTGTGTATGTCACATTATATGAGGAAGCCCAACGCTCATCCCGGGAAATATCATAGCCCAGTATTTTACACCCAAACCCGTGCATGATCTGTGCTACAATCCTTCCAATTTTCCCAAACCCGATGATCCCGGCCGTCTTGCCATGCATGTCAAACCCCACCAGTCCGTCCAGGGAAAAGTTAAGATCCATGATCCGGGTGTGGGCCCTGATCAATTTTCTGTTCAGAGCGAGCATCAAAGCCACCGTGTGTTCTGCCACGGCGTAAGGAGAATATTCGGGAACGCGGCAAACACGAAGGCCTGCCTTTTCAGTTGCTTTGAGGTCTACATGGTTAAATCCTGCCGACCGGAGCGCGAGGTATTTGATCCCCGCCCTGGCCAGTCTATCTACCACATTTTTGGACCCGTCATCGTTGACGAAAATGCAGACAGCTTCGCAACCCTCAGCCAGGATTGTTTCGCCAGGAGATAATCTGTTCTCCAGGAATACCAGGTCATGCCGGCTGCCGGCAGACTGGGTGAGACAATCTCTCTCGAATTTCTTGGCACTATAAACCGCCACTTTCATAGCCAGCCATTTTATTTTGATGAATTTTCTTTTTCAGGGGACTGGACATATCAGGGAACTGGGCCCATGGAAATAACTGATAAGCCGGATGAAAACAACTACCCTCAAAATTAAATGCCTTCTGCAAACAAGGGTACAGAAAACCGGGTGCATTTTACTTTTATCGGTAAAATGGATAGCCCAGTTCTATCGATTCAGCCGTTGAAATTCACCGTTGAGTAAGGATGGGGAAATCTTCCTGGCAGGTCTCATCTGGACATCCCAAAAAAAGCCGGATTCTTGGCTTCTTTGGTATTTTTGAATACTCAGCTTAATAACCAGCCTGATTCCTATATGAGCCTTCCCAAAGCAGCAACCCATCAATATCTCCCGAAATGGACCTATTACACACCGGTCCTTGCAGCGATCGTTTTTGTTCTCCATCATTATATAAGTGCCCCCTGGTTCCTCTTTGTCATGGTCGTTGTCCTGGTAGGCAGTGTCCTGGCTGCCGTCCAGCATGCTGAAATCATCGCCCACCAGATCGGAGAGCCCATCGGAACCGTGGTACTGGCCCTGGCAGTCACCGTGATTGAAGTCTCCCTGATCGTTTCGCTAACCTTTTCAGGCAAGGAAGCGGACAGCGGGCTGGCAAGGGACACTGTTTTTGCAGCTGTGATGATCATTCTCAACGGGATGATCGGCCTGTGTATCCTGACAGGTGGTCTTAAGTTCCGGGAACAGGTATTCGGCCTGCAGGGCGTAAGTTCTGCCCTCACCATCCTGGTAGCTATATCAGTACTTACGCTCATCCTGCCCAATTATACCACCAGTGTACCTGGTCCGTCCTATAACAAGGAGCAACTGGTCTTTGTCGCGATTGTCACCGTACTGCTCTATGCGACCTTTATTGTAGTACAGAATTTCAGGCACAAGAATCTTTTCCTCAGCCCCGAGGAACTGGCCTGCGAAATGGTTTTCGAAAAGCCCGGAAAAAGAGTAGCCTGGCTGAGCTTTCCTTTTTTGATCATTTGCCTGGCGGCCGTAGTCCTGCTGGCAGAGGGTCTTGCCCCAAGCCTTGACAATTGGCTGGAAAGCAGGGGTGCTCCCCACGCCTGGGTGGGGTTGATTATTGCCAGTATTATCCTGTTACCGGAAGGTATTACTGCGTTTCAGGCTGCTATGAAAAACAACCTCCAGAAAAGCCTGAATCTCTCTCTGGGATCAGCCCTGGCAACGATTGGCCTTACGATACCTTGCGTATCCATCATTGCAGTAGTAACCGGAACTCCCCTGGCTCTCGGCATAGACGTAAAGTCAACTGTCCTGTTCTTCCTTTCACTCCTGGTCATCATACTTTCCCTCAGCACGGGAAAAACGACCATCCTTCAGGGAATAGTATTGCTGATCATCTTTTCAGTTTACATATTCATGACCATTAACCCATGAATATATTAGCGGCAGATCTGATGTAACTCAAAAATTGGGAATCAATTTTAACGGAAGGGTATCTAATCAATAAATTCGAAATCAAACAACTTTTTTGGGGGGACGTCCATTCCTTTCGATATGGAATAGATTGTTGATATGGTTGTACTGTGTTCTCC